>Ga0007854_10003124_pt1 | contig 10094 bp, 8 predicted proteins | sample CryBogCBH12Aug08_FD_60382 | JGI IMG/M metagenome (GOLD analysis project Ga0007854, IMG submission 60382) | Freshwater microbial communities from Crystal Bog, Wisconsin, USA - CBH12Aug08 | ecosystem: Environmental > Aquatic > Freshwater > Lake | place: Crystal Bog, Wisconsin, USA | collected... | reverse complement strand
CTCGACGATGGTGGTCTCGTCCTTGGTCACGACGACCTTGCGCGCCTGACCCAGCAACTCCACCGACGCGTTCTCGAGCTTGAGGCCCACTTCCTCGGCGATGACCGTCGCGCCGGTCAGGATCGCGATGTCCTGGAGCATGGCCTTGCGGCGCTCGCCGAATCCCGGCGCCTTGACGGCCACGGACTTGAAGGTGCCGCGGATCTTGTTGACCACCAGGGTCGCCAGGGCCTCGCCCTCGACGTCCTCGGCGATGATCAGCAGCGGGCGGCCCGACTGCATGACCTTCTCGAGCACCGGCACGATGTCGCGCACGGAGCCGATCTTGCCCGAGACGAGCAGGAGGTAGGCGTTCTCGAGGACCGCCTCCTGGCGCTCCATGTCGGTGGCGAAGTAGGGGGCGATGTAGCCCTTGTCGAAGCGCATGCCCTCTACGAGGTCCATGTCCATGCCGAAGGACTGGCTCTCCTCGACGGTGATGACGCCGTCCTTGCCGACCTTGTCGATGGCGTCGGCGATCATCTGGCCGATCTCGGTGTCGGCGGCGGAGATGGACGCCACCTGGGCGATCTGCTCCTTGGTGTCGGCCGGCTTGGCCAGCGCGTGCAGCGAGGCGATGGCGGCCTCGACGGCGGCCTCGATGCCCTTCTTCAAGGACATGGGGTTGGCGCCGGCGGCCACGTTGCGCAGACCCTCGCGGACCATGGCCCAGGCCAGCACGGTGGCCGTGGTGGTGCCGTCACCGGCGACGTCGTCGGTCTTCTTGGCGACTTCCTTCACCAGTTCGGCACCGATCTTCTCGAAGGGGTCCTCGAGCTCGATGTCCTTGGCGATGGAGACGCCGTCGTTGGTGATGGTGGGCGCGCCCCACTTCTTATCCAAGACGACGTTGCGGCCCTTGGGCCCGAGGGTGACGCGCACGGCGTCAGCCAGCTTGTTCATACCGCGCTCGAGCGAGCGACGGGCTTCTTCATCGAAAGCGATCAGTTTCGCCACGGCGATTCCTCCTAGTGCGACCGCACCGCTATTGGTGCAGAGACGATATTAGCACTCTAAGGGTTCGAGTGCTAAAACCGTTCAGCCGCCCGCGACGGCCGGCACCAGGGAGACGGTGACGCCCGCGTCGAGGACCGTGTCGAGGCCCTGGAGGAAGCGGACGTCCTCGTCGGCGACGAAGACGTTGACGAAGCGACGCAGCGCGCCCTTGTCGTCGAGGACGCGAAAGGCGATGCCGGGGTAGGCCGCGTCCACCGCGACGATGGCGTCGCGCACCGTCGTCGCCTCGACGGGCACTTCACCGGCGCCGCCGACGAGGCTGCGCAACTGGCTGGGGAGACGGACGATGACGCTCATGAGGCACTCACTAACTGGTGGAAGCGGATGGCGTCCTCGGCGGACGCCAGCGACGGCGAGATGGTCGAGGAGACCGTGGCGGTCTCGACGATGGCGTCGAGGGTCTTGAGGCCGTGGCCCGAGATGATGGCCACGATGGACTTCTCGGGGTCGATGCTGCCGCGACGGACCATCTGGCGCAGGGAGGCGATGGTGACGCCGCCGGCGGTCTCGGCGAAGACCCCTTCGGTCTCGGCCAGCAGGCCGATGCACTCGAGGATCTCCTCGTCGCTGACCGAGCCGATGTCGCCGCCGTGGGCGCGCAGCTCGTCGAGCACGTAGGGGCCGTCGGCGGGGTTACCGATCGCCAGGGACCGGGCGATGGTGTGGGGACGCTGGGGGGTGACCACGTCGGCGCCCTCGGCGAACGCCGTCGCCACCGGCGAACAGCCCGTGGCCTGGGCCCCGAAGAGCACCGGCTCGGTCCCGTCGACCAGTCCGAGTTCGATGAACTGACGGAAGCCCTTGGCGACCTTGGTGAACTGCGACCCCGAGGCCACCGGCACCACGACCTGGTCCGGCGTGCGCCAGCCCAGCTGCTCGCAGATCTCGAAGGCCAGCGTCTTCGATCCCTCGGCGTAGTAGGGACGCAGGTTCACGTTGGCGAAGGCCCAGTCGGGGTGCTCGGCGACGAGCTCCACGCACAGGCGGTTCACGTCGTCGTAGTTGCCCTCGACGCCGAGCACCGTGCCGCCGAAGATGGCGGTCATGGCGATCTTCGACTTCTCGAGGTCGGAGGGGATGATGGTCACGCTGGGCCAGCCGATGAAGGCGGCGTGGGCCGCCACCGAGGTGGCCAGGTTGCCCGTCGACGCGCAGGCCGCGGTCGTGAAGCCGAGGCGCCGCGCGCTCGAGAGCGCCACCGAGACCACGCGGTCCTTGAAGGAGCCCGTCGGGTTCCGGGTGTCGTCCTTCAGCCAGAGCTCCTTGACGCCGAGCACCTCGGCCAGTCGCGTCGCGCGGCGCAGCGGCGTCCAGCCGGCGCCCAGGTCGACCGGCTCCTCGCCCGGGTCGGGCAGGAGGGCGCCGTATCGCCAGATGGAGGCCGGACCCGCCTCGATGGAGGCGCGCGTCACCTGGGTGCGCGCGGCCTCGAGGTCGTAACTGACCTCGAGGGGCCCAAAGCAGAACTCGCAGGAATAGCGGGCTTCCGCCGGGTAGGCGGTACCACACTCTCGACAGTGAAGGCCGGTGGCGAAACTCATATCTCCCTTTTCATCGTTCGGGCTTTGGCACCTGGTGTGACAGGGTTACTGTGGCTCACACTGGTTGTCGCGACTTCATCGGGCCCGCCCCTCAGTCGCTCTTGATGACCCCTCCATTGTGGCCGCGGGTGCGCCGGCTGTCAAGTGAGGCCCGCGACCACCAACCCCTAACCTTGGCCCGTGAGTCGCGTTGACACCCCCTGGACCCTCACCCGTCAGGACTTCGACCTCGCGAGCGTGCTCGCCGCGGCCCGGCGTCAGCGCATCGCCGTCATCGTCCCGGCGAGGAACGAGGCGGCGACCATCGGCGCCGTCGTCGACGCCGCCACCGCGCACCCGGGTCTCGTCGACGAGCTGGTCGTGGTCAACGACCACTCGAGCGACGACACCCACTCGGTGGCCGCCCACCACGGCGCGCGCGTCGTCGACCTCGACGCGGCCACCGGCAAGGGCGCGGCGCTGGCCGCCGGCGTGGCCGCGTCGTCGGCCCCCCTGCTCGTCTTCCTCGACGGCGACGTGCTCAATCCCGACCCTGATCACGTGGCTCGCATGATCCAGCCCCTGCTCGAGCGCGACGAGGTCCGCCTCGTCAAGGGCTACTACGAGCGCCCCCTGCACGACATGCCCACCGGGGGCGGACGGGTGAACGAGCTGGCCGCGCGCCCCATCTTGTCGCTGCTCTACCCGGGGCTGGGCGAGATCCGCCAGCCCCTGGCGGGCGAGACGGCCATGCGGCGCGACACGGCGACGGACCTGCCCTTCGAGGACGCCTACGGGGTGGAGATCGCCCTGCTCATCGACGTGGCCCGTCGCGACGGCGTCGGCTCGCTCGCCCAGGTCGACCTCGGCGTCCGCCGCCACCGCAACCGGCCCCTGGACGAGCTGCGGCCCATGGCCGCGGAGGTCCTGCGCGCGGCCCTGACGCGTTACGGGGTGCGGCTGCCCCCCACCTGATCAGTGGTGGACGTCGGGACCGAGGATGACGACCACGTCATCGCCCGTCGCTCCGGCCACGCCGGGCACCGACGCGCCCGCGGCCAGCGCGGTGGCCGCCGAGGTGGGCACGCCGATTTCGGTGGCGATCTCCTGGGCCGCCCAGAGGTAGCCCGGGTGGTAGTAGATCACGGTCGCCGTCTCGGTCGGACCATTGATGCGCGGCAGGGTGTTCCAGGTGAGGCGCTGGAGCGTCTGGGTGTAGGTCTCGGCCAGACCGGTGATGTTGGTGCCGTTGGCCACCTGCACCGTCACCTTGGCCTTGGCCACCGTCGAGGAGGTCACCGGGGCGGTCGTGGTGGTGGTCGTGGACGTCGTGTGGTGATGTGCGGGGGCGGCGTGCGAGTGCGAGCGCAGCGCCACGAAGGTCGCCCCCACGAAGAGGAGCAGGATGATGAACATCACCGGGAGCGAGGGCTGGTAGTGAGACCCGCCCCTGGCGGGACCGGACGTTTCGTTGGAGGCCACGAAGACAGACTAACGGCCGCCGGACTCGCGGGCCGGAGATGTCGCCGCGCCCTCGCGAGGACTCAGTCGGCGGTCGCGCCCCAGCCGCCGCCGGTGCCGGTCACGATGCGCACGACGTCGCCGCGACGCAACTCCACCGCCGCGCGCTTGGCGAAGCGCTCGCTGACCTGTCCGTCGGCGCGGACGATCTCCACGTAGTTGGGCGAACCCGGCGCCCCGCCCTCCACGCCCCAGGGCAGCGCGTCGTGCCGGCCCATCGCCACCGTGAAGCTGGCGTGCTCGGACAGGATGCGGTACTCGCGCACCAGGCCCAAGCCGCCGCGGTGGCGTCCCTGGCCGGCCTCGCTCTCGCGATGGAGCCGGAAGGTCTGCACCAGGATCCCGTAGCGCTGCTCGGCGACCTCGACCGGGATGACGTAGGTCTCGCCGTCGCCCACCGACACCAGTCCGCTCTGACCGTCGGCGTCGCGACTGGCCCCCCAGCCGCCGGCGTGGGGTTCGACGAGCAGGGCGTCGTGGCCGGTGTCGGGGTGCACGCAGGCGAGCGACGTCGCGCACACCGACAGGAAGCTCCCCGCCGACAGACGGTCGGCGCACACGGGGGCGAGCGCCTGCCAGACCAGGTCCGAGGCCATCTCCGAGGATTCGAAGTACGCGGCCACCGGGGCCGGGCGCTGCGCGGTGAAGATCGTGCCCGACGGACAGGTGATGCGCAGCGGCCGGAACCAGCCGTCGCTCGCCGGTTCCTGGGGGTCGGTGATGGCCTTGAAGACGGTGCGCACGCCCGAGACCAGGCCCGACCAGGTGCAGTTGATGGGGCCGGGCACCTGGGCGCTCGACCCGGTGAAGTCGACGTGCAGCTCGTCGTCGCTGATCTCGACGCGCACGCACAGCTCGAAGGGCCCGTTGCCCACCCCGTCGGTGTCGGCCATGTCGCGCGCCTCGTAGACGCCGCGCGGCAGGCGGGCGAGGGCGACGCGAGAGAGGCGCTCGGAGCGGTCCAGCACCTCGCGCATGGCGTCGAGGACGACCTCGACGCCGTAGCGCTCGCAGAGTTCGTGCATCCGCCGCTCGGCGACCTCGAGGCAGGCGCCCTGGGCCATCAGGTCGCCACGCGCCTGCTCGGGCAGCCGGGAGTTCGAGGTGATCATCGTCTCGATGTCGCGGTCGAGCACGCCCCCTCGCCACGCGCGGACGAAGGAGAGCTGCAGGCCCTCCTGGTAGACCGAGATGGTCGAGGCGCTCCACGAACCCGGATCGCGCCCGCCCACGTCGGTCCAGTGCGCCTTCGCCGCCGCGAAGGCGATCAGGCGGCCGTCGAAGAAGATCGGCCGCACCATGGCCACGTCGCTCAGGTGGGTGCCGCCGCCCTTGTAGGGGTCGTTGGCGACCACGACGTCGCCGGGCGCCAGGTCGTCGATCTCCTCGAGGGTCGCCACGACGGCGTCGCCCAGCGGCCCGAGGAAGCCCGCCACCCCGTTGCCCTGGGAGACCAGTTCGCCGGTCGCGTCGGTGATGCCGACCCCGAAGTCGAGGACCTCGTAGACGATGGGGCTCTGCGAGGTGCGCTGCAGCGAGACGAACATCTCGTCCGAGATCGCGAGGAAGGATTCGCGCAGGATATCGAGGGTGAAACGGTCCATCAGGCGACCTCCCCGATCACGAGGTTGCCCGCGTCGTCGCACCACACCTCTTGGCCCGGCAGGACGAGCGTGGTGGAGGCCACCTCCTCGACGATGACCGGCCCCCTCCGGCGTTCGCCGGGAACCAGGCTGCGCCGGTCGACGATGTGCGTGGCCATCACGCCGCCGTAGGTGTCGAAATCCACCTCGCGGACCGCGTCGCCGCGGCGCGCGGCGCGGTCGTCGTCGAGGGCCCAGGGCACGTCCTCACCCGCCATCGCCACTTCGACGCGGCACGAGACCACTTCGATCGGCGCGTCGAGGCGGAAGGCGTACTCGCGCTCGGAGCGCTGGTGGAAGGACTCGGCGACCACGCTGCGGTCCAGCGTGTCGGGCACCGCCACTTCCAGGGTGTGCTCCTGGCCGGCGTAGCGCAACTCCACGTACACCCGCCGCGTGGCACCCTCGCCGTCGAGTTGACCTCGCGCGTCGTGCTCGACCCGCTCGATGAGTGAGGCCAGGTCCACGTCCTCGAGCGCGCCGACGAAGGTCTGCACCGCCTGCGTGCTCGTGCTCGTCTCCAGCATCCCGAAGGCCGAGAAGTGCCCGGGGCCGGGTGGCACGATGACCGTCGTGATGCCCAGCTCGCGCGCCAGCAGCGCCGCGTGCAGGGGGCCGTTGCCCCCCGAGGCGACCAGGGCGAAGTCGCGCGGGTCGTGGCCCTTGCGCAGCGTCACCAGCCGCAGCGCGTTGGCCATCTGGGCCACCGCGAAGCGCAGCACGCCGCGGACCGTCTCGCGCTCGTCGCTGCCGAGGGCGCTCGCCAGCCGCTGCGCGGCCTCGCGCGCGCCGGCCACGTCGAGGCGCACGCTGCCGCCGAGGAAGAAGTCGGGGTCCAGTCGGCCCGCCAACAGGTTGGCGTCGGTGACGGTCAAGTCGGCGCCGCCCAGTCCGTAGCAGGCGGGCCCCGGCACGGCCCCCGCCGAACGCGGACCGACGTGCAGGCCGCCCGCGTCGTCGACGTAGGCGATGGACCCGCCGCCCGTCCCGATCTCGACGATGTCCACGACCGGGGTCTGCACGGGATATCCCGCCGTCGTCGGCGTTCGCTCGATGTGGTGCAGGTTGTTGATCGGCACCACGCCGTCGACGATGGCCGAGGTCTTGGCCGTCGTGCCGCCGATGTCGAGGCTCAACACGTGGCGCAGTCCGAGTCGCCGACCGAGCGACGCCGCGGCCATGACGCCCGCGACCGGTCCCGACTCGAGCATGGTGATGGGCGTCGACTTGGCGCGAGCGAAGGAGCAGACGCCGCCCGCGCTCTGCATGGCCAGGAGCGACGCGCGCAGCCCGGCCGAGCGAAGGGTCGACTCGAGGGCGTCGAGGTAGGTCGCCACCACCGGCTGCACGTAGGCCGAGAGGACGGTCGTGTTGGAGCGCTCGAACTCGCGCCACTGACGCGAGATCTGGTGCGAGGCCACGACCCGGACCCCGGGCAATTCGTCGCTCAGGATCTGCGCAGCGCGTCGCTCGTGCTCGGGGTTGACCCACGAATGCAAGAAGGTCACCGCCACCGCGGCCACGCCCGCCTCCAGGAGCTGACGCGCCACCGCGCGCACGGCGTCCTCGTCGAGGGGCTCGATCTCCGCCCCGGTGTAGGACGTGCGCTCGGGCAGCTCGAAGCGCAGCTCGGACGGCACGAAGGCCTCGGGCTTGCGATAGCGAAGGTTGTAGATGTCGGGTCGATTCGCCCGGCCGATCTCGAGGACGTCGCCGAAACCCCGCGTGGTCACGAGGGCCGTGCGCGCGCCGCGGCGCTCCGTGATGGCGTTGATGACCACGGTCGAACCGTGGATGAAGGCGTCGACGTCGGCGATGTCCGCGCCGCTCTGCACCAGGACCTGCACGACGGCGTCTTCGAGGGCGGCGGGTGTCGAGGAGCATTTCGCCCGCGTCAGTCGTCCCTCGGCGTCGACGTGGACCAAGTCCGTGAAGGTTCCGCCGATGTCCACCGCCACCCGAGAACTCACGACTCCTCCAGTTCGTCGTCGCGAAGTTGTCCGGTCAAGGTCAACGTGCCCCGGGCCATCTCCTCGGCGCGGTGACAGGCCACCCAGCGCCCGGCCTCGACCTCGCGCAGCATCGGACGTTCGCGGGCGCAGAGGTCGGTGGCGGCCGGGCAGCGCGGGTGGAAGGCGCAGCCCGACGGCAGGTGCGCCGACGAGGCGGGCGTCCCCGACAAGGCGATACGCGTGCCCTCGGGGCGAGGGACGATGTCGGGGACGGCCGATCGAAGCGCCGCGGTGTAGGGGTGCAGGGGCCGCGCGAGCACCTCGCGCGTCGGGCCCTGCTCCACCACCCGGCCGAGGTAGAGGACGACCACGTCCTCGCACAGCCGCTCGACGATGGCCAGGTTGTGCGAGATCAACAGGTAGGACAGTCGACGTCGTTCGCGCAAGGACTCGATGAGCGCGAGCACCTGCGCCTGCACCGAGACGTCGAGTGCGCTGGTGGGCTCGTCCAAGATGACGACTTCGGGCTCCAGGGCGAGGGCGCGCGCGATCGCGACCCGCTGGCGCTGGCCCCCCGACAACTGGTGGGGCAGGCGTCGAGCGACCTCGGGATCCAGTCCGACCTCGCCCAGGAGTTCGCTCACCCGCTCATCGAGCGTCGCGGCGTCGACCACGCGATGGGTGGTCAAGACTTCGGCCAAGGCGGAGCCCACCCGCTGGCGAGGATCGAGGGTTCCGTCGGGGTCCTGGAGAACCACTTGGAGCCGACGACGCAGTCGCGCCAAGGTCCGCCGATCGGCCGCCGCCACGTCCACGTCGTCCAAGCGGATGTCCCCCGACGAGGCGGGGGTCAGACGCAAGATGGCGCGAGCGATGGTGGTCTTGCCCGAGCCGCTCTCGCCCACCAGTCCCACCCCGTGGGGTCCGGCGGGGACCTCGAGGGAGACGTCGTCGACGACCGTGACGCCGCCGAAGGCCACCGAGAGGTGCTCGACGCGCAGCATCAGCGCGGACCTCCGGCGCCCAGACGCGGCACCGCGTCGATGAGCGAACGCGTGTAGGCGTGGCTCGGCTGACCGAGCACGCTGGCGGTCTCCCCCGTTTCGACGACGCAACCGCGCTGCATGACCGCCACGCGGTCGGCGACCTCGGCGACGACCCCGAGGTCGTGGGTGATCAACAAGATGGCGATTCCTCGATCCTTCAGCCGCGAGAGGAGGGTCAAGATCTCCGCCTGCACCGTCACGTCGAGCGCGCTGGTGGCCTCGTCGGCCAGCAGGACCTGGACGTCCAGCGCCAGGGCCAGGGCGATGGCGACCCGTTGGATCTGTCCGCCCGACAGCTGGTGGGGATATCGGTCGAGCACCCCGGCGGGCAAGAGGACCTCGTGCAGCGACGCCGCGGAGCGCTCGCGCGCCGCGTCCTTGGACGTCTCGCCGTGCAGCTTGAGGGTGCGGGCGAAGACGTCGCCCACCTTCATGACAGGATTGAAGGCGCTCGAGGGGTTCTGGAAGATCATCGCGATGCGACGTCCGCGCACCTGGGCCCACTGCGCCGGCGACAAGGTCAGGAGCTCCTCCCCGTCGAGAGCGATCGAACCGCTCACCCGGGCGCCCAAGCGCGGGGCGAGGCCGAGCGCCGCCGTGGCCGTCATCGACTTGCCCGACCCGCTCTCGCCAACGAGACCCAGGATCTCGCCGGATTCGACGCGCAGCTCGTCCAGGGCGACGACCTGCCGTTCGCCGAAGGAGATGCTGAGGTCGCGGTACGCCAGGGTCATCGTCCGAGTCCTTGACGGGGGTCGAAGCGATCGCGGAGTCCGTCGCCCAGGATGTTGAAGGCGAAGGCGCAGAAGAGGATCGCCAGGCCCGGGAAGGTCACCAGCCACCAGTTGGTGGTGAAGTAGATCTGCCCCTCGGAGACCATGAGACCCCAGTCCGGGACGGGGTCCTGCACGCCGAGGCCCAAGAACGACAGCGCCGAGGCGGTCAAGATGACGCTGCCGAAGTCGAGCGACAATTGCACGAGGACCGGGGTCACCGCATTGGGCAACACGTGGCGCAACAAGATCCGCCACCGCGGGATGCCGAGGGCGTGGGCGCTCTCGATGAAGCGACGCTCACGGATCGACGCCGCCTCGCCGCGTACCAGTCGGGCGTACCAGGGCCACCAGCTGACCGAGATGGCGACGATGGTGCTGGTCATGGTCGGCGAGAGCACCGTCACGAGCGCCAGCGCCAAGAGGAGCGCCGGCACGGCCAAGAACACGTCGGTGATGCGCATGATGATGTCGTCGATGACGCCGCCGAAGAAGCCGGCGACGAGGCCCAGCGGCACCCCCACGACGGCGGCCACGGCCAGCACGGCCACGGCGATGAGGGGCGAGACCCGGGCCCCGTACA
>Ga0007854_10003121_pt1 | contig 10101 bp, 8 predicted proteins | sample CryBogCBH12Aug08_FD_60382 | JGI IMG/M metagenome (GOLD analysis project Ga0007854, IMG submission 60382) | Freshwater microbial communities from Crystal Bog, Wisconsin, USA - CBH12Aug08 | ecosystem: Environmental > Aquatic > Freshwater > Lake | place: Crystal Bog, Wisconsin, USA | collected... | reverse complement strand
CCCCGCTCAGGATTTTCTTACTCGACCCCCCCACGACTTCCTTGCGCCGCTCGTTCAACCCCAGTTCCGCCAGCTTGCCGTCGATGCGTCGCTGCCGCTCCCGCCGTGAAAGGTGGGGAGCTCGGATGGCCGCCGCAAAGCGGAGGTTTTCCTCGATCGTCAACTGTTCGTCGAAGGCGTCGTATTGGGGGATATAGGTGATGTACTGGAGCAGGGCGTCGAGATTCCTGTAGAGAGACCGCTGGTTGAGTTGCACTTCGCCTGCCACCGGCGGAAACTGGCCTGCCAGGACGCGTAACAGGGTGCTCTTGCCACATCCGCTAGCTCCCATGACGCAGACCATCTCGCCGCGCTCGATCGAGAAGTTCAGATTGTCGAGGGCGGTATCCCCACTGCGGAAGCGGCAGGTCAAGTCGCGCACATCAAGTGTGCGAATAATGTTGCGCTCTTCCTCAATGATCCGGTCAGTGAAGTTGCAGCGGAGCACCTGGCCCGCGTCGATGCGGATCGTGTCACCGTTGATGAGATCCATGGCGCCTCGCACGGGTAATCCTCTCACCACGATCGGTCGGTCGGCTTGGAGGACCTCGACCCGACCGGTTTTCTCCTGGTAGTTGCAGGTGATTCGCAGGGTCACCTCGCCGCCGATCCCCGGCGAAATAAGGATGTCATCATCGTCCAGGCGGTTGGGGTTGTTGGAGGCGATGTACTCGGTCTTGGAACCTTTCAGCTCGAATCGCCCGCCGAAAGCGCCGACGCGACGTTTGAGATCCTCGAAATCAAGCTCGCCACCATCACGAAAAAAAATCTTATCGGCAAGCTGGGCTTCAACCATGGTTCCTTTGTTGAGCTCAATGCCACGCAGTGTGGCTCTTAGATCCTGGAGCGCGGTGACGCTGACTTTAAGGCCGAAGGCGATTTCCAGATCACTGTCGCGGCTGCGCGATTTTTCCAGGCGGACCTCCTCATTATTGATCGCGACGAAGATGTGGGGAAGCGTCACATTGCGTTTCGCGTTGAAGTAGAAGACCAGATCCAGACTGGTGATCACCTGCTCGCCGACGAGCACGCGCTGGCCGGGATAGATGCGGCAGAATTCCCCTGGCTTCAGGAGTCGTCCCTGGACGATCAGACTCTTTCCGGAGAGGTTTTTGAGAATGATCAGGTCGTGATGGCGGTATGCAAGGAGACGTTCCTCACCGGTGAAATCGCGCAGCGCGACATCACATTTTGCGGGATCGCCGAAGGAGAGGGCCTCGAGTGGTGAGGCGCCGTTATGGAAGAAGTCCGCCTCGGCCTGCTCGTTGGCATTGAGTTGGTAGACGATATCGATGGCCTGAGCGGCCATGCCGAGACGTCCCATGAAGTCATGGTAGGCGGCCACCTGTTCTGACTTCATCCCGGAGCGGGTGATCAGGTCGTAGAGTTGGACTCCGAGTAGGATTTTGCGGTCGTCACTCAGTTCCGTGGAAAGCTTCGTCGCCATCGCACCGAGGTCCTGCTGCTGTTCAAGCGCTTGTCTGAAAAGTTTGCGGAGCTCGGAATAGACCGCCTCGGGATAGTCGTAGCGAAGAAAACCGAGGCTGGAGTCGATTTCCTCCTCCAGCATCTCCCCGTCGACGCGGGTGAAGGCCGCGAGCACCTGGATCAGCGTGGGAAGCAGGTTGGCGTTCTCCGCAATGGTCTGAGGGCGCTTCCGCAGGCGTCGCCAGCGCTTGGCCACCGAGCGTTGCAGGCGCGAAGCCCCCCTTAAAATGCTGTCAACGAGGAGCGCGCCCCGGCGCCCTGTCACATGGGGGCCTTCCTGCTCGGGAAAAGAGCGATACGCCCCGGGAGATTCTCCTCCGTTGGATGTCTGAGGACTTGGATCCATCTAGGGTGCTCCGTATCGCTCCACGATGCGACGGATTGACTTTGCCTTCCCTGTGGATGTGTCGACCTCGACAAGCACCCCGCACGCCGTTACTGGGCCACGGGCCACGGGGAACTTTGCCGGCATCGAGGTGACGAATTGCCCGACCACAGCGTCGCAATCGCGTCCAAGAATAGAGTCCTCTGGGCCGCACATCCCGGCATCGCAGAGAAATCCGGTGCCCTTGGGGAAGATCCGTTCATCCGCGGTCTGCACGTGGGTATGGGTTCCAACGACAAGTGAGACCACACCGTCAAGGTGTCGCCCCATGGCGATTTTTTCGCTGGTCGTCTCACCGTGGACATCGACAACGATCACGGCTGTTTCCTTGCGGAGCCGTTCGACTTCGGACGAGGCGGCTAGGAAAGGATTTTCCAGAGGATTCTTCATGAAGGTGCGGCACTGGACGTTCATAACCGCGATAGGACCGTGCGCGGTGTCCAGCACGATGCTCCCACCCCCGGGCGTCCCTGAAGGATAGTTGATGGGGCGCAGGAGACGTGGTTCCGTGGCAATATAGGAAAGGATTTCCTTCTGGTCCCAGATATGGTCTCCCGAAGTGATGACAGCCACCCCGCTGCGCATCAGGTCGATTGCAAGTTTCGGGGTGATGCCCCTGCCTGCCGCCGCGTTCTCCCCATTGGCAATGATGAAATCCGCATCACCGCGCTCCAGATAGAGTTCGGCGGTGCGGCATGCGGCCATACGGCCGGGCTCCCCGACCACGTCGCCTAGGAAGAGGATTTTCACCATATCTCTTGTTTTTATCGAAAGAAGGCCCCGGGACGATGTAAAAATGAAACCAGCGTGAAGAAGCTCTATCTCCTGCCTGCCGGACTTGTTGCTTTTTTCGTGATGCTGACCACCCTCGGTCAAGCGGCGCTACTCAGCCCGCTTGCCCCTCAACCGGATTGGGGAGCCCTTGAGTGCTATGCGGGATCGATCACGGCCAGCGACTTAGAGCGCCTGCTTCAGCAGGTCTATGTACCGGACGGCTCGTGGCGTCAGTGGATTTCGCTCTCTCCAGGTCATGCGATCATCACGCCTCATCAGGGGGCGGCACCCATTACTCTTCCCTTGGCCCCTCCTGGAACGATCCCGAAGACTCCTCCGCGTTTCTGGAAAGAGCACTCACAGCGTTCCTCTCTCCCAGGCAAGCCCCTAGCCGGTCTGAGGATTGTGATCGATCCGGGCCACCTAGGTGGGGATTTTGCGAAAATGGAGGCCCGCTGGTTCCAGATCGGACACTCAAGGCCTGTCGAGGAGGGAGAGATGACGCTGATTGTGGCCAAACTTCTCAAACAAAGACTTAGGACAATGGGAGCGGAGGTCTGGTTGACGCGATCCAAAAATGGGGCGACAACCTCCTTGCGGCCGGGTAAACTCAGAAAAGCGGCTGTTAATTCTCTTCAGGAGGAAGGTGCATCCCTTTCTCCAACCCGCCTGCAGTTCGAGGCGGAGCGCCTCTTTTACCGAGTTGGTGAAATTAGAAATCGTGCAAAAGTCGTGAATCAGTTGATCCGCCCCGACCTGGTGGTCTGCCTTCATTTCAATGCCGAGGAGTGGGGAAATCCCACCCGCCCCTCGCTCAGTGACAAAAATCATCTTCATCTTCTGCTTTCGGGAGACATGTCGGCCAACGAACTCCTACACGAGGACGAGCGCTACACCATGCTCGTGAAGTTGTTGGGAGGGACCCATTCCGAGGAACTCGGAGCCTCCGAGGCAGTCGCCCGCTCCTTGGCTTCAGCTACCGGCTTGCCTCCCTTCATCTATCACAGCGCCAACGCGATCCCGGCTTCGTCCAATCCCTACCTCTGGGTTCGCAATCTATTGGCCAACAGGCTTTTTGAGTGCCCTGTCGTCTACTGTGAGCCGTATGTGATGAACAGTCGCCCTGTTTTCAACAGGGTCCAACTCGGCGATTATGAGGGCCGAAGGAATGTCGGTGGTGTTTCCGAACCAAGCATTTACAGGGAATATGCCGATGCGGTGGCGCGAGGGCTTGCCGATTACTACGGGGAGGCGGCAAAATGATCACTATGAAGACCAAAGTCATTGCCATCGCCAACCAGAAAGGGGGCGTGGGAAAAACCACCACTTCGGTCAATCTTGCCGCTGCTATCGCCGAGTCAGGGCACCCCGTCCTCTTGCTTGATCTCGATCCTCAAGGGAATGCCTCCAGCGCCCTGGGCCTCGAGACGGGCGCGGGCAGCAGTCTCTATGCCGCGATGATCGGCGAGACCCCGATGGAGGACCTGATTCAGGAGACGCGGCTTGCAAATCTTGCGGGTATTCCCGCCGACTTGGATCTGGCGGGTGCCGAGATTGAGGTCGCTCGCATGGAAGGACATCTTGGTCAGCTTCGCGCTGTGTTGGAACCCGTCCGGTCCTCGGGACGCTTTGAATACATCATCCTCGATTGCCCGCCCTCTCTCGGCATCCTGATGACGAATGCCCTTAGTGCTGCCGATGAACTCCTCATCCCTATTCAGTGCGAGTACTATGCGCTTGAGGGGCTCGGCAAACTCGTCGGTGTTATGGAGCAGATCCGTGAATCGGGAGCAAACCCCACCCTTGCCATGAGTGGACTCCTTATGACCATGCTTGATGTCCGCACCAATATCAGCGCCGCTGTCGTGCGCGATGTCCGTGCGCACTTCGAGGAGGTTGTTTTTAATGCATCCATTCCTCGCTCCGTGCGTATCAGTGAGGCACCGAGCTTTGGCAAGACCATCCTAGAATATGATCCGAAGGGACCCGGCGCCACCGCTTATCGCGTTCTTGCCAAGGAGTTCCTTGATCGTCAGAAGCGCGGCGTCTCCTTCATTGGCGCACCCCACCGCTCTGATGGGGAATAGCAGCTTCCAAACTTGATTTTATGGGCCACTGCCGTTTCTTTGACCTAAAAGTCTTCAGTCTCTTTTCCTCTCTCCCATGACCGACGTTCTCGCCCTCTTCAAGCAGACCGGAGCCCTCCTGCACGGCCATTTCATCCTCCGTTCCGGACTTCATAGCCGCGAATTCTTCCAGTGCGCCCTCCTCCTGCAGGATGCCCCTGTAGCCGCGCAGGTCTGCGGCGAGTTGGCCGAGAAACTCCGCCCCTTTCACACGGAGGCAAATGGGAAGAGGCCGACGGTAGTTTCGCCCGCTGTCGGCGGCATCATCGTCGGTCAGGAGGTGGCGCGCCATCTCGGCACGCGTCACATCTTCGTCGAGAAGGATGGGAGCGGTGGCCTTGTCATGCGCCGCTTTGACGTTATGCCGGGTGAGCGATTCATCGTCGCTGAGGATGTCGTTACCCGCGGTGGTCGTGTTCAGGAGACCATCGACATCATCCTTGGACTTGGTGGTGTGGTCGTGGCCGCTGGGGCAATTGTCGATCGCAGTGGTGGAAATCTCCCCGACTTCGGCTGCCCCTTTGTCAGCCTGATTCAGATGACCCCAGAGACTTTTCCTGCGGATGCACTCCCGGAAGATCTCGTTGGCATCCCTGCGGTGAAGCCGGGAAGCAAGTAGGAGCGGCGAGTGTCTCCCGTCTCCCGCTTCCTGACTTTTATCCGGTTCTCGCACACGGTCTTTGCGCTTCCCTTTGCGCTGGGATCGATGGTCGTGGCGGCCAGTTCCACGGGAGGATGGCCCGGTTTGAAGGTCTTTGGACTGATCCTGCTTTGCATGGTGTTTGCCCGTACGGCGGCGATGACCTTCAATCGTATTGCTGACTGGGAGATCGATAAGCGCAACCCGCGCACGTCCAGCCGTCACAAGCTTCTCAGCAAGGCGAGCGCTATCGTCACTTGCGCGGCGAGTGCTCTGCTCTTTGTGCTGACAACCCTCTTTATCAACCAAATCTGTTTCTTCCTTTCCCCGGTGGCGCTTGCGCTGATTTTTCTCTATTCGCTCACAAAGCGTTTCACCCATGCCGCGCAGTTCTTTCTTGGGTTTGCCCTCTCCGCTGCGCCCGTAGGGGCATGGCTGGCAGTCACCGGTTCCTTTGCCTGGCCTCCAATCATTCTGGCTGCGGGAGTGCTCTGCTGGGTTGCCGGATTCGACATCATTTACGCAACACAGGACGAAGAATCCGACCGCCGCGAGGGTCTCCGATCGATGGTTGTTTATCTAGGCACTCCAAGCGCCCTGAAGCTTGCGGGATGGCTGCATCTGGCGATGCTCGCGGCGCTTGTCGCGTTCGGCCTCTCAGCCCATTTGGGATGGATCTACTTTCTTGGACTGATTCCTGTCCCCTTCCTTCTCCTCTACGAGCATCGCATCGCACGGACGCTCGACATCTCTCTGATCAACAAGGCCTTCTTCGAGACCAACGCCCTGATTGGTCTCCTCGTTGTGGTGATCTTAGTGGCAGACCGGATCCGGAACTTTTAATTAAAGGGCTTTCCCGAGGACTGTTGAGGGAGTGTTTCGCCAACAGGAATGGCTCGAAGAATGCGGGGAGGTGTTGGTGAGTTTTCGGGAGGAACTTGCGGTGAAGGAGGCGTCGTCTCCGGGGTTGGCGCCGGGGTCGGAATCCAGCGGTGTCGTTTGTGTCTCGGGGGGTGCACGGGGATAGCCTTTCTGATAGGAACGGGAATGGCTTTGCGGATCGGAATCGGTGTCGGCTTGGGAGCTTGCAATGAGAATGCCGTGATGGCGGGGGCAGGAAGCGGCGCTAAGGGCAGTGGTTGCTGAAGTGGCATCGCGCCACCTGCCTTAGTTGCAAGCAGGAGATTAGCCTCGTTGGCATTCACATGATATCCCGCTCCAAAAGGAAGGGGTCCCTTGAAGTAAGTGGTGCCGTAGGCCGCTTCTAGTTCTGGTTCCCGGCGGAGTTTGAAGATGGCGAGGGGATCGGTGTAAACCCCGAAAAGCTGGATCCGCCATTCCCCCGTCCTAAAATCACGGTAAGGGATTCCCGAATCATCTTGGAGGATGATTTGAGATGTGTTCAGCAGGAAGTTGCGTGTTTCGGAAAAAGCATCAAGCGGAAGGAGGTAAGAGGCAGCCTTCAGGTAGGAGGCGCCTGGTCCCAGATCTCGCAGCCAGCTGAAGAAGTTCCGGCACTCCTTTCCGTTGGAGAGGTCCGCCTTGAAATAATAGAGCGTCTGCGCGGGACCTCCCGAACGGTGATAGATAATCTGTACTCCAGGGGAGCCGAAAGGACGGATCATCTGCGCCGCATCGACAATATTGCCCGTGAGTGCAAGTTCCGTGAAGAGCACCGGAAGCACTCCCTGAAACGAACCCTGCGACAGCTGGGGTTTCATTTCGCTTGTGATGAAGTATCCGGCGAAGAGGGAAGTATGAAGGGCCTCATCGAGATTCTTCAACGCGACCCCGAGAGTCGAGGGATCCAGACCCTCGGGAGGAGGGAGATTCCCCACGGGTTCGAGTCCCCCAAGGACCATGATGCGCGTGTCGGGGAAGAAGGCGTAGGCATTAAGAAAGTCCGGTCCTCCGAAGAGATAACGCAGTACTCCCCGGCTTGTGGGATCGGTGGAAAGATGTTCCCTGCCCCACTGCTGCATCGTCTCGTATCGTACTCTCCGGCAGAAAGCCCATTGCTCCTGAAGTTGTTTCTGGTGATCAAGGTACTCGGGCGACTTCTGAAGGAGTGCGAGAACGCTTTGCTTTGGGAGGGGAATGCCGGCTAAGAACTCCGCCTGCTCCTGCAACGAGGAACCGTACGCCAACGGAGTGGTGCCAGCCCATAGAAGCAAGGGCATGGCGATCTTACGGATCATGGATGACGGGTTTGGGAAATCCATTGGTGCAGAAAAAGAGGGATCAGCATAAGCGCCACGCCCGCAAGGGCAATCCACGGCTTGGTGATGACTGAGTAAATCAATCCGGCGCCCGAACAGGCCAGAAAAACGAGCGGAGGCAACGGATACATGGGGCATGTGAAAGGAATGACCGTCGATGCGGAATTCGGAGAGCGTTGTCGGCACACGATCAACCCGATGACGCCCAGCATCAGGCAGAACAGAAGCGGGATCTGCGCGAAGACAAGAACCGTTTCAAAGGAGCCGAAGGCAATCATGGAGATGATCAGAGCCAGTTGCAGCAGGATCGCCCGGGTGGGAATGCTGTTGCGGGTCTTGGCTAGCCAGGAAAGGGCTGGATAATCCTCACCGACACGCTGTGTCACTCGTGGACCCGCCCAGACCATTGCGCTGATGGATGCGAGAAGCCCGAGGGCGATGATCCCCGACATGATACGCCCCCCGACAGGTCCGATGAGATGATGTGCCGCCACGCTCCCAACGTTCAGAACTCCGCGCAGATCGTTTTCCGGCGCCGCGGTCAGGAAGACCCCGTTAAGAAGCAGGTAGAAAAGGGTTACTGACAGGGTGCCGATCACAAGCGACATGCCAACGGTCGTTCGGGGACTCTTCACTTCTCCGGCAAGATAGGTTACGGCATTCCACCCCGAATAAGCATAGAGAACGAAGAGCAGGGCGATTCCGGAAGTGGGACGGACCAACTCGCTTAACGAGTCCGGCTGGGGCAGCAAGAGCCGCAGGGCAGCGGGATGTCGAAGGGTACTTGCGATGCCTGCTCCCATGAAGAGGCCGACAAGCAGGAACTTGAGACCGGTCATTCCATTCTGGAGTAGTGAACTTCTTTTCAGCGATCCAAGGTGAAGCAGTGAGATCAGCACCACGGCGCTGAGGGTCGAAAGGCGGGTAGGGCAAACGGGAAGAGCCGCGTGCAGATAAGTGCCAAAAGCGATGGCCGAGAGCGAGATCGGCGCGGCGAATCCAGCAATCAGCGAAACACAAGCCGTCATGAATCCTAGGGCCGGGTGGTAGATCTCCGAGAAGTAGGTATATTCGCCTCCGGATCTGGGGATTCTTGCGGCGAGTTCGGCATAGGAGAGGGCGCCGCAGAGGGAGATCAGTCCGCCCAACACCCAAAGGCAGAGGATGGAGAATCCGCTCTGCAGATCCTGCAACTGGAAGCCCAGGCTCGTGTAGACCCCCGTACCCACCATCGTTGCTGTGACCAACGAGAGACATGTCAACAGGCTGATACCTTGCGGGTTATTGGTGGGCTCGGAGGAAGGCATAATCTTATAATGCTATTCATCTTCCTCTGTTTGGGGAACCACTACTCCCGTTCACTTTTTACTCGGCATCGAGTTTTTTTAGGACAGTTAACGCCTTCTTTGGGTCTGTCACCCGAAGAATGAGCAAGCCCTTCCTAGCGGAAGGCATGGATGCCAGATAACCATAGTCAATATTGATCCTCTTGGCCGAAAGGGCTTGGGCAATCCGGGAGAGACTGCCCGGTTTGTTATCATTCTGGATCATCACAACGTCGCTCTCGACTACCAGTGTGCCGTATGCTTCGAAGATAGCCATGGCCCGCTCCGTGTTGCTCACCACCATGCGAACCACGGCGTGATCCGTGGTGTCGGAGACGGTGAGGCCAAAGATATTGATCTTCGCGATAGCCAGTGCATCGCAGACTGCGGCAAGAGCCCCCGGCTTATTCTCAAGGAAGACCGCCAACTGCTGAACGATCCTCGGCGCCAAAGGATCCGCTTTCTTCATGGGCTTACCCTAGCACCCGGAAAAGGGATGCAAACGGATTTCTTAAGCCTTTGGAGATGCGGTGATTGCCTCGGTGATGATTGTCTTGGCCTCATCGCCCTTATCCTTTTCGATTGGCTTGGCCGCAGGGACATGAGGGGTCACTTTCCAGAACTGGCCAAGGTGGCGCTTCCAGTCGGCAAGGATGCGGTTGGCCAGCGGGCTGCCGGTCTTCTCTTGATGCTTGGTGATCAGACCCTTGAGCTTTGCCTCATCCTCGGCAGAGTCTATTCTTGAGGCGCCGACCAACTGGTCGTTGTAGCGGCCAAGAAATTTGTCCTCCTGATCGAGGACAAAGGCCTCGCCTCCAGTCATGCCTGCCCCGAAATTTTTGCCCGTGGATCCGAGGACGACGACGGTGCCGCCGGTCATGTATTCGCAACCGTGGTCGCCGATTCCCTCGATGACAGCCGTGCCGCCCGAGTTGCGGACGCAGAAGCGCTCACCGGCGCGACCGTTGGCAAAAAGGTGTCCCGCAATCGCACCGTACATGACGGTGTTGCCAATAATGCTGTTCTTCTCCGGAACGAAGCGATGTTCAGGCAGCGGGCGGACGATGATCTCGCCGCCGCTCATGCTCTTGCCGACATAGTCATT
>Ga0007854_10003120_pt1 | contig 10109 bp, 8 predicted proteins | sample CryBogCBH12Aug08_FD_60382 | JGI IMG/M metagenome (GOLD analysis project Ga0007854, IMG submission 60382) | Freshwater microbial communities from Crystal Bog, Wisconsin, USA - CBH12Aug08 | ecosystem: Environmental > Aquatic > Freshwater > Lake | place: Crystal Bog, Wisconsin, USA | collected... | reverse complement strand
AGATTGTCTCGGGCACGGACGGGCCGGTGGAGGCGTTCGCGCGCTCGCTCGCCGCGTCGGCGGCGGCCGCATATGTGTGCACGGGCACGGCGTGTCGCGCCCCGGCGCACACGCCGGCAGAGGTTCGAGAAGCCTTGCTTGGCCGGGCCTGACGATGCCGGCGGGTCATCGTTTCGTCACGTTCGCGCCAAATTCCGGCGGATTTATGTCAATTTTCCGTTTTGACCCGTGCGCCCCGGGCGGGTAGGATGGTCTTTCTAGGGTTACGGGTTTGAACCGTTGGTTTGCGCGCCGCAGCCCGACTCAGGAAGTGAATCAGTCGAGAACATGAGCATGAACATTGTCCAGTTGAACCAATTGCCGCAGGGGGAATTCGTGCGCGTGATTGGGCCGATTTTTGACCAGTCGCCGTGGGTGGCCGAGGCCGCCTGGGCGCGGCGGCCGTTTGCGGACTCCACCCAATTGTTTGAAGCCCTGTGCGCGGTGGTCCGGGCGGCGGGCGAAGCCGAAAAGGTCGCGCTCATCCGCGCGCAGCCGGATTTCGCCGGCCGGGCGATCCGGAGCGGTCGCATCAGCACTGACCTGCCGGTGGACAAGGCCGGTGCCGTGCTTAACCAGTTCGCCATTCTGGAGATCGATGAGTTCCAGAAAAAGAACGCCGAATACCGCTACAAGTTCGCGTTCCCGTTCGTCATCCACTCCCGCCTGCTGACCAAGGCGGAGATTTTCAGCGAATTTGAACGGCGTTCCAAACAATCCCGCGAACAGGAGATCAACTCCGCGCTCGAGGAGATCTTCAAGACCGCGGCGTTCCGGATTGATGAACTGCTGTCCACGGGACTCACCACCGCCGCCCGGCTCACGGTGCAGGTGCTGGACCTCGTCGCCGGCGGGGCGGCGGACGGCATGACCATCGAATTGTGGAGTGTTCAGGGCGATGACGCCAAACCGGGAAAAACTTACAAGACGAACGCCGACGGGCGCCCCCCGCATCCGCTGCTGGTTTCGCCCGACCTGAAGGTGGGGGATTACCTGTTGCAATTATTTGCCGGGGATTATTTTGCCGCCCGGTCCGGCGACACCGGGCCCCGCTTTTTGGATCGCATCCAGATCCGTTTCTCCATCACCCATGTGGAGCGCAATTGCCACTTGGTCGTCTCCTGTGCCCCGGGCGGCTATTCCGTCTGGCGTGGCGCGTGAGCGGAACCCCGACGGTCCCGGCGGCATTCAATCCCGCCCGCCGGCGGTGACGCGGATGATTTCCGCCAGCGGTGTTTCGGGCCGGAAGCCGATGGTGCGGTGCAACTTTTCCACCTGCGGTTTGCGCCGGCGCAAATCGTCAAACCCCGGCGCATAGGCCTGGTCATACGGCAGGCATTCGATGGGTGAACTTGACCCCAGCGCGGCCACCACCCGGCGGGCGAGGTCCAGCATGGACACTTCCTCGGTGCCGCCGATATTGAAGATCTCCCCGCGTGCCGCCGGGCAATCCCGCAGCCGCAGAAGTGCTTCCACCACATCGGACACCAGGCAGAAGCAGCGCGTTTGCGAGCCGTCCCCATAGACCTGCAAGGGCGTCCCCGCCCGTGCCGCCGCGATGAACCGCGGCAGCACCATCCCGTAGCGGCCGGTCTGGCGCGGGCCGACGGTGTTGAACAGGCGCACGATGGTCACGGGCAAACCGCGCTCGCGGGCGTGGGCCAGCGCGAGAAATTCATCTGTCAGCTTGGCGCACGCGTAACTCCACCGCGCCTGGTTTGGCGGGCCGATGAGCAAATCGTCCGCCTCCGAAAACGCCGCTTTGGCACTCTTGCCATAGACCTCCGACGAGGAAGCCAGCAGCACGGGGGTGCCATGGGCCGCGGCCGCTTCAAGCAAACAGCGCGTCTCCTGAAAACCCGCTTCCAAAACATGCAGCGCGGATTTCACCACCAGCTCCACGCCCACGGTCGCGGCGAGGTGAAAGATGCCTTCCGCCGCCGCCACCAATTCCCGCAATTCCGTCGTGGCCGAGATGCGCGCGGGAATGATTTGCAGTCCGGGATGCGCGGCCACGGCGCGGAGATGGTCGCGGCTGCCCGTGGAAAAATCGTCGATGACCACCACGCGCCGGCCTTCCTGCAACAGGCGTTCGACCAGGTGGGAGCCGATGAATCCGGCGCCGCCGGTCACCAAGGTGTGGGAGCGGGCGGGCGTGGTCACGGGAGGAGGCCGCGCAGGGCGGCGGCGATGGTTTCGGCGTATTGCTGGCGGAACGCCGGGGATTCGATGCGCCGCGCTTCGGCGGGATTGGAAAGGAAACCGCCTTCAATCAGGATGGCCGGCCGGCCCTGGCCGTGCAGCACGCCCATGAACCGCGCCCGCCGCACCCCGCGATCTTCCTCGCCCATCCGCGCGGCCAGTTGGTGATGGACGCACAGGGCCAATTGGAGGTTCGCGGCGTCGAAGGTGTTGTTCGGGAACACTTCCCCGAGCGGGTCCGTCTTGTCGCGGACCAGCGTGGAAGGCAGGCCGGCGGGCGTGAGACAATAGGTTTCCAGCCCGGACTGGCGGCGGTCGGGGGCTGCGGAGTTGAAATGCAGGCTGATGAACAGGTCGGCGCGGTGATCCTCCGCGAAACGCACACGGTTTGACAGCGAGAGGTCGATGTCATTGGTGTGGGTCAGCAACACCCGCCAGCCTTGCGCTTCCAGCAGGGGCTTCAAGCGCCGGGCGCAGTCGAGGGTGAATTCCTTTTCCGGATGCTGATCGAGCACCGAGACGGTGCCGCCGTTGATGCCGCCGTGCCCGGGGTCGATGACCACCAGCGGCCGGACGGGCAACGCGAGCGGCGGGTCCAGCAGCAGCGGTTCCAAGTTCTTGAGGATGTCGACGCCGTAGAGCACCAGTTCGCCGTCGACGATTTCCGGGGGATAGCCGAGGTGGAAAAACACCCCGTTCCAGCCGGCTTCGCGACTGCCCAGGAAGAGCGTGAGCGTTCCGCGGGGGGAGTTCAACGTGAAGGTGGTCAGGGGGGAATCCGCGGTCTTGCGCGGTCCCGGCAGATGGTTGGCGGCCGCCCAACGGGCGAGCGATGTCCAGGCCAGGAGCGGCGCGGGACGGATGATGACGGGCGCGGGATGGGTGACGGGCGGGGGCGCGTTGGTGTGGCTGATCACCGGGGCGGTGTTGGTACCGCGGGGTCCGGGTGTGACCGGCCGCACGGCCACCGGGGTGGAGTTGGTGGGGCCGGTGAGGACGGGCGTTTCCCCGCCGTTTTGGGGCGGAGTGGTGGCGCAACCGGCGAGCAACCACAACGCCAGGCAAAACAGGACAACCACGGGTCTGAACACCCGGCCATTGTGCGCAAGCGCCCGGCGGACTCAAGCCGTTTCCGGTCGGATTTCGGCCGGATTCCGGTCACCCCGCTTCCGCGGCTTGTTCCCCGGCCGTTTATGCGGCATCTTGGCGGCGTGAAAATCCTGGTCGCCATCACCGGTGCGAGCGGCGCGCTTTACGCCCAGCGGCTGCTGGACAACCTTGACCCGCAAGTCCACGAGGTGCACGTGGTCATGAGCCAATACGCGGCACAGGTCCTCGCGACCGAGCTGCCGGGCGGACTGCGCCTTGCCCCCGGCGTGCAAGTCCACAATCTCAAGAGCATGAACGCCCCGTTCGCCAGCGGCTCCAATCCCCCGGACGCCATGGTCGTCATCCCCTGCACCATGGGGACCATGGGGCGCATCGCGCACGGCTACAGCCTCGATGTCCTCCAACGCGCCGCCGATGTGGTGCTCAAAGAAAAGCGCAAGCTCATCCTCGTGCCGCGCGAGACGCCGCTCAACTTGGTGCACGTCAAAAACATGGAGCTGCTGCTCCTGGCCGGGGCGACGCTCATCCCCGCCAGCCCGAGCTTTTATTCCGGCGCGCAAACCGTCGTCGAACTCGTGGACACCGTCGTCGCCCGCGTGTTGGATCACATCGGTTTGCCCAATCAACTGGCACCGCGCTGGGCGGAAGCGGCGGAGTAAACGGCCTTACAAGAGGATGCCGGCGATGGTCGCCGTCATGTAACTCGCCAGCAGGCCGCCGATCATCGCGCGGATGCCCACCTTGGCCATCTCACTGCGCCGCTCGGGGGCCAGCGACCCGATGCCGCCAATCTGGATCGCGATGCTCGAAATGTTCGCGAAGCCGCACAGCGCATAGGTGGCGATGGTGAAACTGCGCGGATCCAAGGCCTTCGCGGTCGCCGGATTGGTGAGGTCCAGGTAACCGACAAATTCGTTGAGCACCACGCGTTCGCCGAGGATTTGGCCCACGAGCAGGCAGTCTTTGCCGGGCACCCCCATCAGCCACGCGAACGGGGCGTTGACCCAGCCAAAGATATTCTGGAGGGTGACCGGCGCGGCCACCCCGGAATGCAACTGCGGCCACGCGAGCAGGTAGTTGGCCAGGCTGATGAGGGCGATGAACGCGATGAGCATCGCGCAAATGTTGAGGGAAAGCTGAAAGCCATCCGCGGCACCGCGGCAGACGGCATCCACGGAGTTGGCCGTGGTGCGGGGCACCGTGGCGGGCGAGGTGCCCGCCGTCTCGCTTTTTTCGGTTTCGGGCAGCATGATTTTGGCGATGAGCAGCGCCGCCGGACAGTTCAGCACGGAGGCGGTGAGGAGGTGGCCCGCCGTGTTCGGATAACCGGCGGCCGCCCCCATCGCGGCATACACCGCCGCCACGCCACCGGCGATGTGCGCCATGCCGCAGACCATGATGGTCATGATTTCGCTGCGCGTCATACGGGGGACATAGGGGCGGATGACCAGCGGCGCCTCAGTCTGGCCCATGAAGATGTTGGCGGCGGCGGACAGGGTTTCGGAGCCGCTGGTGCGCAGGGCCAGGCGCATCACCCACGCCACCGCCCGGACGACCCGCTGGAGGATGCCCCAGTGGTACAGCAGCGCGGACAAGGAGGAGACAATCACCACGGTGCCGGTCACCAAGATGCCAAAGACCACCGCATGTCCGGGACCGAATTTGTCGCCCATCGCACTTTGGTCCGCGAGGCTGCCGAAGACGAATTTGGTGCCTTCGTTCGAGAATTGGATGAGCTTCTGGATGAATTTGCCCGCCACCTCGAACAGTGCCGCCCCTCCCGTGGTTTTCAGGATCAGCAGCGCCAGCAAAAACTGCAGGCCCAGCCCCCAGATGACCGTGCGCCACGGGAATTGCCGGCGGTTGTAGGAAATGGCCCACGCCAGAACGAGCATGGCCGGCCAGCCGAGGAGGTTGATCAAAGGCAAATGCATGTTCGGGTCGGGGGTCTGGGGTTTAGGTTCAGGGGTGGTTCCGTTCTGGCTTCTAACTCCTAACTTCGAGCTTCCAACTTCTTTTCCGCCGCCCCGTAGATTTCCGGTTTCAGCACGCCCACAAAGGGCAGGTTGCGATAGCGTTCGGCGTAGTCCAGGCCGTAGCCGACCACAAACACGTCCGGGATGGTGAAGCCGGTGTAGTGGGCGCGGACGGGATGGACCCGGCGGGCGGGTTTGTCCAGCAGCACGCAAATCTTGATGCGGCGGGGACCCAGCGCGCGCAGGCGGGGCAGGACCCGGGACAGCGTGTTGCCGGTGTCGAGGATGTCGTCGATGAGCAGGACGTCCCGGCCGCGCACATCCAGGCGGAGTTCCTTGGTGAACACCAGTTCTCCCGGCGTGGTGCCGTGGCCGTAACTCGAGACGCCGATGAAGTCGAGGCGCAGCGGAAAATCCAGGTGGCGGATGAGGTCGGCCAGGAACAGGACGGTGCCGTTGAGCAGCGAGATGACGACCGTTTCGCGGTTCCGGTGGTCGCGGGCGATTTCGCGGGCGAGGGCCCGGACGCGCGCGGCGAGGCGCGGTTCCGAGATGAGCACGCGCGCCACATCGTGGCGCCAAGGGGCGGGCACGGCGGCGTTCCGGACGGCGCGGACGGCGGCAGAGCGGACGCTCATGGGCGGAGATACTAGCGGTCCGCCGGGCCGGGGGACAGTTTTTTCAGCCAATATGGGGACTGGGGTTTAGAGTTCAGGTTGAAGGCTTGATTGGCCTATGCCAGTCAAGGGAGGTTGCTCCGGATACCGTGTGACCTTGCCGATCCGGAGGCCCGGCAAACCTGTCGCCCAAGGTGGCTGTCCGCCAGGATATTGATTGGCCCCAACTGGTTACCCGGGGTGCGATTGTCCGGGACCTTTGCGTCCGTCCCATTGCGCGCCGAGTCCCGGGCACGCGCTTGAGTCCGATGTCATAGAGCAACAAATCGCAACCGCCGGCAAAACGAACTTCGACCACCGCAAGTCACGGCCAGGCATGATGCACATTTCTGGCTGCTAACTTCTATATGCGATCCGCATCCCCCGACGCTACCACACTTGCAGTCAGGCGTGGCAGGTCACGGTGCCGGGTTGGGACGTTTTTTTGCAAAATAAAGCCCTCCGGGTGCAAAGGGTGGAAAAAAGGACGGAACCGGGAAAACGGCAAACGACGTGAAAATTACCGGCCCGGGGCGGTGAACGTGTCCAATTTGCCGACGGCTTCCGTTCCGGTTCCCGTTGGTCAATTGCCAGAACTTCACTCAGCGGAGACTGGGTCCTTCGAAAAAAAATCCGTCGCCGGACGCAACGTGGCATCGGTGACCGGCAGTTGCAGGTTTAGCCGGTAATGCAGGCCGGTGACCAAGCGGGCGGTTTGGGAAAAATCATTGAACAACCACCGGGCGGGTTTCTCGAGGTTGAAACAGCCTTCCGCCGCCAGTTGGCGGGCTTTCTGGATTCGCTGCGCGGGGGTTGGGTGGGTGGCAAACCAGCCAGCCGTCTCGTTCAGCAGCGTCTGTTGCGCCTGCTCGTGGAAGGAAGCTGGCAGGTGCAGTTCCAATTGCGCCTGATAATCCGGGAGGCTGTCCGGCAAGCGGTGCTGTTTTTTCCAGATGGTCCCCAAGTTTGCAAAGGCGAGGCTCTGGAGAATGTTCAGTTCGCGCAGTCGCAGCAGAAGCGTTTCGAGCCCGGCGGTCCCGGCCACATCCACCGCGCACGAATCGGCGTGATATTCCATCTGGCGGGAAAGATAGCAACTGGCGGCTTGGCCTAGATGCAGCAGGCCGCGAAGCAGCAGCCGGGAAAGGGCCACCGCCAAGTGGACGCACACCACTATGAGGGACAGGCGCCAGTCGTTCACCGAATTCGCCCAATCCTCCAGTGCCTCATCCCAAGCATCGCGTTCATAGACTACGCGCAGGAACCAGTGGTCGATCCGGTTGATCACGTAACCCAGGCGCATGGCAAAACCTTGGGTGCAATGCCCCAGTTCATGAGCCACCACTGCCGCAAGTTGCCGGGTGTTCAGTCCCCCCGCGAGCGGCAGGCCCAGTGTGAGCCGCATATCGTTGCCCGCCATGCTCCAAAATCCGCGGCGGAAACCCGCGCTCGCGTTCAACTCGCAGTCCAGACAGATGCTGCGCGGTGCCGGCACCTGCAAGAGGTCGCACAAGTGGGCAATGAACTGGTAGAGTCGCGGATGCTGGGCCGGGTTCAACTCCACCGGCTCAGCGCGCCGTCCGGGACGGGCCAGAATGGGTTTGAACATGAACAGAACGGCGACGCCCCCGGCAAGCAGCGGGCCGAAATAAGCGATAAGCTTGATGCAGAACACATGAATTCCGCCTGTGAAGCTCGCGAATAACACCCGGGCATGCACTCCATACCAGTAAGTGCCCCAACCCAGTCCCACGACAAACGCCACGTAGGCGACCGGCAGCAGAACCATGAATATCGCCACTATTAGCAGGCCGAGTTGGTAAAAAACGGAAACTCGCCGCCGGGGAAGCACTCCCGCCAAGGCGCCTTTGAGTTCTCCTGCCGTAATCTGTTCCGATTCCGGAGCAAGGACGGGTTCGTCCGTGATTATCGCTAAAATCGTATCCAACTGGCAATGCGGACAGGCTACCGAAAGACCGATTCCTTCCTGCGGAAACTCAAAGTGTTCTCCGCAGTTCTGGCAGGCGGCAAGACCATACCCTGGCGTGGCCATAGAGCTGTTAATTTGAAGCCAACCCATATTTGGACGCAAGCCTTAACGGTAGAATTGCAGCAAGTTCCAAATTGGTTCCACTTCAAGGTGTGCACGGTTTTTCTCGACGTTGGCTGGCTGGTCCCGCCAGACTGAACCGATGTTCGAATTGCATCCCATGGACCCCGTGGCGGGCAAACCCGCGCTTTACGCGGCACTGCGCCAGCAGTTGCAGGCCCTGCTGGCCGGTGAGACGGACCCCGTCGCCAATCAGGCCAACACTGCGGCGCTGATTTTTCATTCGCTGCCCGACCTCAACTGGGCCGGCTTCTATCGGCTTACCGGCGAGGAATTGGTGCTCGGGCCGTTCCTCGGCAAGCCCGCCTGCGTGCGGCTCAAGGTCGGCAAGGGCGTTTGCGGCACTGCCGCCGCGCGGCGCGCCACGGTCCTGGTCCCCGATGTTCATCAGTTCCCCGGCCACATTGCTTGTGATGCCGCCTCGAACGCGGAAATCGTGGTGCCGCTTCTCAAGCAGGGCCGGTTGGTCGGGGTGTTGGATTTGGACAGCCCGCGGCGCAACCGTTTCGATGCGGAAGATCAGGCGGGCTTGGAGGAGTTGGTGGCGGTGCTGGTCGCGGCCACCGAGTTTTAAACCCGCTGGAGCGACCTTTTTTCAGCCACCGAGCTTCACCGTTGAACCCCGGAGAGCAGCACGGTCCCGCGGTATCGAAAAAACCGCCCGCCATTTTTTGGCGGTTGGCGAAGACGTCCCGGCCCGCCTTATCGGCGGGCAAACGGTGTGCGCCTTGGCGCGGTTTGGCTCAGGGAGTGGTTACGCTGACCCGCAGGAAATGGCGCGTCGGACCCAGCAATGACCCCGTCTCGCGCACGGTCACGCTTTCATCGGGCGCACCGGTGCGGACAACTTCCTGGGCTTCGGCGGTCAACACACTGTTGGAGCCGGTATAGGTGGCGATATCCGACCAGGTTTGCAGATCGGTCGAAGCTTGGACGTGATAGGTCACGCCCGCTTCCGCCGGGCGGTGGATGAACGAGATCTGGAAGTGGCTGTTCCCGGCCAGATTCGTCGCCTGGGCGCTGATGGTGTTGTTGGTCTTCCAATAACCCAGCAACTGGATGAGCGCCAGAGGCGTGTTGGTCGGCATCGGGTGGCCGGCCTGGGTGGCCACGTTGATGCCGTGGCAACTGGTGCAGGAACGGATCTCGCCCGGCGCGAAGGTCAACCAATAACGCTCGCGGACGACGCCGGTGCCGTTGGTATCGGTCAGTTGCCAGGTCATGGCACGCCGCGCGGGAACCACCGCCGCCGTCGAGCCGTCCGGCGCGATCAGCACGCTGCTCGCCGGGCCAAAAGTGAAGGGCGGATTGTCCGCCGCCGGTTCGTGCAGTTGCCGGGCCAGCACCCGGCGGCCCGCCCGGGGAGTTTGCGGATTTCCAAAATTTTCGCTCCGCAACTGGTCCGCCTGGAACAGCTGGAGCCAGGCCACCTCGTAGATTTTCCCCGGCGCACCGATGGTCTGGTGCGTGGTGCCGGTCACATGGAGGTTGAACGGCTGCTGATGGTCCGCTGCGTCGCGCGTCGTCACATCGCGGCTCACGATCAGCGCCAGGTTATGCACGCGCAGGTAGTTCTGGAAGCTGCCGACGTCCACCCCGGCCGCCGCGAACGCCGCCAGTTCGGGAGTGGGCACCGGCACCGAATACGGCACGGGCCGGGGCCGGGACAGCACTTCCACCGGATCCAGTTCCCAGAGCAGATTGGTCTGGTTGATCAGCTCATCCGGGCTCCAATAGGACACCGGATTGGTCAGGCCCGGCGTGAGGGGCGGGCCCGGCTGATAATATCCGTTGCTGAAGACGAGAAATTTCAGCCGAAAATCGTAGGAAGTGGCCGGGTTGGTCTTCGTGCCGATGCTGTCCGCATACAGCCGGTACCCGGTATGCGCGGCCACCAGGTAGCCGTCCGAAGTCATCAGCGGATTGCGATATAACCCCGTGTCATCCGGCGGAATGTTGGTGTAAGACGGGGCAAAGATATGCGTGGAACGGGGCGTGAGGTAATTCACCTTCATG
>Ga0007854_10003119_pt1 | contig 10110 bp, 5 predicted proteins | sample CryBogCBH12Aug08_FD_60382 | JGI IMG/M metagenome (GOLD analysis project Ga0007854, IMG submission 60382) | Freshwater microbial communities from Crystal Bog, Wisconsin, USA - CBH12Aug08 | ecosystem: Environmental > Aquatic > Freshwater > Lake | place: Crystal Bog, Wisconsin, USA | collected... | reverse complement strand
AGTTCGGTCAAGGTTTTCGGCGGGGGTGGGGGCGTTATTGTCCCTTCAGAAATCCAAGAGCTTGAGGCCTATGGTGTCGAGCGCATCTATTCCCCCGAAGATGGCCAGAAGATGGGCCTGCAGGGCATGATCGACGACATGGTTCGTCGGGCTGACTTTGATGTCGCCGCCGAAGGCCCGGCCACCCTCGACGGTCTGTCCGACCCGTCGCGCCGGGCCCTGGCGCGCTTGATCACCGTTCTTGAAAATGAAGGTGCGGACGACCGTTTGCGCTCAGAAATCAATGTGCTGGCCGGGCGGCGCGCGGTTCCGGTTCTGGGCATTACGGGAACCGGGGGTGCCGGAAAATCATCGCTAACCGATGAATTGATCCGCCGCTTCCGTCTGGACCGTGCCGATGTTGGCATTGCCGTGATCGCCATTGATCCGTCAAAACGCAAAACCGGCGGTGCTTTGCTGGGCGACCGCATTCGCATGAATGCCATCGGCGGCAAAGTTTACATGCGGTCTTTGGCGACCCGTTCCTCAGGGGCCGAATTGCCCCGGCAGATTCCCTCGATTGTGGCGGCCTGCAAGGCGGCTGGTTTTGACCTGGTCATTGTCGAGACACCCGGCATTGGTCAGGCGGATTCGTCCGTCGCCGATATCACCGATGTCGCTCTTTATGTTATGACCCCGGAGTTCGGTGCGGCCAGCCAGTTGGAAAAGATCGACATGCTGGATCACGCCGACGCGGTGGCTATCAATAAATTTGATCGCAAGGGCGGGCAGGACGCCCTGCGGGACGTCCGTAAGCAGCTGCAGCGCAACCGTCAGGCCTTCACCGTGGCGCCGGATACGATGCCGGTTTTTGGCACGGTCGCCTCGCGCTTCAACGATGATGGCGTGACCGCGCTCTATCACGGCATTTTGTCTATTATCGCCGAAAAGGGCTTTGCGCCCTGGGTCAGTACTTTGCCCAAGCCAGAGGTCAAAGCCTCGACGGCGGCAAACGCTATCGTTCCTTCATCGCGGGTCCGCTATCTGGCGGAAATCGCTGAAACCGTTCGCACTTACCATGCGACCGTGCGGGAGCAGTCCGGACTGGTCCGCGAGCTCCAGCATCTGACCGAATCCCAGCGCATGCTGGCGGCGTCGGGTAAAGTGGTCAGCGAACTGGCGCCCTTGATCGCAGAACGCGAGATTCGGGTCGATCCCCGGGCGCGCCGCTTGCTGGAGATCTGGCCGAAAGTCAAAGAGAGCTATGCCGGTGACGAATATGTGGTGAAGATCCGCGACAAAGAGGTGCGCAGTAACATTGTGTCGACCAGCCTGTCCGGCACCAAGATCCGTAAGGTTTGCCTGCCTGCCTACGAGGACCATGGCGAACTGCTGAAATTCCTTCTGAAAGAAAATCTGCCAGGGACCTTTCCCTATACCGCTGGCGTGTTCGCATTCAAGCGTGAGCATGAAGATCCGACCCGTATGTTCGCGGGCGAAGGGGATGCCTTCAGAACCAATGCGCGCTTTAAACTGTTATCCAAGGACGCCAAGGCGACCCGTCTGTCCACCGCCTTTGATTCGGTGACTTTATATGGCTGTGATCCCGATGAACGGCCGGACATCTATGGAAAAGTAGGCAATTCCGGGGTGTCCATCGCCACCCTGGATGACATGAAAGTCCTGTATTCCGGCTTTGATCTTTGTGCGCCCAGCACCTCGGTTTCAATGACCATCAATGGCCCAGCGCCAATTATTTTGTCGATGTTCTTTAATACCGCCATCGATCAGCAATTGGAGCGGTTTCAAGCTGAGAACAAGCGCCAGCCGACTGATGAAGAGATCGAGAAAATCCGTGAATGGGTAAAAGAAACCGTTCGTGGGACTGTCCAGGCTGATATTCTTAAGGAAGATCAAGGACAAAACACCTGTATTTTCTCGACGGATTTCGCGCTTAAACTAATGGGCGATATTCAGGAGTACTTTGTCCATAATCGGATACGTAATTTCTACTCCGTCTCAATATCCGGTTATCATATTGCAGAGGCCGGCGCCAATCCGATATCGCAATTGGCATTTACTTTGGCCAACGGTTTTACTTATGTGGAAACCTATTTGGCCCGTGGCATGCAGATTGACGATTTTGCGCCAAATCTGTCGTTCTTTTTCTCAAACGGCATGGATCCGGAATATTCCGTGATCGGCCGGGTGGCGCGGCGGATCTGGTCCGTGGCCATGCGTTTCAAATACAAAGCCAATGAACGTTCGCAGAAGCTGAAATATCATATCCAGACCTCGGGTCGTTCCTTGCACGCCCAGGAAGTGGATTTCAATGATATTCGCACCACTTTGCAGGCGCTGATCGCTATTTATGATAATTGCAACAGCCTGCATACCAATGCTCATGACGAAGCCTATACAACGCCGACGGCCGAATCGGTGCGTCGGGCAATGGCCATTCAGCTGATCATCAATCGTGAGTGGGGTGTGGCGAAAAACGAGAACCCCAATCAGGGATCCTTCCTGATCGAAGAATTGACCGATCTGGTCGAAGAGGCCGTGTTGCTTGAGTTCGAACGGATCGCCGAACGCGGCGGCGTGCTGGGTGCCATGGAGACGGGCTATCAGCGCGGCAAGATTCAGGACGAGTCCTTGCATTACGAACATCAAAAACATGATGGCAGCTATCCCATCATCGGTGTGAATACCTTCCTGAATCCCAATCCTCAGGAGGCATCGGAAATCGTCCTGCAACGGTCCACTGACGAAGAAAAGCAAAGTCAGTTGAACCGCCTGGCTGCCTTCCAGGACCGTAATAAAGAGGCCGCACCGGCGATGCTGCAGCGGTTGAAGCAGGCAGCCATCAATAATGAAAATATTTTTGCAGTTCTGGTGGATGCGGTGCGCTGCTGTTCACTTGGGCAGATCTGTACTGCACTTTATGAAGTAGGCGGACAATATCGTCGCAATATGTAAAACAAAAATTCCGAGGGGGAGTGCTATGTCAAGTTCTGTAGAAGCATTTATTAAAGCGCGTGAGTTTCTTCTGTCGAAGCGTGAGGACTACAATGCAGCCTATGCCGGCTTTCAGTGGCCGCAGTTGGATAATTTCAATTGGGCTCTTGATTATTTTGATGTGATGGCCCGTGGCAACAATACCGTCGCGCTGTGGGTGGTCGATGAGAGCGGTGCTGAGTCCAAGCTGACTTTTGCTGAAATTTCCGAACGGTCCAACCGCATTGCCAATTTCTTGCGGGCCAGCGGCGTCAAGCGCGGTGATGCCGTCTTGATGATGTTGGGCAATATTGTGCCTTTGTGGGAATTGATGCTGGCTTGCATCAAGCTTGGGGCGGTGATGATCCCGGCGACAACCTTGCTGAACACCGAGGATCTTAAAGATCGTTTTGATCGTGGCGGCGTTAAGCATGTGGTGGTAGGGCAGGCCGATGCGGCGAAATTTGAGCCGCTGCCCGGAAATTATGGCCGTATCGTGGTCGGTGGCGCTGTGCCGGGTTGGCGCAATTTCGAAGAAGGCTATCAAGCTTCACCGGCTTTCACGGCGGATGCGGTGACGGCGGCGACCGATCCGTTGTTGCTGTATTTTACGTCGGGCACGACGGCGAAGCCAAAACTGGTTCTGCACAGTCACCAAAGTTATCCGGTGGGCCATCTGTCCACCATGTATTGGATCGGCCTGCAACCCGGGGATGTTCATCTCAATATCAGTTCGCCCGGCTGGGCAAAGCATGCCTGGAGCAATTTCTTCGCGCCCTGGAATGCCGGTGCAACCGTGTTTATCTATACTTATGGCCGGTTTAACGCCAAAGCGATGCTTGATGTCATTGTCAATTCAGGGGTCACCTCGCTCTGTGCGCCGCCGACGGTCTGGCGCATGCTGATCCAGGAGGATCTGGCTAGTTACCCCGTGAAACTGCGCGAATTGGTGGGGGCCGGCGAGCCCTTGAACCCCGAGGTCATCGAAAAAGTCAAGACAGCCTGGGGGATCACCATTCGTGACGGGTATGGTCAAACCGAGACCACTGCGCAAATCGGCAATCCTCCGGGCCAGATGGTAAAAGCGGGTTCAATGGGGCGGCCTTTGCCGGGTTATCGTATCGCCTTGATGGATCCCAATGACGAACCGGCCAAAGAAGGAGAGATTTCCATTTCTCTCAATCCCCGTCCCGTCTCTTTGATGGTTTGTTATAAGGATGATCCGGAAAAGACCTCGGAACTGATGCGGAATGGCCATTATCATTGCGGCGACGTGGCGGCCATCGACGAAGATGGCTACATTACCTATGTCGGTCGTGCCGATGATGTCTTCAAAGCGTCCGACTATCGGATCAGCCCGTTTGAATTGGAAAGCGCGCTGATCGAGCATGAAGCGGTGGCCGAGGCGGCCGTGGTGCCCAGTCCCGATCCGGTACGTTTGGCGGTGCCCAAGGCGTTCCTGATTCTAAGGGCCGGTTTTGATCCGAGCGAGGCTCTGGCCTTGTCGATTTTCAAGCATATCCGCACCGCGCTGGCGCCTTACAAACGGATCCGCCGCATTGAAATCTCTGATCTTCCCAAGACCATCAGCGGCAAGATCCGTCGTGTTGAATTGAAGCGGATTGAAGCTGAACGGCGCAATCAGGGAATCCGCGTTCCAGGCGAATATTTTGAAGAGGACTTTGCCGAACTGAAAGGTTCGTGAAAGTCCAAAAGATCTGACATTGAAAAGGCCCGGTCGAAAGACCGGGCCTTTTTTCGGAGTAACCGACAGCCGGTTTAGAATTGTTCGGCGGATAAAGCCATCACCGTCCGCGATCCTTCGGTAATATGGGCCAAATAAGAAGACGCCTTGGGCATCAGGCAGAGGGCGAAATGCAGGGCGGTCTTCATTTTGGCATCCCAAAAGGCCGGATCGCCTTCGCCCGCATCCAGGCGCTGACGGGCAATCTGTGCGCTCCGGGCCAATTGATGTCCGCCCAAGACCGTTCCCATCAGATACAAAAGAGGCACGGCGGCGGCCGCCGGAAGCCGGGGGTCCTCGGCTGCCGAAGCGACAACCCAGGCCACGGCGGTACGGGCATTGTCGGCACCGACCGCCAACTGCTGGCCGATCGCTTTAAGGGTCGGATCACTTTCCTTGCCCAGTTGCACGGCCAGGGCGTCAACGGTGGCGATTGCAGCCTGAGCGGACGCGCCTTTGTCGCGCATGATCTTGCGATTGACCAGATCATTGGCCTGGATGCCGGTGGTGCCTTCGTAAATCGTGGTAATACGGGCATCGCGCAGATGCTGGCAGGCCCCGGTTTCTTCGATATAGCCCATGCCGCCGTGGATCTGAACGCCCAAAGAGGCGACTTCGTTGCCGATTTCGGTACACCAGCCCTTGACCACCGGGTTAAGCAGTTCAGCAAATTTCAAGGCTGCGGCCCGGCCTTCTTCGTCGGCGGTGGCATGCGCCTTGTCCAGCGCTGCTGCCGCGACATAGGCCAAGGCGCGCATCGCTTCGATCTGGGCTTTCATCGTCATCAGCATGCGCCGCACATCGGGGTGGTCGATGATCCCCGTGCGGTCGTTGCCACCCAGGGGCTTGCCTTGGATGCGTTCGCGGGCATAGCCCACAGCCTGCTGATAAGACCGTTCGGCGATGGCCAATCCCTGCAATCCGACATTGAGGCGGGCATGGTTCATCATCACGAACATATATTCCAGGCCCCGGTTTTCCTGGCCCACCAGATAGCCGATGGACCCCCCTTGGTCGCCAAAAGAAAGGACGGCGGTCGGGCTGGCGTGGATACCCAGTTTATGCTCCAGCGAAACACAATGCACATCATTATGGGCGCCGAGCGAGCCGTCGGCATTGACCAGGAACTTTGGCACCAGAAACAGGGAAATACCCTTGACCCCAGCCGGCGCATCGGGCGTGCGGGCGAGAACCAGATGGATGATGTTTTCGGTCAGGTCCTGATCGCCATAGGTGATGAAAATCTTCTGGCCGCTGATCAGATAATGCTCGCCCGAGCGGACCGCTTTGGTCCGTATCGCGCCCAGATCCGACCCAGCCGAGGCCTCGGTCAAATTCATCGTCCCCGCCCATTCGCCACTGATCAGTTTCGGCAGGAACAGAGCCTTTTGTTCGGGTGAACCACATTCGCTGATGGCATTGAGCGCGCCCTGGGTCAGCATCGGACACAGGCTGAAGGCCATATTGGCAGCCTGCCACATTTCGTTGACGGCGGCGCTGACCAAGCCTGGAAGTCCCATGCCCCCATATTCCGGGTCGGCGGAAAGGCCGATCCATGTGCCATCCACCAAGGTTTTGTAGGCGGCGGCCCAGCCGTCGGCGGTCAAAACCTTGCCGTCCTGCAGCCTTGCCCCCTGACGGTCGCCGGTTTGGTTTAATGGCGCCAGAACTTCCTCAGCAATATGGCCGGCCTCTTCAAGGACACTGCTCACCAGTTCGGAACTGGCTTCTTCATAACCGGGAAGCGCTGCGATTTCCGCCAAACCGGCAAGATCACGCAACACAAACTCCATGTCACGAAGCGGGGGAAGATAGGCGCTCATACTGGGACTCCCTTTGCGTTCTTTGATTGGTGGATGATTATGATAGGGCTCCCAGGGACCGCAACCTCTGAATTTCTTCCGGTTGGAACCCCCAGGCGGTTAGCGTGCCGGCATCGTTCTGGCCGGGTGGTTGGGGCGCAAGGCCCAAAGCGGCCGGTGTACGGCTAAAGCGCGGCGCCGGGGCCGGCTGGATGACCCCATCCTTTTCGATGAAGGTACCCCGGGCACGATTATGCGGATGATCCGGCGCTTCGGTCATGCTGAGCACCGGAGTCACACAGGCATCACTGTCCTGGAAAATTGCCAGCCATTCCTGGCGGGGCTTCCCGGCGAAAACCTTGGTCAGTGTTTCCAGCATTGCCGGCCAATGACGACGGTCGGCAGGGTTCGCAAAAATCGGATCGTCGATGCCCAGTTTTTGGAGCATCAGAGCATGAAATTGCGGTTCAAGGGGGCCGATGGCCAGCCATTGACCGTCGGCACATTCGTAGCAGCGATAGATTGGCAGGGCGCCGTCAAAGAAATTGTCGCCACGGCGGTCTTTCCACCAGCCATTGGCTTTAAGGCTGTACATCATCGCCATTAACAGCGCCGCACCATCGGTCATGGCCGCATCCACCACCTGACCTTGTCCCGATTGCCGGGCTTCGAGCAGGGCGCAAACCAGACCGAAGGCCAGCAACATGCCGCCGCCGCCGAAATCCGCCACCAGATTGAGGGGCGGTAGCGGGGCTCCGTCGGTAGGGCCGATGGCATGCAAGGCACCGGACAGGGCCAAATAATTGATGTCATGGCCGGCGGTGGGGGCCAGCGGACCGTCCTGTCCCCAACCGGTCATGCGGCCATAGATCAGCCTTGGGTTCCGTTCAAGACAGCTTTGCGGTCCAAGGCCAAGCCGTTCCATGACTCCGGGGCGGAAACCTTCGATCAAAGCGTCGGCCCCTTCGAGCAATTTAAGGATCGTCGCCACCGCTTCGGGATGTTTCAGGTCCAGGGCGATCCTTGCGCGGCCGCGGGCCAGGATGTCATAGCTCTGACCGAGCGGGTCGGTGCCGCCAAGGCGCTCGATGCGCAGTATTTCGGCCCCCATGTCGGCGAGCAACATCGCGCAAAAGGGCGCGGGACCGATCCCGGCTATCTCAATCACCTTGACCCCGGCAAGCGGCCCCATCGGCTTAATCCTCTCCGAGATTGCGGGCGATCAGCATCCGTTGAATTTCGCTGGCCCCTTCATAGATTTGGCAGATGCGCACATTCCGGTAGATGCGCTCGAGTGGGAAGTCGGCCAGATAGCCATAGCCGCCTAGGACCTGAATGGCGGCCGAACAGACCCGTTCGGCGGTCTCAGAGGCGAACAGTTTGGCCATAGAGGCATCCGCCAGACAGGGCTGCCCGGCATCCCGCAAAGCGGCTGCATGCTGCACCATGAGACGGGCTGCATTAATATTGGTCAGCATGTCGGCGAGCTTGAAGGCAATCGCCTGATGTTCAATCAAGGGCTTGCCGAAGGTCTGGCGGTCCCTGGCATAGTCCCGGGCAAAAGAGAAAGCGGCTCTGGCCATGCCGACAGCCTGGGCGGCAATACCGATGCGGCCACCTTCAAGATTGGAAAGCGCGATCTTGTAACCCTGGCCTTCGGCGCCCAGCCGGTTCTCGGCCGGCAAGCGCAGATCGTCAAAAACGATCTGACAGGTATCCGAGGCATGCTGGCCCATTTTCTTTTCAATGCGGGCCACCTGGTAGCCGGGCGAATCCGTGGGTACGATGAAGGCCGAAATGCCGTTTTTTCCGGCCTGAGGGTCGGTGACGGCGAACGCCACCAGCAATTGGGCGGTGCTGCCCGAGGTGACGAACTGCTTGGTGCCATTTAACACATAATGGTCGCCATCTTTAACCGCGCGAACCTTAAGATTGGCGGCTTCGGATCCGGCATGGGGCTCGGTCAGGGCAAAGCCGCCCAGCAGATCGCCCCGGGCCATGCCGGGCAGATAGCGACGTTTCTGTTCTTCGGTGCCAAATTTGTAGATGGGCATGCAGGCCACAGAATTATGCACGCTCATCACCGTCGACAAGGCACCATCCCCGGCGGCTATTTCCTCCATGGCCATCACATAGGCGACATGATCAGTGGCCGAGCCACCCCATTCCTCGGGCAGCAACATGCCTAAAAAGCCGAGATCACTCATTTCACGCAGGGCTTCTTTGGGGAAGCGCGCCTGCTCGTCCCATTCCGCGGCAAAGGGGGCCAGACGTTCACGGGCGAACTGCCGGGCGGTGTCGCGGATCAGGATCTGTTCTTCGGTGGGGATCACTCTGTTCAACTCGCTAATTCAAAAGCCATGGCGGTGGCTTCACCGCCGCCGATGCACAAGGAAGCAACGCCGCGCTTGGCCCCACATTGCTTCAAAGAGGACAGCAAAGTGACGATCAACCGGGCTCCCGAGGCGCCGATGGGATGGCCAAGGGCACAAGCGCCGCCATGGATGTTGACTTTGTCATGAGGCAGATCCATTTCGCGCATGGCGACCATGGTCACCACCGCAAAAGCTTCGTTGATTTCGAATAGATCCACCTGGCCGGCGGTCCAACCGACCCGATCGAGAAGTTTGCGCATGGCGCCGACGGGGGCGCTGGGGAAAAGGCTGGGTTTGTCGGCAAAAGTGGCATGTCCGCAAATGGTTGCCAGGGGCGTAAGTCCCCGCTTTTCCGCTTCGCTGCGTCGCATCAGCAGCAAGGCGGCGCCCCCATCGGAAATCGAGCTGGAATTGGCCGGGGTGACAGTGCCGCCCTCGCGGAAGGCCGGTTTAAGGCTGCGGATTTTGTCCAATTTGGCTTTCATAGGCTGTTCGTCGGTGTCGACCAGCCGCTCATCCTTGCCGGATTTGACCGTTACCGGCGTAATCTCGGCCTTAAAACTGCCTGAGGTAACGGCTTTTTGCGCCCGGCTGACCGAGGCGATGGCGAAGTCATCTTGCTGTTCGCGGCTGAATTGAAAATTTTCGGCACAGTCCTCGGCGAAAGTTCCCATCAGGCGGCCTTTTTCATAGGCATCCTCCAGGCCGTCGAAAAACATATGGTCAATAATCCGGCCATGGCCCAGCCTGAACCCGGCGCGCGCTTTTTCCAGCAGATAAGGCGCATTTGACATGCTTTCCATACCGCCAGCGATCATCACCTGATTGCTGCCAGCCAATAACAGGTCATGGGCCAGCATGGTCGCTTTCATGCCCGAGCCACAGATTTTATTCACAGTGGTCGCACCGGCAGACAAGGGCAAACCGGCTGCCAGGGCTGCCTGACGGGCGGGGGCCTGGCCTTGCCCGGCACTCAGCACGCAGCCCATGATGACTTCTTCCACCGAGTCCGGTTTGACACCGGCCCGTTCCACCGCTGCGGCGATGGCGGCCGCGCCCAGCCGCGAGGCGGGCAAGTCCTTGAAATCGCCCAGAAGGCCACCCATTGGGGTGCGGGCGGCGCCGACGATGACGACTGGATCTTTCATGGCCATGATGTTCTCTCCCTGATGTCCTGATTATTTTGCGGCCATGCGCAGCGCGCCGTCGAGGCGGA
>Ga0007854_10003118_pt1 | contig 10112 bp, 11 predicted proteins | sample CryBogCBH12Aug08_FD_60382 | JGI IMG/M metagenome (GOLD analysis project Ga0007854, IMG submission 60382) | Freshwater microbial communities from Crystal Bog, Wisconsin, USA - CBH12Aug08 | ecosystem: Environmental > Aquatic > Freshwater > Lake | place: Crystal Bog, Wisconsin, USA | collected... | reverse complement strand
CAACGCAACCGGCACCGGTTACGTCGGTGTAAATGACCTACCTTGGGCGCTCCCTGTGGGCATGCCTGCGGGAGAATCTAGCGCCAGCGGCGGCCTCAGCATGCTTCCAGCCGTCGGCGACAATGTCTTTGTCCGATTTCTCGACGGCGAGCCGGAGAAGCCTATCTGGGAATGGGCCTCTCAAACCTCGAAAGGGGCTAAAAATTTCAAGCTTCACGAATATGGCGACGGAACCCCGGTCGGCGCTCCAGACCGGGCGATATTGACCCGGTACGGGCATAGCCTAGAGATCACTGAAAACCGGGTTTTGCTGACAACCAAGGAAGGGTATCAAGTTCAATTGGGCGGTAGCGGCGATGAGACAGGCGGATCCGTTTCCCTCTTAACCCCTGCCGGGCAGCGAGTTTCGTTGAACGATACCGCTCAGACCGCTGTAATCCAAGCGATCGATACCGCAGTCGTGTCCGCCGAAAGCACGATCTTGAACGCGTCGGCTGATGCACTGGTGCGGGCGGGCGACTCTTTTACGGTGATGGTCGGCGGCGTCCTCATCTCAGCGCTCAGCAACGGCAGCGTAAAGATAGCCACCGGCAGCGGCGGCTCGTTCCTGATCGATCCTAAAGGCAATGTCGCCTTGGTGTCGGCAGGCATGGCGTCCGTAGCGGTCGAAGGCAACACGGCTCAGATATCCTCGCCGCTCGGTACGGCGATCCAAGTGACCGACGGGAAGATCTCCCTGAATGGAGCTGCTTTGGTCATCAATACCGCCGCCATGGCGGTAGGCACTGATGCAAAGTATCCGGTCGTCATGATGACCCCTCAGCTTTTGGCTTGGTTAGTTGGACACACCCATCCAAGCAGTGATGGTTCAACCGGGCCGCCTAATCAAACCGATCCGTTATTTCCAGAGGATTCGGTTTCAACTCGGTTGTATACAACGTAACATGATATGCCAGATACAACTCCCAGCATCCTAAACAGTTCAGGCGCTACAAAAGCCGTCAGCTCGTCCACCTCCGGCGCGCTTGGCTCGGCATCCGTAGGACTCTCCAGCGCTTCCTACATCTCTTCCTTGACCTCACAGGGCAACAGCTACAACTACGCGCTCGTCATTCAGCTGCCTGTCCCGGTGCAGAGCCTAGACCTTAACCTTTCCGGGGCGTTTATCTTGGAAGCGCTCGGTTTGCCAAAGATCCCAGAGGCGATCCTGTCAACGATCACTAATGCCGAAGCTGAATTTCAGAAAATACTGAAGGTTGCAACCAAACTGATCCGGGCTATTCCAGAGCTTACCGTCACGATACTGGTAAAGGTAGGCCCGCTGACTGTACTGAACATTCAACTGGTTGCTGAGAAGGTTCCAGTGGAGGTTGTGATCCCGGATTTCGTTCTCGATTTGCCGAGCATCGCTCTTGCCGCCGGGATCGACTTGAATTCACTGTTGGCGCTCATCCCGACGCCTCCTCCAATCATCATCAACGTACCTGTGCCGGTGCCTAGTGTTACCATGCCGAACGTGGCAGTGACCGGTCTGCAGGCTTCCGCTACCGTATCCGTGACTCCGCCAACCATCACGAATCCGGTACGGCTGCCTGTGCTCTGATTAAAGTGTTTGTTTTGTTTAGCCATACGTGTAGTTAAAACGTGAATAAAGCGTCACTTTACATAAATCACGAAGCTTTTGATGAGCTAACGCCGGAGGCTAGGTACTGGATCGGATATCTTGCGGCGGACGGTTGCTTAACCTATGCTAAACGCAAACGAAAAAGCGGCAAAATAGCGCTTTACCCTATGGTAAGCGTCACTTGTTGTGTGCGTAATAAGCACCACTTAGAGAGTTTTAGGAGATTCTTAAAATCAGGCCATAAGATAACAGTTTACACTTACGAAACAAGTTTTGGAATAACAACACAAGCTAAGTTTGCATTCATAAGTTCCAGAATATGGGCAGCACTGGAAAGGTGTGGTCTTACACCGCGCAAGTCGGTCTCGCTTAAAGTCGCTGAAGATTTAGAGCTTGATGCAGATTTTTGGCGTGGAATGCTAGACGGTGATGGATCTATTGGCATACAAAATTACGGTAAAAGAACTTACGCGTCTGTGCAGCTTGATGGTAGCCTGCATGTGTTAACGCAGTTTCAGCGGTACGTAGAAATCGTAACTGGTAACGTATACAAAGTAAGCGCTCATCCTTCGATAAAAGGCTTTGGTCGATTAAAGTTAAATAGTAAGCCAGCCTGCAAGCTGTTGTCTGTTCTATATGGTAACGACAACGTCGCACTTAAAAGAAACATCGCATTAAACGCTATAAAATTAGGAGGATCAATTGGCAATCAAGACAAATCTCAAATCAATGGCTCCGCGCCGTCAGGTGTATAAGCGCGAGATCACTTTACTTTCTCACGGGTACAACAACCCGAAAGCGTGGCCAAACGGTAAATTGACCGTGTATCCATGGGATAACGCGATCGATCAATGGCTGGTCGATAACGTGCGCAAGCTCGACAAACAGCAGCTTGTATACGGGCTGCTGCGCAACTGCTGCGACCTCAACGGTGGGGCGGTTGAGGACTTCGTGGTGGACGAGATCAATGTGGTGCTGCTCGTCAGCCGGGCCATCGCCACCGAGGGTAAGATTTTGTATACATCCGTGTGCCCTTACTGCGGCCTGAAGAAACCGGAGCAAATCCAAGTGCCGGACGAGTTGGAGAAGATCGGCGAAAAGAGCGCCGACTACGTCGGTTTCGACACGGTAACCCTGCCGGAGTGCGCTGACGTGGTCAGCCTGCGCCCGCTGCTGGTCAAGGACGAGCAGATGATCTTGAGCCGTACCGATGAGAAGCGGCGCTCGATCACCGACAGCGAGCTGCGCACGGTCATGCGGGTGGTCACCATCAACGATTCAAAACCGGAAACTCTGGAAGAGCTGGTAACGTGGGAGCGGGCGCTTTCGCCGGGCGACGTCAAATTCTTGGAGGACAAGGGGCGCGAGATCACGCCGCACCTGAACACGAACATTCCGCACATCTGCGACAACGCGGACTGCGGCAAGAAGTTCGTGCAGCCTTTGAACTTTGATCAGGAGTTTTTTCGTTAACGCGGCAATAATGAGCCGCGAGGCCCGGTACCGCCTCCTCTTCGACCTAGCTTGGGATAATCACGGATTGACGTTGCAGTTGAACGACATTCCGGATTCAATCCTTCAGCTTATCCTGCAGTGGCGCAACGAGAAGGTTGAGGCGGAGAACTCAGCGCGCTAAGCCATTCCTAGGAAGTGAGTAGCAGCTCTGCGAAGCCAGTCCTTGAACTCAAGCACTGACATTTTACGTTTGGCGTAGTTGCAATGCTTACAGCACGAGACGCAGTTACTGTGTACGTAGCCTAGTCTTGAGTCAACACGGTCTATACCGTTTCTAATGTAAGTAGCCTTTTTAGTTCTGGTCGCTTGATCTGGTGCCGCACCACAGTAGTGGCAGTTTGTCTTGGATATTATATCAAACTCTTCTGCGGTTAGGTCTATAACTATTCCCCTGTAAGATGCACAACTTTTAAGATGAGATAACGCAGCGTGCATTGCTACAGTAACCGGAGGTAAAGTGTAGCGCTTTACACGGCCATCGGTACGCTTTTTAATCCCTATACATCCGCAACTAGCTGTATGCCCTCTTGCTGCGCTTGACGCGCGAACGGACGTAGTTTTACCGCACGCGCACTTGCAAACTATACGGCGCTCAGTCACGGATCCGTTTCTAGTTTTAGTCTGCCTCGGCGCTATATCGTAACCTTTAACTGTCAAACTTCCGAACACTGTGTCTATTGGGTATTTCTCCTTAAATTTTTTGTCAAAATGGCTACTAACCAAACACCCGCAACTTTTGGTTTTATTTGCTGGCAGCTGGCCCGGACGAAGTCTTATCCTGCCTCCGCAATCGCACTTCAGCAGTAGCATCCAAAAATGTGGCTCGCGTTCGTACTTTTCATAGCCTTCAACGCTCAAGTTTCCTGTTCTGTATCCTATAGGATAGCTGTTTTTAATTTGATCAATTCGTCTCATAACGTAACATAACTACACATGCCAATTTTAATTGTCGATGGTTCAGCACTGTGGGCTAGGTCTTACTATGCCGCGATGAGCGACAGCGGTAAGGTCAATGACGCTGTCCGCTTGGCAGTAAACAGCATCCTGCTCCTGCTAGATCCGGAGACTAACAAGATCGGCGCACCGATCGACCGCACCTTGTTCGCATGGGACGGCCAACAGAACAAGGCCAAAGGCCGGGATGAGAAACCGGCGATCTACCATGAAGCCAAGGACGTCCTGAAAGATGTGCTCTCCTACTTGATCGGTACGGAACACGTTGAAAGCGATACCGTTGAAGCCGACGATCTAGTGGCTACTGCCGTAGCGCAGACCGATGCCGATGACATCATCTACGTCGTATCTTCGGATAAGGATCTCATGCAGCTGGTCGGTGGAAACTGTCATTACTACTCGCTCGCGGAAAAGGCGGTGCTGATGCCTTCATTCATCACGCATAAATTTCACGGCATCAAGCATCCACAGCAGATCGCCATCGAACTGGCCATCGTCGGCGATCCCGTGGATAACATCCCCGGCGTTCAAGGGTACGGTAAAAAGAAATGCAAGAAGCTGTTTGAAGCCGTCAAGCCGAGCATGGATTTCGAGGCCGCGCTGGATACTATCGTGCGTCAGCTGCCGCCGCAACAAGAAGAGGAATTCAATGCGTCTTTTGAGCGCACCCTGCTCAAGCGCAACATCCCGGGCGTGCCTGCCCCGGCACCGTTGAAGCTACAGACTCCGGCGGAGATTAAAATCTTGGACATGCCCTTGATCGAGCATTACTACCGAAACGTTTGGAATGCCTACCGTTAGAGGTTGATCAACGGAAGCGGCCCGCCGGAAGCTCGGTTCGTATATCGTCCGATGTTGAACTCAAGCAGCGCACCGCCAGAGGCGAAGCCAACCAACTGAACCTGCGGATACGTCGACCTCAGCACCAAGGTCTTGACCTCGTTGGCCGACAATGTGTTGTTGTAATCCGTACCGAGAACATCCATGTCCACCCACGCCGATCCGTTGAACTGCTGGAACGTGTAGTTCATGGTGTTGACGCCGGAATTTTTCATGATCACGGTGGCATTGACCGGCCCTTGCTGGATCATGGAGAAAAGCACGCTGGAGGTTTCACCGACGGTTTGATTGTCCCAGATATTGGTTTGCATAATGGTATTTTTAGAAGCGAATGCGCCAGCTCAATGTCGGCGAAAAATCGCTCGTCTTATTTATAGATACAGCGCGCACTTTGCGGGCCACCAGTGCGCCACCCCCGCTGAACAGACCCATCTCACTGATCATGTACCCGTTGGCATCGTTGACACCCAAAGTGAAGGATGCCCGTAGCACGAAGGGCGAGATAAAATCAATCGCGTCGATCGGAGCCGTGGTCAGGCTGTTGCTGAGCGTGATAGGAGCTTGCAGCGCCACATCGGTCACCTTGGCGGGTAACAGCCCGGTACCGACACCAAAGCTTTGAAGCGTGTAGTCGGAGATCGGGCTGCGGAATCCGAGCGCATAGATGGCAATCTGCCTGCCTTGATCCACGAAGAGATTCTTGCCGATCGGCACCTCATGTCGGTCAAGTCCCCAGCCGCGTGGCTGTCGCCCCTCCGGGGCCGTGATCCAGCCGTAGTCCACCGCCTGCTGTGTCGACAGCTTGGTGCCGTCAGCCAGCGTTATACCGGAGATGGTGATGAGACCTTCGGCGCGCATTGTATTAAGCATTTTCCGGGACGTCAGCTACTCCCAAACCGTCCTCTTCAGGCTCCCCGTCCACGATCTTACGGAACAGGTCAAAGTCATCACGGGGAACACCCGGAAGAGCGCGGGGAAGGGCCTCGGCGACGCGCCGGTTGCGCTTAGCTCGGTGTTCACTGATCCGGCGGATAACCTGCCGGGAAATTGACTCAACGCGCGGCGTGAACTCGCCCGCACATGACGGACAGTAGCCAACCTTGACGTCGGCATCGTGTCTGACCTCAGCCCGGTCGCAATTGCAGATCGGACAGCAGCAACAGGATCCATCCTGTAGGTCAAAGCTTTCGACTGGCGGCCCTTCCAGCGGTATCTCAGGTGCCGCCGGGAGCGCTTCCATGATTGCTCGGCTGTAGGGATCGTTTCTCACGGTAGAACCGGATTAACCACGAGGTTGTCTGCCCATGAGATCGGAGCCGGGTAATACCGGTCGATCTGGAGGGTGAACATGATGTTCACGAAACCGCTTTGCGTCATGTCCGCGTCCGTGTACTTCAGACCTTTGATGATGCAACCATCGAGCTGGTAAACTAGACCGTCGTCCATGGTGTTCGCGCTCGGCACACCGTTGCCGCCGAGGTCATTGACCTGATTGCGCATATTCGGCACGATCCAGATCATCTGGCCGGTGCCTTTGCACTGCGTGGTCAGACCGACGCCGCCAGTTTCCGGGTTGGCGCAGAGGTAGTTCCAGTTTTCAAGCAGCGTAGCGACCTGTGTCGAGAACGCGTACCGGATCGGGATTTCAATCGCACCTGTCGGGGCGTCCTTGCCGATCAAGAAGTTGGTCTGCTGCATGTATTTGACCTCGATCATCTCGCGCTCCCGGTTCGGGAACGGAAACTTTTCAAGGAGAAATTCAACATTGTCAGACCACGAGTTGACACTGGCTCGCAGGGCGGCAGGCGGCGCGATCTGCACGCGCCATAAATCGCTGCGCTGAAGGTCGATGCCGTTGGCCGACGCCGCAGCGCCGAACGTATTGTTGAATGTCATTTTAGGCATAATTATTGAACACTGTTAAGGATTGCACCACTTTCAAGGACGGTGGCGTTGATGTAAATGGTTTCCGCCACATCGGTCGGGATCAAGGACAAGTCCACGATCACTTGGCGCGCATTGCGCGTTTTCGACGTGTTGTTGGTGCTGTCCATGACCAGCTCGTACTGCTCCAGTCCGCGCTCATTGACGATGCGGTTCAGGAAGTCAGTGAAGGCCAGATCCAACTGGCTCAGGAGCTGGGCGTCGTTCGGATCGAACACGAACTTCTTGGCGATGTCCGCCATGCCGTTGACGATCCAATTCACCAGAATCACTGAGTGCAGGGCCGTCAGCTTGCTCTCGGCGCGTTGCATCGTGCGTTCGCCGAAGATGTAATACGAATTCTGCATGTTCAGAATCGGATTTACGCTGTTGCCGTTGCCATACATGGCCTGTTTGACGTCATCCGAGACGTAGTTGAACTGCAGGCTTTCAGCGTCGTCCAGATAACCACGCGTGAGTCCGGCGATCGCTGACCACGGATACTCCGTGTTGAACACTTTGGCAGCGCAGCGCAGGAAGCCGATCGACGGCGGAACCAGCTTGGTTTCGCCGAACCGGTTGGTGCGCGTGTACCAGTTCCAGTAACAGACCAAGCTCTTGTTGTCCACCCGGTAGCCGCTTTGAGTCGGTAGCACGCCGTTGTGCCAGTCGATGGCTTGGCGGCCCGTTAGACCGGCGGGAATGTCCGCCGTGCTGAACGCGTTGATCTTGGCAGCCGTCCGGGCCATCTGCTCCATGACTCCGGTTGAGATGCCGTCCTGAGGAGCCGCGATGCAGGTTACCCGGGCCAGATCGGTCTGCTCGAAGGCCTGAATACCGCTCAAGGTGTCGGTGGCCGGATCCAAATCACCGATCCAGTCGGCGTCGCTCGGATTTTCACCGTTAAACCCGTTGGTGAACTGACCACCAGTATCGGTGGCGTTGCCGATCGTGACCGCCAACACACCGGCATTGATCGCGCCCGCAGGCATCGGAAGCGGAAGACCGGCGGTAGGATCCTTGACGTAAAACCGGGAATCCCAAGGCTTGACCGAGTTTGCCGCAGTCGGCGCAGCCGAGGCCGTGCCGGTGTAATTCTGGTCGACATACACGTAGCCGCTCTTGCCCTGCGCCAAGACTTTCGTCCAGAAGTTAGAGCTGCTCGGCGTATCGGAGATATTGTCCCACGTTTCCACTAGCGCCGAATTCCAGTAGACTTCGAGCTTCTTGCTGCCCGCATTCGAGCCGGGCCGGATCTTGACATACAGGCCTTGGCTGCTGTCGGCACCGTTAGCCCACGTGCCTTCGGAGGCCGCGTAAAGCGTCAGGAACGGAATTTTGCCGGTAGCCTTGTAAAGCACCGCACTGGTGTAGGTGGCTTGCAGCGGCAGGGCTTGGTAGCCGAGCTGCGGAATGTCGGTCTTCTCCAAGAAGACGGTGCCAGAGCTGTCCACATTGGACATAACGCTCTTGACTCTGACCTCATGGGTCGTAGCCAGATTCGGCTGAACAATCTTGAACACGCCGCCGACCGGAATGGCCGCCGCGTTGGCCGAGCAGTAGAATTGAAAATCATTCTTGTTGCCGGAGATGGAACCAACCGCTGTATAAACGGCATCGGTGATTTGAGTGCTGTTGGTGCCGTAGGTGTAAGCGTTGAGCACAGCGGAGGCAGAATTCGCAGCGTTGGCCGCTGCGCTGTAGCCGATGGTAGCCGCCGTGTAATGATCCTGCAAGAGCACGCCGGTGTTGCTCAAGGCAATCGTGCCGTTTCCGGCGGAGGTGACCTGCGCGTTGACCGTGGAATCAAAACCTTCCTGAACGACGCGGATGAACAGGTTTCCGTTGTTCGACGCCAACAGCGAGGCAATGCGGGAAGCGTTGCTCGGGCTGTAGAGAATTCCGGTGTTGGTGCCGGAATAGGCGTCCGACGGTTCGAGATTGGTGTATTTGTTACCGACGCGGACAACGAAGATGCCGTCAGTATTGTCGGCCAAGGCGTCCACAGCGTCAGCCAAGAAATAACCCGCACCGTCCGGCGTGATGATGCCGTTACTGTCCTGCGTGTAGGTCGACGTCAGCGGATTACCGAACTTGTTGACGTAGTCCTTGAGCGAGACGACCGGTGTCGGAACGTCGAACGGCCCTTTGGTGGCCACGCCGATCAGGCCGGGCTTGAAAAGGCTCGTAGCCGGGGTGACGAATGACTTGTCCGCAATGGACGTATAAACGCCGGGAAATGTTTTGATCGTTGTCATAATCTTTTTACGCTGCTTTAACTACACATTGTATTCTGCAGGAACCTGCCTGCGGTTTTAGTGCGCTTAATGTCGTCGTATACAGTTTGCCACAGGTGTTTTACTAACTACCGGTACCAACGCCGGGCGGTGGCATGTCCGTGGTTTTCTCGCGGTATCCGACAATCGGATTTTCTGGCTCCGTCCGTAAATCAGTATTGAACACCGCGCTCACCTCGTCCGGTGAAGGCGTTCCGCCGCCGACGATAATCTTCCAGAGCGCCGGGTAGACTTCGTAATTCAAGTCGATGTCGTAGCCCTCCAATACGACCGTGAAGGATGTGCGGAACTCGACGTTCTTTCCTTCCTCCGGTTCCTCCGGGGTCAGGTTCTCGATGTCGCCGTCAACGTAGAGTCGAACCAGCTTGGTGCCGAAGCCGGGATAGTTGACCTTGATCCATGTTTGCATCTGACTGCCGCCGGTGCGCCAGAACTCGCGGAACACTTGGGATATGAAAAAGGCCTGTGTATCCGGGCGGTTGCAGAAGTGATCCAACTGAAATCGGTAATCGAACGCCATCGGAAATCGGCTCGTGGTCACGTTGCCGAGATCACCGGTGGTCACGTTGGTGCCGGTGCTGGCGACGCCGTATACATTAGTGCCAGCGCTGCTGACGGTCGGCCAGTTGATGTGCCGCATCCGGTGGATGGAGAAATTTTGGTACGGACGCAGCTTCCAGCCTTTTCTGTATACACTCATCACCGGATAGCGAACCGGCTGCGGGTAGGGCTGGTACAGCGGGTTGCCTTGATCATCCTTCACGTTCAACAGATACTGAAACGGATTGTTCTGCTCGGCCCAGAGCTTGTTGAACAGCGAGAAGGCGTCCATTGGACTGCTGAATACGATTGGCAGAGGATAACCGGATCTGAGTATGAAAATGCGGTTCAGCCAGCTCTGTAACGCCAGCTCATGGTACCGCATCGACGTTGACGCGACTGCGCCCGTCGGAACGTTT
>Ga0007854_10003117_pt1 | contig 10112 bp, 4 predicted proteins | sample CryBogCBH12Aug08_FD_60382 | JGI IMG/M metagenome (GOLD analysis project Ga0007854, IMG submission 60382) | Freshwater microbial communities from Crystal Bog, Wisconsin, USA - CBH12Aug08 | ecosystem: Environmental > Aquatic > Freshwater > Lake | place: Crystal Bog, Wisconsin, USA | collected... | reverse complement strand
AGCCCGAAACCGACGTGCCCATCCCCGCTCGCTCAATGGTGAAATTCAAGGCGGGCAAGGAGATGAAAGCTGAGGTTTTGAAGCTGACACCAAAGAAGCCTGAGCAATCTCGATGACCACTACTTCGACTTGGGTTTATTGGGCGCTACCAGTTCATTGGCTTTGCAGATCGATTGCTGGGCCTGATTCTAGTCACGGCCGCATCAAATTCACGCTGCCGGTCAATCTCGCCAACAAATTCCATTGCAGCCAACAGCATCTGCAATTATTCACATTCAAACGAGGTCAGATGTCGGATCTTGAAAGTTTAATATACAGGAAATGATTTTGTCGTGACCCGAATTCGTCTCCACGCTAACGTCTGGCAAGATAATGAGCGAGCCAGAACAGCCGAAAAAGTGCGCGTATCCAGAGCAGTTGGTCGGAGATGCGCGCCGGCAGGCTACGGCACTTTTCAAAGGAGTGGATTTTCAGATTTGGCTGACGGTCGGAGCGTGGATCAATCTGAATAATGAACAACTCCTCGTGGTTGAAGGGGTTGAGGATTTCGACATTGTGGATCACAACGGCGGCGTAGCCACCCAAGTCAAAGCCCTCGCCAAGCCCATAAGCCTTCGAAGCTCGGCCATCACCGAGACCATACGGAATTTCTGGCAGGCCAGACACTGCAATCCTGGCCAAGAGGTGCGCTACAACTTTATTACCACCGCAGCGTTCGCCGTGGAATCTGGCGAGCCGTTTGGAGGCGGGAATTCTGGGTTGTTCTTGTGGACAAGTGAGGCCAAATCCGCGAATCCGACAGAAACGTCGGAAAAACTCCGCCGCTTCCTCTTCGAAGATGACGCCGTCAGCAAACGTCTTGGAGAGAAATTTCAACCCGAGTTGCCTTCGCTCGTCGAATTCCTGCGCAATTGTGATTCTGCGACCTTTCATCGAGAGATTATCCGTCCCCTCGTTTGGGAGCATGAACACGGAGGTGTGGAAACCGCCAAGGGTGCAGTCGCAGAAACATTGCATGCTTACGGCGAAAAAATGGGCTTGTTTAACAGTGACAGTGATAGGGCCCTATCCCATCTGTTCTGCTTTATTGCTCACAAAGCCTACAAGGAACACAGGAAGTTAACACGGGAAGACTTTCGAACGGAATTTGAACGGGCTGTGGGCCCGGGGATGCGTGAAATAGCCGGCCAAAACATGGCAATGACCTTGGCAACTCAGCTTTTGCGACAAGGTGGAGAATTAAGCCTTCTATCAGACAAAGCTCCAGTGCTCGATATTCCCCGCATACCATCGCTTTGTGTGCCGCGCGAACAATTGGTTCAGCAAATTCAATACTCGTTGTCACATCACTGCGTTGCCGCTCTTCATGGTTCTACGGGAAAAGGTAAAAGCACGTTGGCAAAATTAACAACATCCAGTGCCACCAATCCATGGGCATGGCTTAGCTTTGCTCGAAAAGACAGCCAAACCATTTCGAGAATGCTTGATGAGGCGGCCAGATTTGTTGCATCCAGCGATTCTGGCTGCCTCGTTTTGGACAATTTGGATGTCCCAGTTGCCGAGGAAGCACGCCTCGCTCGCAAACTGGCAACGCTCTGCATGGTGGCATCATTCCAAGGAGGACGAGTCATCATCACGACACAGCGAGCGCTTCCTCATCTGTTTTTCCGGGAAACCGGAATTCCCGAGGGTGCAAACATCAACATACCCAACCTCGAAAAAGATGAAATCCAAGACCTTTGTGTTCAAGCGGGTTGTCCGGGCGGAAGACAACTGCAAGCACATGCAGCAATCATCTATTGTCAAACTCTCGGCCATCCCCAATTAGTAAACGCGGCCGTTTCGACCCGGCGAGGGAAAGGTTGGCCTACACCAGACATACACCAAATTCTTGTTCCCGCAGCGGAAATCTTGGAAGAGAGAAAATTGGCGAGGCAACTTTTGGACGACCTCAGCACAGACGAAGTTGAACTTCTCAATCGCCTCAGCCTGGTTTCAATGGCTTTCCGCAGAGACCAAGCCATCATCATTGGAGAGATTGCTCAATCAGTCACACATCCAGGCAATTGCTTCGACAAGCTTGTCGGTCCTTGGATCGAGCCCACGAGTGACGACCGCTATCGGCTGTCCAGCTTGCTGAGCAATGCCGCCGAGCAAAACTACTCAAAAGACCAGGTAGCTAAACTTCGAGGTTCGATTGGTCGGGCCATACTCAGTTCTGGAACCTTGACCCAGCGGGAAGCCGGTGAAATCTTGTTTCAGGCCGTTGTAATCAAAGATCCAACGCTCGCTTTACCTGTTTTGAAGTCGTTGTATATCTCTACACTCTCGAAACGAGCATTGTGGGCCAATGCTCTTTCCTGGTTGTTGGCTCTGGCTGATACGAAAGCATTTTTTCCAACAGACCCGATGGTCACTTGCCTGCTCCATCAAGTCCAATTCCGTCTCGCCGTCGCGTCGAACCATGAAAGCACAAGTCAATTCGCGGAAGCCCTTCTGGACGAAGTGCTACAACTGAAATCGGCAAAGGCTCCCGAGCTGATTAGAAAAGCGGTTTCTTGCGACATATTACTGGCAGTTAAGACATCGATTCCGCCGAAACTGTTGCTCTTGTGCTGGCTGGAAATAATTTCCGGTGATCGCTCTGAAATCTTTAGCGAGTTCATAGAAACGATAGAAAAGAAAGGTCCACACCGTTTCAGACTTTGTGGCAGAAACTTCTCAGATCTATTCTTTGGCTTTATCCTTTACCGTCGCGGTGGCTGCGATTTAATTAGACAATTTATTCGGGCTGTTGATGAACTGCCCGGTTCAGACAGGCAACTTGTTCTTGGGGCCTTGAAGACCAATGAATCAGGCCTGCGCCATTTTATCGACCAAACTTGGATCCAGGAAGGGGCGGCCCAAAAACCGGATTGGGAAAAGGTGATTGGCGTCCTTCAAGAAGCCTGGGAAGCGGGCCGCCGCTGGGGTTTTTGTGAGCTTTTGGCATTGTCCGCCCGCGGAATCTCCCTAATCCATGATGAATATTTGAATCATCAAGACGCGGCGTTTGGCATCCTCGATCAGGCAGCAAAAGAAATCGGCACCGATGTAATTATGCTCCGGTATCAGCGCGGCAACATTTTCTACCGCCAGAATCATTATGCGGAAGCGTATCAGCAATGGTTTTCCGTAAAGGGCGAAATGAAGACCGCTGACCTCGAAGACGGCGTAGATGCTCTTTTTGCGTATCCAAAGTTCGCAGAGGTCGCGGGGCACTTAAACAAATGGGGCGAAGCTTCCGAGATTTTCTTTGAAGGTCGTAACATTGCCATACGAATTGAAGATCAGATGCGGGCCACAGCTTTCGGTGTCGACGCCGCCCACGCGCTATGGTTTGGAGGCAGAAGAGCCGAGGCAATTGCTTTGGTTGCAACATGCTTGGAGGAGCTGGAAGCGCAATCTGCCAGAAAACAACCAGAGGGTTTCCATACCGTTTGGAAGGTCGCCGAGCATATTATCCGTTGGTGCTCACTTGACGCTGGCGCTCAAGGCACCCGTGTTGAAGTTAATCGAGTGGGCTTGTGCTCAGAATCAAAGAATGACGACCGTCATAACTTGGTCAAAGATACACCAAAAGCTCCCGTCGCTTTGCTGTGGATATTCTTGGCTGATGCAGAGCTTCACGCTGGGCTGGGCCGCACCATTTACGAAAAACTGATGGCACGAAAGGATGTTGATTTACAGGTCGGCACCCGGGCCTTGAAAGCTTCTCTCGTCCACCGTCAGGCATTTTTTTCCCGCGAGTTTTCAAATCTCCCGTTAATTGTCGAGGAGGTGGCCATTGCAGCCACTTTAGCACAAAAGCAATCCCCAACAGGATTCTTTGAACATCGCCCCAACTCAGAAGTCCCGAAGGACATTAATACCACCATTGCCAGCTTCGCCGAGCATTCCTTCTGCTCTGCCCTTTTAAGCCTCATTTCCGAGGGCAAGGAATGGCAGAGCAATCTTGCAATATGGCGGACAACCGCCCAAAAATCAGTTTATAGCTACGATTTCAAATCCCTTTTTGACCGGATCGAATCCGTAATGCAGCTTGGCCAAACAGAAGCCGGCAAGTTCTATCAAGCATCCACCAGCCAATTTGATCATGTTCTTTCCTCAATCCGCCTGGCGACATCACCAGACTCATCACTCGCCAATTGCTTTGTCGGTTGCGTGAGCTTGGTTACAAACGACTGGTTCACCAAAGGCTACAACGGTGAGGACAACATCTTGGGAATAGTGGTTCAGAATGTTTGGCTGAAACGGTTGAATTTCAGGGCAGAATTCAGCCTCCCTCGCGTCTCGGTTCCAGCAGTTGAAAACGCCTGCAAACTCACACTCTCTGGACTCAAGCTGGCCGCCAATATTCTGCTAGCCGCAGAACTCGCAGTCTCCACAAAAGTGCCCAAAAACACTCAGGAATCGCTGCAAAGATTAGCCGCGAACTGAGGAACGCGCTCTGCCTGCAATGTTTCCTCCGATTGCAGGCCAAGAGCATTATTATTGGAGGCTGGAATCGAAGTTTGAGCCGGAGTTTTTGAAGACGTTGCTAAGGCCGTTTCCTGCTGAAATAATGCAGTGTTCGAGGGTTTCTGCGCTGGTGAACAATGCCAGGAATGATGGGCCGGAGTGTTTGACGCAGGAATAAAGAAGTTTTATACATACAAAAGTCACCGATGCCTGAATATAAACGACAACACTTTTTGCCGGCTACCTATTTGAAATTCTTTTCAACCGATCAAAATCGCTGTAATCGCGAATCTAAAATATGGCGCTGTGACGGCATGATTGCTCGCTGCGTTTCGGTAATCAGCCAATGCTTTGGTGATTATTTCTACTCACGCGAAAATGCTGCAGAGGTGGAAGCAAATTTCCAAATATCGGAACGTCTTTATTGCAGGTGCGTCGATAAAATCAAAGCAAATAAACCGCTGACTGAAAATGAATATGGCAGCTTGTTGATTGTGATGATTGACCTCCACCTAAGAAATGCCATCCATGAAAATCAAACCGGCAAGGAACAGATTGAGGCGTATCGATTACGCAGCCGTTTGTTTACACAACAGATTTTACTTGGCCGAACCGATGATTTAATTACGAAGCGAGACGTAATTGCTCACGTTGAAAAATATTGGAGTTTGCGAATCTTGACAGTCCAATCCGGCAATCAGATTTTCACTTCAGACAACCCATCGGTCTGGCATACGTTTAGAAAAAACAAGCCGGGAGTTCATCTGATTACTCTTCCGCTGACACCGTTTCATATCGCCGTGGCATTTGACCGACGCGTACTCCAGATCGAAGATGGAATCCTGACCGCAGAGGATCAACAAACATTGAATGCCGGCCAAATTGAAAATGCATCAAAAGCGGTTTACGCTTCAATAGAGTTTTCTGCCGATAATGTGGCGATGCTTGGGGAACTATTTAAGCAAAAATCAAAAGCGGGATGTTCCGTAAATGAGAAAACATGGTCGTTATCAATTAAAATTGTTCCGCCGGAATTTAAATTTTCCTTCGTCCATTTGAATCCGCCGTTGATGTAATGTATTTATTTTCCGACGCTCTAACACAGACCATTGAATCGCTGTCGTGTTTGTTCGAGGTTTAAGAAATAGCTGGCTTGCTTTGAGGTGCTGTATTGAGGAAAACTCTGGCCATGCAATTTCATCTGAATCAGCAAATTGGGGCGGCTCTGTGCTTTCTGCCCGTCGCGCTAGTTCTCGCAATCATTTTCAGGAAGCGCAAAGAACAGCGGGCTTTGAGTCATGCACCTTTCAAGGACCTGGTTCGGAGGCCAGCAGGTGAAACTCTCCGCCTAAAGCTCGAATGTTTGGAGGAACAACTGACCGAACTGACGATGGGACTGGTTTTGTTCCCGATGATGATGGCTCTGGTGCTATTCGCTCTGCATCCAATAGACATATTTACGCCAGTTTTTTTCTTTTTCTTTTCTGCAGCCTCATCAGTTTTTTTTGGATTCAGGCTATACAATGTCATTCGCACAAAAGCTAATTATCAGCTGGGGTATGAGGGAGAGCGTTTTGTGGGTGAAGAATTGTCTAGGCTCATTGCGCTAGGTTTTGAGATTTACCACGACGTTCCATTTGACGGATTTAATATTGACCATGTTCTGGTCGGCCCTCGTGGTGTGTTTATCGTCGAAACCAAATCTAGGCGAAAACCAGTTGATGAGACAGGGGAGAAGAAATTCAGGGTCGGATTTGACGGGAAATATCTGCAATGGCCTTGGGGAGCTGACAATTACGGAATCGAGCAGGCCAAAAACAACGCTAAAACTTTGTCTGGCTGGTTGAGTTCGGCTGCTGGAGAAAGTGTTTGGACGACACCGATTCTGACATTGCCTGGCTGGATGGTGGACAGAAAAGTTCCGAGCGACAGTCTATTTGTTCTAAATCCCAAGGAAATATACGGGGTTTGCTCTTCCCAGGCTGAAAAGCTCACAGAACCGCAAATCAAACGAATATGCCATCAACTCGACCAAAAATGCCGGATCGAGGTGACTTGATGTTCTGCTTTTTTCGGTTGCATGTTAAAATTTGGCGCTTGAGTGTTTTCAACTGCACAAACGCTCGCATCGTGACCGGGAGTTTGTTAATAATTTGCGCGTTCTGCTTACCGGAAATTTATGAACATGGGGAATTTAGCGCCTGGGGCACGAATTATCGTGCGCGATGCTGAATGGCTGGTGTGTTGGATTGACCGCACGTCAACCGGCAGCCAGGCACTCTCCGTCGTTGGGCTGTCTGAATTGGTAAAGGAAAAGGAGGCGGTTTTTCTTCAGGACATCGAAACCCAGAGTGGCAGCGGAATCGAAGTTCTTGACCCGGCGGAAACCAAGCTTGTCCCCGACACATCTTCCTCATTACGCGACTCGCTGCTTTACTTCGAGGGCCTGCTCCGTCAAACGCCACCCTACGCCAAGCTCGGTGGTTTCTCGAAGCTCTACTTCGTCAAGGACTGGGACGAGATCAAAGCGATGACCAGCAGCGCGGTGGAACGAAAAGTCACCGAAGACTCCCTCCCCGACGGCCCACGCGAGCGCACCATCGCGTATGAAGCACCGTTCGACCGGTGTGACCGGGAGCAGGATTACGCAACGGTGTGGCAGGAGTTTGAGAAACGCAAAAGCTAAAGAAATATTATGCCTTCAGAGCCTTTTGATACAGGTGCGGACTTGTTAAAAGAATATTCCTGGAGCGGATCTTCTCAGGCCATGCTCCAAGAGCTTCTGGATATGCGAGTGCGCCTCCATCAAAAGAACCCAGATGAAACTGCGCCGCTGACCCCAGAGATAGTGATGCTAGGAATTTTGAAATTTGGGCAGCAACGCGTTAATTCCGAACATTATCTTGCTGGCAAGCTTGCTGCAATTATTGGCACATCAATGTCCCGGCTTGATCGTCTTTTAAGTGAAGAATTCGGTAAAGCAGTAGCCGCCCAAAAGTTTTCACCAACAAATAAAGCATTCACGCCAGACCTTGCTGGGATATTTAGGTTGGCCAATGCCTATTGTGGGAAAACATCGATTCAAGGGAAGATTTCCCTTAGACATCTCATAGCGTCTTTGCTTTCACCCCAAAGCCAGAATGATCGCGTTGGCAGCCGATTCCATTTGCCAAATGACGTTAACAGACCTGAGGAATTTGCGCAGGCGCTCGTGGAGCACATCAATACTTCGAGTAATGTTAAAGGTCAGGATCGTCGCGAAAATTGGAATAGCATTATTGAGTCACTTCAGCCCAGCCGGGGTGCTGACGGAAATCCACCTAAACAACAAGCGAGAAGTCTTGCGGATGCTGAGGATGATTTATCGCGCCAAATAGATGAGTTGAAAAAGAGACAGGCCACGACAAAAAACGCGGACGAACGAGCGCAAATCGAAAATGCCATCCACGGCCTATTAGCCGGACTTGAGACTGTTCAAGCGGAAAAAGGAACTCAACTGGGAACGGCACGGCCTCAGACTTCGCAGACTTCTGATTCCATCACGGCTGCATTGTCAAAATGGAGCTTTAGCACTTCTTGTAATAATACGTTGAGTGATCTGGTCTCAAGGTGCAAATACTTCCAAATCCAATCATCAAACCGGATTATTCCACTGACACCGGAAATGGTGATGCTGATGCTTCTGATAAGGGGTTGTCCGCTTAAAGGTAACCCCTACGATCTGGCTGCGGTAATTGCGAAAGCTTTTTCTCTGACCGAGAAAGTTTTAGAACACGTTTTAACAGAAAAATTGGCCAATCCGCCAAATGCTGGAAATGCCTCCGGCAGCATCATTTCACCCCAGCTAGAAGAAGTGTTTAACTTTGCCGAAAATATATCGAGGAAGGTTTCAGCTAAAGCCGTAATTTCACAACGGCACCTCATTGCCGGACTGCTTTACGGAAACACTCACTCCCAAATCAGCAAGAGCGGCATGGATTTGCCAACATCAATCTTCCGTCCGTCAGAGTTGGTTTGGGAGCTCGAAAAATACGTCAAATCATCCCCGACTGTTCGCACAAAGGAATTAGCGCAAGAGTGGGAACGCGTAATTGCAGAAATCAGACATGGAATTACTTTCCCAGAAGATGCGGTGCGACTTGCGTCGGAAATCCGGGCGTTAGAAAAAAGGGGAGTCGACACTACGGATCAAGCGGAGCGCGTTCGTATCAAAGCGGAACTTGACCGGAAACATGCGGAACTTGATACTGTTCTTGGGCAAAAAGGAACTGAGCCGCCGCCTGACCCAGGGAAGGTTGTAAGAGATGCAATGGGCAAAATGTTTGGAAATCCAGTTGAAAGTATTGCCGCCGATTCACCCCTGGGAAAAGCCTTGTCGGATAATCCACCAACCGAGGAAGTTCTTTCGAACTTGGGAAAAGATGCCGAATTCATTTCAAAGGGTGAGTCTTTCAACTTTACGGTCTTGCAACTGTGTGAAAAGCGCTTCGCAGATCTGCGAGCGAGGTGGAAATTCAGCACCTCAATGCTTTCGGTGGTGGATGAATTGAGAACTCGACTGTCGAAAGGATGGTTGGAAGAAAGTGATCAACAAGTATCTCCGGCGGCAATGGGCCTCGCGGTAATCATTCGTGCGGCTGACGACAGTGCATGGCCCGAAGATTTGTTCAAATCCATACGGGCAAAAACACCGGTTGGAAGAGATCATTTAATCAGTCTTCTAACCGAAGAATTGAAGCGCAACCAATCTCAGACACCCACGGCCCCCAAAGTATTTTCCGATTCGTTGATTCTAATTCTTGAAGATGCCGAGCGCATGGCTGATACCATCTCCAACGATAAGATACTCGGAGTGCGGCACGCTCTTTGTGCATTGTTCCGCAATGAAGCAACAGTCCTCGCACTTTTGCGTTTCGGTCTCCCCGTTGGCGCGTTCATCACGAGCCTGCATGAGCATATTGCTGATGGCACGATGGTGGAGGGCGTTGATAAACGGGAATTGTGGAGCCCCGAATTAAAGAAGGTTGCTGAGGTCCTGACCACCACCGAATCCACGCGAGCAAAGGAAGAACGCGGTCAATCGCGCACAGGAACACTGAAATTTGGTGCCGAGGATTCGTTTATTCGTGAGGCGTCCAGCAAACAGTCGTGCATGAAGGTTGAAAAGTATGCCGATGCTTTGCGCGATTTCTTTTGCAATGCTGGAAGCGGTGAGTTGTGTTTTGCGCTATATGGGCATTGGGGGCGCGGAAAGACTTATCTCATGAAAATGGTCAGGGATGCCCTCGTCGAGAAAGAGTATGAGACGGTATTTTTCAGCGCTTGGAAATATCCCGGCACGCCGGAAGTATGGGTGCATCTCTATGAGACTATCGCCAACCAGGCAACCCGAGTCAATTTGTTCAAGGCCTTGCCACGCATTGTTAGGTCGGGAATTTCGAAGAATGGACCGTGGCCGCTTATATTTGCTCTCGCCGCACTTGTCTTCGGCCTCATTCCCAAGATTTATCTGACAGAACACCTTTATACATGGGTCAAGGCTCTCCTGGGATTTCTGGGTCTTGGGGGCGTAATCTGGGTGGGGGAGTTCATGTTCGACATTCGAAAAACAG
>Ga0007854_10003115_pt1 | contig 10114 bp, 5 predicted proteins | sample CryBogCBH12Aug08_FD_60382 | JGI IMG/M metagenome (GOLD analysis project Ga0007854, IMG submission 60382) | Freshwater microbial communities from Crystal Bog, Wisconsin, USA - CBH12Aug08 | ecosystem: Environmental > Aquatic > Freshwater > Lake | place: Crystal Bog, Wisconsin, USA | collected... | reverse complement strand
GACGCTTTGTCTGCCGTTATTCAAGCCCAAGGAACCGAGAGAGCCCATTATTTGTTAGAGCAACTATTGGCGCATGCTCGTGAAAACAGCATCGACATGCCTTTCTCTGGGAACACGGCTTATCTCAACACAATTTCACCTGAGGACGAGGAAAAGTGTCCAGGCAATATTGAGATAGAAGAGCGTTTGCGGGCTTACATGCGCTGGAACGCCATGGCAATGGTTGTAAAAGCTAATCGACATCATCCAGTAGATGGTGGTGATTTAGGCGGACATATTGGTTCTTTTGCCTCGCTTGCTCATATGTTTGGCGCTGGTTTTAATCATTTTTGGCACGCCGAAAGTGAAAACCATGGTGGTGATCTCATATTTATCCAAGGACACGTCTCCCCCGGCGTTTACGCTAGAGCTTATTTAGAGGGCCGACTTACAGAGGAGCAACTCCTCAATTTCAGACAAGAGGTAGACGGTAAGGGCTTATCTAGCTATCCGCATCCCAAGTTGATGCCAGAGTTTTGGCAGTTCCCAACGGTATCGATGGGACTTGGGCCTTTGATGGCAATTTACCAAGCTAGATTTTTAAAATATCTACACGCAAGAGGCATTGCCAACACAGAGAACAGGAAAGTTTGGGTTTTCTGCGGAGATGGAGAAATGGACGAGGTCGAGTCACTTGGTGCTATCGGAATGGCAGCGCGAGAGAAATTAGACAACCTAATCTTCGTCATCAACTGTAATTTACAAAGATTAGATGGCCCGGTTAGGGGCAACGGCAAAATTATTCAAGAATTGGAGGGTGAATTCAGGGGCGCTGGATGGAACGTCATCAAGGTCATTTGGGGTAGCGATTGGGATCAATTGTTAGCTAAGGACAAGGACGGAGCACTCCACAAAATAATGATGGACACATTGGACGGGGACTATCAAGCTTTCAAAGCGAATGATGGTGCTTATGTCAGAAAGCATTTCTTTGGACGCAGTCCAGAAACTCTTGAAATGGTCTCCAAAATGACTGATCAAGAAATATGGAATTTAAGAAGAGGTGGGCATGATCCCCAAAAGGTTCATGCTGCGTATGCAAAAGCGGTCAACCACAAAGGACAACCTAGTGTGCTACTCATCAAAACCGTGAAAGGTTTTGGTATGGGCAAAGTAGGAGAGGGAAAGAATACGGTTCACCAGACCAAGAAGCTATTAGACGAAGACATTAAAGCGTTTCGTGATCGCTTTAATATTCCAATTCCAGATAGTGAATTACCTAGCATTCCTTTTTACAAACCTGCCGACGATACTCCCGAAATACAGTATCTTCACGAAAGACGCAAAGCCCTGGGGGGATATTTACCCCATAGACGCACCCAAGCCAGTGAGAGTTTTAAGGTGCCTCCAATTGACACCTTTAAAGCTGTAATGGAGCCGACGACTGAGGGCAGAGAAATTTCAACTACTCAGGCATACGTTCGTTTCCTGACTCAGTTGCTTAGAGATAAAGATATTGGTCCAAGAGTTGTTCCTATTTTGGTAGATGAGGCACGAACGTTTGGTATGGAGGGCTTATTTAGACAAATTGGAATTTATAACCCTGCAGGGCAGCAGTACACCCCGGTTGATAAAGATCAGGTAATGTATTACAGAGAGGACGTAGCGGGTCAAATACTTCAAGAGGGAATTAATGAGGCAGGCGGTATGAGCAGTTGGATAGCTGCTGCAACCTCTTACTCTACCAATAATCGGATCATGATCCCCTTTTATGTCTATTACTCAATGTTTGGTTTTCAAAGGATAGGTGACCTAGCTTGGGCGGCTGGGGATATGCAGGCTAGAGGCTTTTTGCTAGGGGGCACTTCCGGACGTACAACCCTCAACGGAGAGGGATTGCAGCACGAGGATGGCCACAGTCACATTTTGGCCGGAACTATTCCAAACTGCGTAAGTTACGACCCCACTTTTGCACATGAGGTCGGTGTAATTCTTCACCACGGCCTTGAGCGCATGGTTGAGCGTCAAGAAAATGTATTTTTCTACATTACATTGCTAAATGAAAATTATGCGATGCCCGGTATCAAAGCAGGAACAGAAGAGCAGATCATTAAGGGCATGTATCTACTCGAGCAAGGCGAAGGTCCAAAGAAAGCACCTAGGGTGAATTTATTGGGCTCTGGGACTATTTTAAGAGAGTCACAGGCTGCTAAAGATCTATTACTCAACGACTTTGGTGTTGTCGCTAATGTTTGGAGCTGTCCCAGCTTTAATGAACTGGCCAGGGATGGTCAATCCGTTGATCGTTGGAATTTGCTAAATCCAACTGAAAAACCCAAGGTTCCTTTTGTTGCTGCGCAACTAGAGGGGCATTCGGGCCCTGTCGTCGCGTCAACAGATTACATGAAATCTTACGCTGACCAAATTAGGTCTTTCATCCCCAAGGACAGGATTTATAAAGTCCTTGGTACCGATGGCTTTGGAAGAAGCGACTTCAGATCCAAACTGCGTGAGCACTTTGAAGTCAATCGTCATTACATTGTTTTAGCGGCTTTAAAGGCCCTTGCTGAGAGCGGAACCATTGAGATCTCAAAGGTCACTGAAGCGATCAAAAAATACGGAATTAAAACCGATAAGATCAATCCCTTAAACGCATAAGAAGACGGAGACTTAAATGGCTTTAATTGAAATAAAAGTACCAGATATTGGAGATTTTGCAGATGTTTCTGTGATTGAGGTCTTGGTCAAGCCAGGTGACTCGGTTAAGCAAGAGCAATCTTTGATAACAGTTGAGTCTGATAAGGCTTCAATGGAGATCCCTTGCTCGGCAAATGGTATTGTTCGCGAGCTCAAGGTGAAACTTGGCGACAAGGTGCATGAGGGAAGTGTCTTGTTGATGCTGGAAACATCTGGGGAACAAAATGCTTCAACAGCTAAGTCAACGAGCTCGTCATTAGCTTCGGTTGCTACTTCAAGTGCATCAATTCCCCTTTCTCCCGCAGCAAGTGCACCCTCTGCCTCGGCGCAACCAAGTACACCTTCTTTACTTGAGGTCAAAGTTCCAGATATTGGGGACTTCAAGGACGTATCGGTTATCGAGCTCTTGGTAAAACCCGGAGACACTATCGAGGTAGATCAGTCACTCATTACGATTGAATCTGACAAAGCCTCAATGGAGATTCCTTCCTCAGCAGCGGGGGTTTTAAAGGAACTAAAAGTTAAGATTGGAGATAAAGTTAACATTGGCGACTTGCTTGCAGTTTTATCTGGATCGACTCAGCCACAAAGTATCTCGAGTGCGTCTGTTCAGCCTCAAAATCAAGCAAGTCAATCCAATTCAACAGCGCAGGCGTCCGTAAGTTCGGGTGCACATAATACATCCGTAGCACCCTCGGCAAGTGCAGTCTCAACTGTTCAATTACCCAGCCATCAACCTTCAAATGCTCTTACTGCGGATACGAAAATCCCGCACGCTTCTCCCTCAGTGCGCAAATTTGCACGTGAGCTCGCAGTCCCACTAGAGGAACTCAAAGGTTCAGGACCTAAAGGGAGAATTACATATGAAGATGTTCAGTCCTTTACACGCTCAGTGATGCAAGGAACTGTTTCTACCAAAGCACAGCAATCAAATGGAGGTAGCTCTCAGGTCGGATCTGGATCTGGGGCAGCATTAGGCCTCTTGCCATGGCCAGTTGTAGACTTCGCTAAATTTGGACCGATAGAGCGCAAACCCATAAGTCGTATAAAGAAAATCAGCGGGGCCAATTTACATCGCAATTGGGTGATGATCCCTCACGTCACAAATCACGATGACGCGGATATCACAGAGCTTGAAGCATTCCGAGTTTCAACAAATAAAGAGAATGAAAAGTCTGGCGTTAAAGTGACAATGCTCGCGTTTTTGATCAAGGCATGTGTTGCATGTCTTAAAAAATTCCCAGAGTTCAATAGCTCTTTAGATGGGGACGACTTGGTCTACAAATCTTATTACAACATTGGATTTGCAGCCGATACCCCCAATGGCCTCATGGTCCCAGTGATCAAAAACGCGGATACCAAAGGGGTGCTTCAAATTAGTCAAGAGATGGGTGAGTTAGCCAAAAAGGCAAGAGACGGTAAGCTCTCACCGGCTGAGATGACTGGGGCTACTTTCACCATATCAAGTCTTGGTGGAATAGGTGGTCGTTATTTCAACCCCATCATCAATGCGCCTGAAGTTTCCATACTCGGTGTTTGCAAGAGCACCCATCAACCTGTTTGGAACGGGCGAGAGTTCACTCCTCGGCTTATGTTGCCTCTCTCTTTGAGTTGGGATCACCGGGTGATTGACGGCGCTGCTGCGGCCCGCTTCAACGCCTATCTGGGTCAAATTTTGTCTGATTTTCGACGCGTTTTGCTTTAAAAAGGGGACAATCTGATGGCTCAATTAGAAATCAAAGTTCCTGATATTGGTGACTTCAAAGACGTCGCAATTATTGAGGTTTTAGTTAAGGCTGGAGACACCGTTAAAGTAGACCAAAGTCTGCTTACGGTGGAATCCGATAAAGCCTCTATGGAGATTCCTTGTTCTCACGCCGGAGTGATAAAGGAGCTTAAAGTAAAGATTGGCGACAAAGTAAGCGAAGGCTCAGTGATCCTTACGATCGAGCCAACTGCTCCAACTGCTCAACAGGTTCCAGTAGTCGCTTCTTCTGAGTCTATCTCTGTCAACCAGCAACCCATCAGTTTAGCCGCACCGAGTGTGAACTCTTCATCACCAACCTCTGCAGCAAGTTACTCGGGAGCTGTCGATTTTGAGTGCGATCTCGTAGTCATTGGAGGCGGACCAGGCGGATATTCTGCCGCCTTCAGAGCGGCAGACCTGGGTCTAAAAGTTATTATCGTTGAGCGCTATCAAACACTGGGTGGTGTATGTCTAAATGTAGGCTGCATACCCTCTAAAGCTTTGCTTCATGTGGCTTCTGTAATGGACGAGGCAACACATATGTCGCATGCAGGCATAAGCTTTGGTAAGCCTACAGTTGACCTAGACGGTCTTCGTGGACACAAACAAAAAGTAGTTGATAAACTAACCGGTGGGTTGGGGGCAATGGCAAAGATGCGCAAGGTCCAAACGGTTAGGGGTTTGGGGACTTTTTTATCTGCTCACCATCTAAGTATTGAAGAGACAACTGGCTCTGGTCAAGACAAGTCGGGGTCTAAAAAAGTTATAGCATTTAAGAGCTGTATCATTGCAGCAGGTTCTCAGTCAGTTAAGCTTCCCTTTATGCCTATTGATCCTCGTGTGGTTGATTCCACTGGAGCTTTGGCACTTGAAAAAATACCGAAAAGAATGCTAATTTTAGGTGGGGGGATTATTGGTCTAGAGATGGGAACGGTTTATTCATCTCTTGGCGCAAGACTTGACGTTGTCGAGATGATGGACGGACTTATGCAAGGAGCTGACCGCGATTTGGTAAAGGTCTGGCAAAAAATGAACGCTCCTCGTTTTGACAACATCATGCTGAAAACCAAAACTGTCGCTGCCAAGGCTGTCAAGGACGGGATTGAAGTCACCTTTGAAGGCGAGGGAGCTCCTAAGCCCCAGGTTTATGATCTCGTCTTGCAAGCAGTTGGTAGATCACCAAACGGGCTTAAACTTGGAGCAGATAAAGCCGGTGTAACAGTTACAGAGCGCGGTTTCGTTCCTGTTGATATTCAAATGCGAACCAACGTTCCTCATATATTTGCAATTGGAGACTTGGTGGGGCAACCTATGCTAGCCCACAAGGCAGTTCATGAGGCTCATGTCGCTGCGCAAGTTATTGCGGGTGAACTGCTGGGTAATACCGAGTTAGCTAAGAGCGCATTCAACGCCCGAGTAATACCAAGTGTTGCCTACACTGATCCTGAAATAGCTTGGGTCGGTTTAACAGAGGAACAGGCTAAAGCCCAAGGCATCAAAGTCAAAAAAGGACTCTTCCCTTGGACTGCCTCTGGGCGAGCAATAGCCAACGGGCGTGATGAAGGGTTTACAAAGTTATTATTTGACGACAGAGAAGATGCACACGGTCATGGACAAATACTGGGCGGCGGTATTGTTGGCACCCACGCGGGTGACATGATTGGTGAGGTTGCGCTTGCAATTGAGATGGGTGCCGATGCTGTAGATATCGGTAAGACTATACATCCGCACCCCACCCTTGGAGAGAGTATTGGTATGGCAGCAGAGGTGGCTCACGGCTCATGTACAGATTTGCCGCCATCCAAGCGTTAATCTAAGACCAGTTAAAAAAACAAGAAAAGGGGAGGTGGATTGCTAAGATTCCCTCCTTTGTTCTTTTTGAAACTATGTTGATGAATTTCATAACCACAGTTCATAATTTAAAAAAAAATGTTTTTGTAGCTTCTGTTGCATCCGCTGCATCCGTTGTAACTGTAGCGCTTTTATTTTTTAGTAGCCTTGCGCAGCCTCAAAACACTTCGAATTTAAAACCGGATTCTGTTTCTCACTCTAAAGTAAGAGTCATTGTGATGGTTTGGGACGGCTTAAGACCTGACTCAATTACTCAACAAGATACTCCAAATTTGTTTGAACTGAGGAGAGTCGGGGTTAATTTTGCCGATAACCACTCTACGTATCCTACCTTCACTATGATGAACGCTGCCTCGTTGGCAACAGGAGCTAGTCCTAGGAAATCTGGTTTTTACGGCAATACACTGTGGACACCGCCCCCTGCACCGAGGGGAAAAAATGCATCTGGTATCCTACAAAACTATGAAAATCCAGTGTTTACAGAGGATTATTCTGTATTAAAAACTCTTAATGAATACTACGATAATGATTTATTGCTCGTAGAGTCTTTATTCAAAGCAGCCCAAAAAGCAGGCCTTGTGACGGCAGCAGTTGGTAAATCTGGTCCGGCTTTTTTGCAAGATCTAGGAAACGGGGGCTATCTCCTAGATGAAAACGTTGCGTTGCCTCTTTCGTTCGCGAAAGAGCTACAAAAAGCAAATATTGCACTACCTGCTAATTCTGATAAAGCATTTTCTACAAATGAATTAAAACTCGACTCAAAAAATAACAGTCCAACAAAACGCGACAGCTACGTTACATTTGCGTTGTCTGAATACGGTGAGACCTTGTACTCAAGAGACGCCACTGATGCGACCCAAGGAGCTGCTGAGGACTTAGCGAATAAATACATGATGAATGTATTTACAAGCTTTATACTGCCCAAGAAAAAGCCTGATCTCTCTGTAATTTGGTTTCGTACACCAGACAATAGTCAACATGGTTACGGAGTGGGTTCCCTAAACTACCATAAAGCTTTGCGCTCTATGGATGCAAGGTTGGGGGAGCTCAGGGCTGCTTTGACTGAACAAAACCTTGCTAATGATACAAATATTGTTGTCGTGTCAGATCATGGCCATAGCACCGTATCTGGGCCTACGACTCTTTTTCCACTTAGAGCAATTACGCCTGGCACCCAGTTGAGCAACGGGGTTTCAGATGCAAAACTGGGCAAACCTGATTTTTTAAATGGGTTTTCTTTCTCTGGAGATGTGAGATCGGCGGACCTCCTAACGTATGGGGGCTTCAAAGCCTATGATGGACAAGGGTGTTTAACCTCTGCGATGGCAGGGATCTTGGGGGATTTGTCAACTGTTTACACAGCTAAGGTTGATTTGACCGGGGAACTCTGTGGAGAGCCAAACACTAAATACATGTCAATAAGCTCAACACTGAGCACTCCTATAGCTTCTTTTAAAGTTCCCGAAATCCTACCCGAACACGCAGTAATTGTGGGAGCAAATGGTGGCTCAGATTACTTTTATGTCCCCGATCACGACAGCAATACGGTTGCTGAACTTGTTAGGTTTTTACAAAGTAGGGAGCAATTTGGTGCTATTTTTGTAGATAGTCGATACGGGGATTTACCTGGAACATTCTCCTTGGAGATGGTTAATTTAGAAAACTCGTATCGCAAAGATCATGGTCAACCCGATGTTGTAGCAAGCTTTGAATTTGATCCATTCCAGAGGGTTCAAGGTATGTTAGGTACTGAATACGAAAGTTTTGCTGGGCAACGGGGCATGCACGGCAGTTTCAGTCCTATGGATGTTCACAATACGCTAATAACTTTTGGACCTTCTTTTGGTACGGGTAGAGTTGTGTCCAACCCTTCCGGCAATATAGACGTAGCACCCACAATTGCTTATATCTTGGGACTTTCATTATCAAAATCTGAGGGAAGGGTATTAAATGAGGCGCTTTTAAAACCTTCTTCAAATGAGGTGGTGAGAGTTAAATTTAATATTCTCACTCCCACAAAAAGTGCGACTGATTTGAAATTTAAATCCCCCGTGGATCCGACTGGCAATACCCCTTATTTAAAACACCCGAGGGGTATTTATACATCTAATCTGGTTATCAAAGACCTGACCATTGGAGAAAAAACTTATAGATATTTGGATTACGCAAAAGCCCTACGTTTTTAGTAGAGGTTAGTCGTTAAAATATTTCCATGATCAAATCTTTAGAGTCCTTTGTTTTTGGATTGTTATTGGGAGTTTGTTTGACATTGCTCATAGGATTCGGAGTCTACGATTGGACTACGATGACCCGCGGAACTGCCAAGTCTGAAAAAGACTCAGACCTTGCTGTCATTAATGCTTTATCAGCGGTTTGCGTTGAAAGGTTTAAGAGCGATCCCAATTACAACGCAAATTTATTAAAACTAAAGAAAGTTGATAAATTCTCAGCCGGTGATTTTATGGAAATTGGGGGATGGAGTAAATTCAGTACTTCTGAGCATTTTGAATTAGATATCTCCAACCTTTGTGCAAAAATTATTCTCTCCCAATTACCTTAGTAATTTTTCACTTCTAATCATCTAAAAACGTAAATTACTCTTAGAAGTTGATCTTTACCTCAACTGATTGACCTTTGCGTTGTTAAATAAAAGGTTTTGTATCCTTTTAACAGTTAAGATGTGACTTATATATATTAAAAAAACAATGAACATTAATTCACTAAACAATCATGTTGCTTTGATAACAGGTGGAAATACCGGAATCGGTCGAATCACTGCTTTGGAGTTGGCAAAAAACGGAGCTCACGTATTTATTGCTTGTAGATCAGCAGATAAAGCTCAGGCAGTTATTGATGAGTTCAATGGATTCCCAATGATTGGAAAAATTGAATATTTACCTCTTGATTTATCTGACTTTAATTCAATACGTGAATGTGCAAAGACATTCTTATCCAAAAAACTTCCCCTTCACATTCTTTTGAACAATGCCGGCGTTGCGGGTGTCAAAGGTCATACAGTGCAAGGGTTTGAGATGACCATGGGAGTTAATCATCTTGGACATTTTTTACTTACACAGGAATTGCTCCCCGCGCTCATCTCAAGTGCTCCATCACGTATAGTTAATTTAGCCAGTCGAGCTCATTTTTATGCCAAGGGAATTGATTTTGATCGGATTACAAGACCAACTCAATCTAGATTTGCAATTAAAGAATATTGTGAATCAAAGCTTGCCAACGTACTTTTTACCAGAGAGCTGGCAAAAAGATTGAAAGGCACTGGAGTCAGTGCATATGCTGTTCATCCCGGAGTTGTCGCATCGGACTTATGGCGTAACGTTCTTGCTCCTCTTCGGATAATTATGAAATTATTCATGATCTCCAACAATAAAGGTGCAATGACGTCTATTTACTGTGCTACCTCGGTTAGAACAGCTTTTGAGAGCGGAAATTACTATGATGCATGTAGGAGCAAAAAACCCAGCATGGTGGCCCTTGATTCAATATTATCTTCTGAGCTATGGATGAAGAGCGAAGAGTGGGTCAAAGGGTAATCGTAAATAATTAGGACACAAAAAAGGGGCTAGTTACATGAGCCCCTTTTTTATTATTATTCTGCTTTAGTTAGTTTTAAAGCTTTTCAAGTTTGTCTTTTAGTTGCTCATCAGTCATAGTTAATAACTGAGCCCCTTTCTCTGGATTCAAAAGTTTAAGGCTGAGCAACATAGAGATGGCGTGCTCTTTTGATGTTTTGGAGTCTTGTGATTCAGTCATACTTTCACCAAAAAGCATGACCATTAAAGTTTTTCCTACGATGTTCATCAAAATACCAAAGAGTACCAA
>Ga0007854_10003114_pt1 | contig 10119 bp, 9 predicted proteins | sample CryBogCBH12Aug08_FD_60382 | JGI IMG/M metagenome (GOLD analysis project Ga0007854, IMG submission 60382) | Freshwater microbial communities from Crystal Bog, Wisconsin, USA - CBH12Aug08 | ecosystem: Environmental > Aquatic > Freshwater > Lake | place: Crystal Bog, Wisconsin, USA | collected... | reverse complement strand
AGGGTGGTGTCCGCATCGAGAGTTCCCTCGACCCGACCAAAACGGTGACCATGGATGTGGTCAAGGTGACCGCCGTGCAGGCACTGGAAACCCTCGCCGACGTGACTGATTCCGGATGGCGCGTCGTCTACCTGGCCGCTCCCTCCATGCCCGCCATCAACGAGGCTGTTCTCTCCCTCAACGGCACCGGTAAGATCGAAAATTGGTCCACCAGTTATTACCCGGGCGGCGGATCGGGAGCCGAGTACGGTCAGGCGATCGACCCCCGGACCTTGTCCATCACGATGGAGGGGACGGACCCGGAGTTGGGAAAACTGCTCGACGAGGCCGCCCAGAAGAGCGGTGTGATGACCGCACTTCCCAAAGATTGGACCCCCTCGGTGAAAACACCCAAGCCAACCAACGTCCGCAAGGCGGTGACTTCCATGGTGGGATCCGCTCACGGCCAGATGACGGAGTTTTTCTACCTTTCTGAGCGCCGCCGGGGGTGGGGTGGGCCTGGAGGGCCAGGGGATGGAGACGGTGGGCCTGAAGGAATCGGAGTTACCCGACCGGGGCCGGAGGCTCAGGCCAACGGACAAATGCCACCACCCGTCTCCGGCGCGCCGGCTCCCGGCAATCATGGTTCCCAAGCTTGGAGGGCGCGTGGCAATCCGGATTGGATGGAGCAACGTCAACAGGCCCGGATAAAGAAACTACCGACCGCCCTTCAGGAGCAGGCCAAAAAGGATGCTGAGGAGAGGAAGGCCTTCTTTGCCTCCCTGCAGGGACTTTCCCCTGAGGAGAGAACCGCAAAAATTCAGGATATGATGGCCAACTCCGAGATGGGGCAGAAAATGCAGGACCACCAGCTCCTGAGGCAGGCCCAGCAGACTGCGGAAAAAAGAATCGCCCGCGCGGTCAATTATCTCAACCGCAAGGCCGCAGCTGTGTCAGGCGCCAAATAACTCCAGCACGATGCCAAATTTTCAACGCTTCCGAGCACGTCGGGCCTTCACCCTGGTGGAATTACTGGTCGTCATCGCCATCATCGCGATGCTCTCCGCTCTTCTCTATCCCGCGCTCCAGACAGGCGTCCAAAAAGCCAAGGGATCCCAGTGCCTCAATAACCTCCGCCAGATCGGCGGTATCGTGCAGCAGTACATGGCCGATCCCGATAACGGCCATCAGTTTCCCCCGATTTACAATGTGAGCGCCACTTTCAACTCCAATGCCACGGCGAATGCCAGCATCCCATCTTCCACGGCATTGCAACCCCTCGCCTGCCTCTCGAACTACGGGGCCACCATGGCTCTGCTGACATGCCCTTCCGATCCGGCACCCGATCCAACGTACGGGAGCTATCTCTGGTCACCGGTGTTGCAGGGCGAGCAACCGCAGGACGTGCATGTTTACACGCGAGGCGGAATGTTCACTGTGTCAAAACTCAGCACGATGACCGTCTGCACGGACAAGGGAATGCCACACCTCGGGAAGTTAAACGTGCTGAGGGCCGACGGCCACGTGGAAACGAAACCCTAGGCGCCCGAGGGCAGCCGCCCAGCTGCATCAAGGTTAAGAACACCCGCTAAATCTCTTCCTCGGAGCGCAGATCGCGACCCATCAGTGACCTCATCGCCTCGGCGGGTAATTTTTTGCCCTGCAGCAGGAAGGAGACCTCATCAATGATTGGAGTCTCGACCGAGAATCTTCGGGCGGCCCGTTGTGCGCTCCCGGCGGTCGGAATCCCCTCTGCAACCTGGCTCCCCATGGAGTCGAGAATGGAGTCGAGGGATTCCCCGCAACCTAGCCTGAAGCCGACCTGATGATTTCGGCTTCGGGCACTGAAGCAGGTGACCATCAGGTCGCCGATGCCACTTAGTCCGCCGAATGTTTCACGGGATCCGCCGAGGGCGATACCAAGCCGGGTCATCTCCGTGAGCGAGCGGGTGACCAAGCCAGCGCGTGCATTTTCACCTAACCCAAGCCCGTCGGACACACCGGCCGCGATCGCAAAGATATTCTTGAGGGCACCTCCCAGCTGGATGCCGCGCACATCGTGGCTTGTGTAGGCGCGGAACGTTGTCCCTGCGAACAGGTGCTGAAGGGTTTGCAACGATTGCTGGTCCTCGCAGCCGATGACTCCTGCCGCCGGGATGCCCCGGGCGATTTCGGCGGCCAGATTCGGCCCTGATAGAACCGCGATCGTCGACGAGGGGATCTTTGTGGCGATCACTTCGCTCATCAGAAGGCCGCGCACCTTTTCGATCCCCTTGGTACAGGAAACTAGGATCGGTTGATGAGCTGGAGCAACTGCGGCAATCTGGGCGCAAACTGCGGCAAGGTACTTCGATGGGACCGCAACAAACAGAACCTGTGCACGAGTAACTTCGCCGAGTTTCTTCGTAGGCAGAATTGCGGCGGGGAGTTCGACGCCGGGCAGATACTTTTCATTCACGCGGCTGGTCCTCATCAACTCCACGTGGTCCGGATCGTGGCCCCAGAGAGGAACCTCCCTGCCGCGCCGAGCCATCAGAAGGGCCAGGGCCGTACCCCACCCTCCAGCACCGATTACTCCGACAGAAGGAGCAGTCATTTCCTCTGCACCTTTGGTTGTCGCTCAAAGCGGGGCTCGGTTCCGGCCCGCAGACGGGTGATGTTCGCCCGATGGCGCCAGATTGCCAGCGTGCACATGAGGTATGCGACGAGTAGGGTCAGCCAATCCGACCGGTGCATGAAGCAGAGGAAGGAGACGGAGAGCGGGACGGCTATGGACGCCGCAATCGAAGCCACGGAAACATAGCGGGTGACGCTGAAGAAAAGGAGCCATGAACCGAGGCAGAAGAGAAAGGCTCCGATGCCGAAGAGTCCCACGATCACGCCCGCAGAGGAGGCGATTCCCTTTCCCCCTTTGAATCCCAGCCAAACGGGAAAGCTATGACCAAGGAGTGTACAGATCGCCGCCAGTGCACCTGGGGAGGAAGAGGGATTCACCGCAATGGATCGACCCCAAGCAAGCGCAAACAGTACGGGAAGCAGGGCTTTAAGAAAATCTAGGAAGAAGACTGCGTAGCCCCACTTTTTCCCCAGTACGCGAAGCACATTGGTCGCCCCTATGTTACCGCTTCCCTTCGTGCGGATATCTACCCCGCAGATCCTGCCTGCAAGGAAACCGAACGGAATCGATCCGAGGATGTATGAACCGAATGCGATCAGGAGCCAAGGAGCGAGCGTGGAAAGCACCCATGGATCTCATCAGCCGTAATCGTAGGGACAAGTAAAAAGGTGCGTGGTAACTCAGCTTAGTCATGCCGCAGGCAGTCCGAGCCGACGGCGGGGATTGCTGATCCGGGAGCCGTAACGGATGCGTATCAACGGACGGGCTAGCAATCGCCAGACAAATGGTCGCTTGCGCTCTTTATCTAACAGTTTAACAGTCTAAACACCCAACAGCCGATTTTCCTCCTCCCCATGATCACCCGTCATCTCTTGCCCGCAGTACTGCTGTTTTCTATGGTCTCGCTTATGTCCGCTCAGAATTCCTCAGGCAATACCAACACCGTGGTCGTTCGTCTTATCGGTCCGGATGGCCAGCCGGGCCCCGTTGTCCAAAGCCCCCGTGTCGTGAAGACCGATGCCGAGTGGGAGAAACAACTTGGCTCCGCCGCCTACCGCGTCCTCCGCGCCAAGGGAACCGAGGCCCCTTTCTGTGGCAACCTGCTCGATAATCATAAGGATGGGGTCTATTTCTGCGCCGGTTGTGGACTGCCCCTCTTCGCCTCCAGTTCCAAGTTCAATTCCGGCACCGGCTGGCCGAGTTTCTACCGGCCCTTTGCGACGGATAATATCATCGAACTGCGAGATGTCTCCATGGGTATGATCCGCACCGAGATCCTCTGTGCACGCTGCGGTGGTCACCTTGGTCATGTCTTTGATGACGGTCCTCCACCGACCGGCCTCCGCTATTGCCTCAACTCCGCCGCGCTTGTCTTCAAGGACGAAGCCGAAGTGAAAAAGATGGGGGTACAGACGGCGAAGTAGCCGCTTTTAATCCCAATCGATGTGTTGGGAAAGCATGACATCCTTATCAAAGTGAAAATACCCCTTGAAGGTCTTCCCTTCGAGCATGCCCGGCAACCAATACTGATCGTCCTCCCACATATCGTCGTAGGGGATCGCTGAGGGCTCCATCCAGCGGGGAATCGCCTCGTCGGTCTCCATCGGCTCACCCTCGCATCCGTCGGCGGTGAAGACGACACAGTGAAGCGCCAGTCCGTCCATGAACTGAAAGTGGAGTTCGCCTCGTTCGGAAAGGTTCAACGGAGTGATGCAAAGCTCCTCCTGAGTTTCGCGGATCGCGGCATCTAGGGCCGACTCCTCCGGCTCGAGACGGCCGCCGGGCCCATTAATCTTACCCGCACCGAGGCCCCTCTTTTTCCGGATCATGAGGATCTGACCCTCTCGGCGGATAAAACAGAGTGAAGCTCTCATGGACGGCTGCCAGCTCTTCCAGAAGTCTCTGTCATGAGGATTCATGCGGTAGATTTATACCGGGATTCGTGCGTTCGTCCTCACCAATCGCTTCCTTCCATTGCAGCAATGTTACAAATCCCCCCTTGACCTCCCCATTGAAGATCGCACCATAGAAGGTTCATGGAAAAAGGGCACGCCTCCCACTTCATCAATCGTGGCCTTAGCTGGTTGGAGTTCAACCAGCGTGTGCTCGATCAGGCACTCGACAGGGAAAACCCATTGCTGGAGCGCCTGAAGTTTCTCTGCATCGTCAGCTCGAATCTCGATGAATTCTTCGAGGTCCGCGTGGCTGGTCTGAAGCAGCAGGTGCAGATGAACAGCATCGCCCTTGCCCCGGACGGAATGTCGCCCAAGTCGGAACTGGCAGCGATTGCGAAACGCGCGCGCCAGCAGGTCGACGACCAGTACCGCTGCTGGAACGATGAGATTGAGCCTGGTCTCGCTGCCGAGAACATCAAGTTTCACAATTTTCCTGACGTCCCCAAGTCGGAGCATGCGCACTTCGAGAAGTTCTTCCACGATCGGATCTTCCCGGTGCTCACGCCGCTGGCTATCGATCCGTCGCACCCCTTTCCCCAGCTGCTTAACAAGAGCCTCAATATTATCGTTCATCTGGAGGGTGAAGGGATCAATACGGATCTGGCCGTGGTGCAGGTGCCCCGCATTCTTCCGCGCGTGGTGCCTTTCTCCCATCAGACGGAGGAACAGGGCCACGATTTCGTCTTTCTCGGCAGCATTATCAAGCACTATGTCGGCACTCTCTTCCATGGTGTGAAGGTGCTCGGAGCCCATCTCTTTCGTGTCACCCGCAACAGCAATCTCTACATCGACGAGGAGGAGGCCGAGAATCTCCTTCACGCGATCGAGGAGGAATTGCGCCATGTGAACCGCGGCGCCGCAGTCCGTCTCGAGGTGCAGGATGATTGCCCGAACGAGGTCGCCAATCGCCTGCTAGAGATCTTCAACCTCGATCATGGAGATCTCTTCCGCCACGAGGGTCCCATCAACCTCACGCGGCTCATGCCTTTGGCTCTCTCGATCGACCGGCCCGAACTGCGGGACAAACGCTTCACACCCGCAACCGTGGTCTCGCTTAACGAGGAAGCCGATATCTTCTGGCATATCCGAAAGGGTGATATCCTGATGCAGCATCCTTACGACAGCTTCCAGACCGTGCTCGACTTCCTGGGGCAGGCCGCCGAGGACCCCCACGTGCTGGCGATCAAGCAGACGCTTTACCGTACCAGTTCCGATTCGCCGCTGGTCGCCTCGCTCATCCATGCCGCTCAGAATGGCAAGCAGGTGACGGTCATCATCGAGCTGAAGGCCCGCTTCGACGAGGCTGCGAACATCAAGTGGGCGCGTCTGATGCGTGAGGCCGGCGTCAATGTCATCTATGGGATCGCGGGTCTCAAGACCCACGCCAAGGCAATGCTCGTCGTGCGTCAGGAGGGGGATATCATTCGCCGCTACGCCCATCTCGGGACAGGCAATTACCATCCCTCGACGGCGCGTCTGTACACGGATCTCGGCTTCCTGACAGCCCGCGAGGAGCTCACTTCTGATGTGGCGACGATGTTCAACATCCTGACCGGTGTTTCCAAATTCCCTGGGATGAAGGAACTCCTGATGGCTCCCTACGACCTGCGCGAGGGGATGCTGGAACTCATCGACCGCGAGATCAAATACGCCAAGGAAGGCCGCCCCGCGGGTATCTTTGTGAAGATGAACGCCCTTGTGGAGGAGAGCATGATCGAGGCTCTCTACCGTGCCTCGCAGTCCGGCATCAAGGTGCGCCTGCTCATCCGCGGCATCTGCTGCCTGCGTCCGGGGATTCCCGGAGTGAGCGAGAACATCGAGGTCCGAAGCCTGGTTGGCAGGTTTCTCGAGCACAGCCGTATCATCCGTTTTGAGAATGGCGGCGCGCCGGAAATCTACCTCGGCAGCGCCGACTGGATGCCGCGCAATCTCTTCCGACGGGTGGAGACCGGCTTCCCGATCCGCAATCCCCGAGTCCACGATCATATTCAGGAGATCATCGACGTTTTCTGGAAGGATAACGTGAAGGTCCGCGTGATGGACACCGAGGGCCACTATCACCTGCGCCCCGTGGATGGTGAACGCTTCAACGCCCAGGAGGAGTTCGTCGCCGAATCCCAGCGGCGAAGGAAGGCCAAGCCAGCAGTGGCTCAGTGACGGCTTGATCATCTGCGGGCGGTGATCCACCCGCTTCTGATGAACCAATAGGGGGGTATCGTTTAGCCCGGCTTGGAATCCTGCCTGACCATCTTCAGGGCCTCCTCAACGGTCGTCATGAACTGGGCGGGGAAGATGATGGTGGAGTTCTTCTCGGTCGAGATCTCGGCCATGGTCTGGAGGGTGCGCAGCTGGAGGGCGACGGGGTGCTGGGAGATCACGTCGGCTGCCTGACCGAGCTTGGTCGCAGCCTGCAGCTCCCCTTCGGCTGCGACGATTTTGGCGCGGCGTTCGCGCTCTGCCTCTGCCTCCTTGGCCATCGCGCGCTGCATGTTCTCCGGCAGGGTGATGTCCTTGATCTCGACAGCGGTGACCGTGGTTCCCCACGGCTCCGTGTGCTCGTCGATGACACCCTTGATCTGCTCGTTGATGTCCGCGGTTTCGGCCAGGAGTTGGTCGAGCGAGAACCTGCCGACGACATTCCTCACCGTCGTCTGGCTGATCTGGTTGATCGCGTTGTAGACATTCTCGATCGCGATCACCGCCTTCTCCGCGTCGGAGATCCTGTAGTAGGCGACTGCCGCTATATCGATGGAGACGTTATCCTTGGTGATGATTTTCTGTGATGGGATCTGCATGGTCACGGTCCGCAACGACACTTTGGCTAGGGACTGAAAGGGGCCAAAGACCAATGTGATGCCTGCCTGTCGGACGCCAGAAAACTTGCCGAGCGTGAAAACGACACCTCGTTCGTACTGCATCAGGATCCGGATGGAGAGAAGCAGGTAAATTCCGACGATCAGCGCGATGGGTAGGAAGACCATGCACTCACTCTAATGCCGGAGGCACGACTGTCTAGTTGCAGATTCTAGACAAGGTGCTCATCGCGCATTCCAAACCGGAAGGTGAATTTGGAGCGGGTAGAGGGAATCGAACCCTCATGGCCTGCTTGGAAGGCAGGAACTTTACCACTAAGCTATACCCGCGTTTAAAACTGCAATTAGATTATCACAGGCTCTATGCGTGGTCAACCAGTGTTGGGTGGCTACTTGGAAGCCTCGGACTGGGTTTGAATACCCGCCCGATTCAGCGCCTCTCCGAACTGTTCTGAAGCGCGATTCCCGAGGTCTGTCCGTTGGCCCTTTGATTTCAGAAAGCACACCGCTGCGGTAACCGCTCCGAGCAAAACCAGTGCGACCGCAATCAGCACCCCGGACTTCAGAGGTCGCCTCATTCCAAGGCGCCTTCCTCTTCCTGTCCTGTTGCTATCGCGACGGCTTTCTTTGCTAGCGAGGTGATGCCCGCCCAATCACCCGCCTTGATCAGGGAACGGTCCGCAATCCAGGAACCACCCACGGCGGCAACGCCCGGAGCGGCCAGATACTCTTTCAGTGTGTTGGCGCTGACACCGCCGAGCGGGATGAATTTCACTCCGGTGTGACCGTAGGGACCGGAGAGGGTCTTGAGCATCTTGATGCCGCCGGCGACATCTGCTGGGAAGAACTTCTGGACTTTGCAGCCAAGTTCGAGGGCGCGCTCGATCTCGGAGGGAGTCATCACTCCGGGGATGAATCCCAAGCCGTGCTCATGGGCGGCCCGGACGACATTGGAATTGAGGCCGGGGGCCAGTCCGAAAGTAGCGCCTGCCTTCGCGGCCAGAACCACCTGCTCGGTGGTGAGGAGGGTACCGACACCCAGATGGACTTTGTCCCCGAAGGCGCCCTTGATTCTGGCCACGGCCTCCGGGGCGGCTGGGGTACGGAAAGTTACCTCCAGGGCATTTAGGCCCCCATCCAGAAGGGCTTGGGTAAGGGGTTCTGCATCCTCGGCACGATCGATGGTGATGACGGAGACGATACGGTTCGCGAGGACAGGTGTGAAATCGAAGGAAGACATGAGGTTTCTTTTAAGGAAGACAGGCTGCTTATCCAAGCAAGCAATTGGAAGCGGATGTCCAACTCACTCAAGACATCCGACATCGAGATGTCCAGAAACCACTACATGTTGTGGTGATAGTTCCAAATAACCCCAAGGTATTGTGTTTTTTGTGGTGACAAGGCGAAGCGCAAGGCTACTCTAAATCACCCCCATCTTTCCTTTTTTACCATGTATCTTCAATCACTCGAACTGATAGGTTTCAAGTCATTCGCTCCCAAGACAACCCTCCGCTTCCACCGCGGGGTGACGGCGATTGTCGGTCCGAATGGGTGCGGCAAATCCAATGTTCTCGACGCAATCCGTTGGGTGCTGGGCGAGCAGTCCGCAAAGGCACTCCGTGGAGGTGAAATGGCGGACGTCATCTTCAACGGGACCGACACCCGGCAGCCGCACAACATGGCCGAAGTCTCGATGACCTTTTCGGAATGCGAACAGGAGCTGGGCGTTGAGTGGAACGAGGTCCGCATCACCCGTCGTGTTTTCCGCGACGGCAAGTCCGAGTATCTGATCAATGGAACGCCTTGTCGCCTGAAGGACATCCACAATCTCTTCATGGACACCGGCATCGGCCGTAGCGCCTACTCGATCATGGAGCAGGGTCGCACGGCACAGCTGCTCAACAGCCGTCCTGAGGATCGCCGTGCCATCTTTGAGGAGGCCGCCGGAATCACCAAATACAAGGCGCAGAAGAAGGAGGCGCTCCGCAAGCTCGAGTACACAGAGGCAAACCTCCTGCGCGTCTCCGACATCATCAAGGAGGTGAAGCGCCAGATCGGCTCCCTCCAGCGTCAGGCTGGAAAGGCCCGCCGGTACCAATCCCTGATGGAGGATCTGCGGGTTCTCGACACCCATCTATCGCACCGCACCTACCTCGACCTCGAGCGATCCATCACCGACGTCGCCGAGCAGGTTGAGAAGAGTGCCGACGCCCGCGCTCTTTACGAGCATGAGATCGCCGAGCAGGAGATGGAAGTTGCCGGGGCTCGGGAACAGGTCACTGCGCTCGATGCCGAGACAGAGGGAGCTCGCGACAGCCTGCAGATCCTCCGCAACCGCATCTTCTCGGGGGAAAACCGTATCGAGACGAACACCGAGCGCTGCGGCGAGTTCCGCGAAATGATCATCCGCGCCCGTGCGGATATCGATGCGACCCATCTCCGCATCCGCGAGCAGGAGAACGAGATTGAGCAGACCGACGCCCAGATCACGTCGCTGCTGGAGGTCCTTCGCGGTGAGGAGGATCTTCTGCAAACCGGAACGGCCCGCCTTCAGCAGGCCCAGCAAGAGCGCCAGTCGGCCGAGCATTCGAGCGAAGCCCTCACCGGACGCCTCCACGAACTGGAAAACCGACTCACCGATGTCCGAGGTGAGCTTTCGACTTCGGGGGCGCGTCGAGACGCCGAGAGCTCCCGATCGCTTCAGCTTCTGGAACAGGTTTCCGTGGCAGGTCTAGCCGTTTCGACAGCGGCTACA
>Ga0007854_10003110_pt1 | contig 10128 bp, 9 predicted proteins | sample CryBogCBH12Aug08_FD_60382 | JGI IMG/M metagenome (GOLD analysis project Ga0007854, IMG submission 60382) | Freshwater microbial communities from Crystal Bog, Wisconsin, USA - CBH12Aug08 | ecosystem: Environmental > Aquatic > Freshwater > Lake | place: Crystal Bog, Wisconsin, USA | collected... | reverse complement strand
CAAGCCCAGAACGCGACAGCATATTATTTACCGGGAACAGTTGGATGGAGTGAAGTTGTCCCTAAGTTTTGGATTCCAATTGTGCTGTGGAATCCGCAGGCACAGACCAGCGACGGCAGCTTTGGGGTGCAATCGAATCAGTTTGGGTTCAACATCACCGGCTACAGCAATCTGGTCATCATAGTGGAAGCCAGCACAAATCTTTCAAGTTCCGTGTGGCAACCGTTATCCACGAACACACTCAACACTTTCGTCGGCACCAACGGCACATCCTATTTCAGCGACCCGCAATGGACGAATTATACCGGACGGTTCTACCGCTTTCGTTCTCCATGAAGCGTGATTTGATATTTAGTTAATCTGCCGCTGCGGGCCAACCGTGGCGGTATTTTCTTTTCTGTCCCAAACAACCGTTCGCCCGCGTCGCCGGCCGAGCCTCGGGAAACAGCGCGGACAATTTCTTTTCTTTGGATTGCGTTGGCGGCGGGGGCGGCTTAACTTGGCAGCGAATTTGCTGAATTCACACGCATGGCGACGCCGACATTGAATCCGGGTGAGGAAGCTCAATTGATGCAGACAATTGGGATGTTCGAGGTCATTGTCGAGTCGCAGCCGGCGGACACGCAATCTTTGGAGATTCTCAAGGAGGCTTATTCCAAGCTGGGTCGCGAGGAGGATGTGGTCAACACGTCGAAACGCATCGCCCAAGCGTATCTGCAGCAGGGGCAGTTGTCTTCGGCGATTCTGGAATATGAGACCGTCTTGCAGCGCCGGCCGGATGATGCCGATGTGCGCGCGGCCTTGAAGCAGATCGAGGAAAAGGCCAGCGGCGCGGTGGCGCAGACCGCCAGCGAACCGGTGACGTTGGGGATGGCGAGCGAGGGGGGCGCACCGCCGCCGCGCAAGACGCGGGCGGCGTCGGCGACGGAGGATGTGGACGATGGCCGCAAGGCGATGTATCGGATTTTTGTCGAGAGCAAGCTGATTACTGCCGGGGATTTTGATTTGTGCTGGCGAAATGTGGATTTGGCGCTGGCCCCGACCGACCCGGTGGAGCCGTTCATCCAGATGCTGCATGAGAAGGGGATTTTTCTCGTGGACAAATCGCTGCGGCTGCTGTCGGACAAAACGCGTTTGGCCTATATGCCGCTTGACCGTTACGATGTGGAGATGGATCTGGCGCGCGGTTTCCCATCGGACGTGTGCCGGCGCTGGTGCGTGCTGCCGTTTGACCGCATGAGCAAGACGATTTTGGTGGCGACGGCCAATCCCTTCAATCAGCAGGCGGCCAAGGAACTGGCGGGGGCGACCACGCACCGGTTGCTGTGGTATATCGCGCCGCCGAATGACATCGTTTCCAACCTGCGCAAAGCCTTCCGCTGACCATGGCCAAAATAAAATCATTTGCGGAGCGCATCGCCGACGCCCTCGTTGAGGATGGGTTGTTGAGCACCAACCAGATTGAGGAGCTGCTGGATCGCCAGAAAAAAGAAGGCGCGCGGCTGGTAAAACTGCTCATTGATAAAGACAAGCAATACGTCAGCCCCGACGATCTCGCCGTCTGCATGGGCCGGGTGCTGAACGTCCCGCCCATCAACCTGACGCGCATCAACATTTTGCCCGAAGTGATTGAATTGCTGCCGCGCGAAATGGCGCATAATCACAAGGTCATTCCCGTCACCCGGCTAGAAAACCGCCTGTTCCTGGCGATGGCCGATCCCTTGAACGTCATGGCGCTCGACGACGTCAAGCGAACCACCAAGCTGGAAATCGTCCCGCTCATCGCCTCGGAAAAAGCCATCACCGACAAGCTGAACGTCATTGACGCCGCCAAGAGCGGTTCGATGGAGGACATCATTCAGGATGCGCAAAAGCGCAGTGACGCCGAAGGCGACGGCGACACCATCGAGTCCGTCAGGGAATCCCAGGAGGAGGTCAATCTGGACCAGTTGGCCGCCTCCAGCGAGGAAGCGCCGGTCATCAAGCTGGCGAATTTGATCGTGTTGCAGGCCATCAAGGATCGGGCGAGTGATATTCATCTGGAGCCGTTTGAAAAGGTGATGCGCCTGCGCTACCGCATTGACGGCGTGCTGCTGGACGCCACGCCGCCGCCGAAGCAATTGCAGCTCGCGCTGGCGTCGCGTTTCAAAATCATGTCGAACCTTGACATCGCCGAGCGCCGTCTGCCGCAGGACGGACGCATGCGCGTCAAGGTCAGCGGCAAGGATTTCGATTTGCGCGTCTCGATTTTGCCGACGGTGCACGGCGAGAAGATCGTGCTGCGCGTTTTGGACAAATCCAATTTGTCCGCCAGCCTCGACAAGCTGGGGCTCGACGAAGGAACCTTCAAGCAATTCAAGGGAGCGATTGACGCGCCGCACGGATTGATTCTGGTCACCGGTCCGACCGGCTCCGGCAAGACGACGACACTTTATTCCGCGCTCAATGAGTTGAACAATCCGACGTGGAACATCATCACTGTCGAAGACCCGGTGGAATTTCAGATTCCCGGCATCAATCAGGTGCCGACCAAAAAGGAAATCGGCCTGACGTTCGCCAACGCCCTGCGTTCCATTTTGCGGCAGGACCCGGACATCATCATGATCGGCGAAATCCGCGACACCGAGACGGCGGAAATCGCCATCGAAGCCGCGCTCACCGGCCATCAAGTGCTCTCCACGATGCACTGCAATGACGCGCCCGGTGCCATTGCGCGCCTGGATGACATGGGCATCGCGCCGTTCTTGATTTCGTCCTCCGTGATTTTGTCCTGCGCGCAACGCCTCATGCGCCGCATCTGCTCGCATTGCAAGGAGCCGGTGACGTATCCGGCGAAGATGTATGAAGACCTCGGCATTGACCCGGTGATGTTCGACGGCGTGCAACTGTTCCGCGGCCGCGGCTGCGACCGTTGCAAAACTTCCGGCTACGTCGGTCGTATGGCGATCATCGAGGCCATGACCATCACCGACCAGATTCGCAAGCTCATCATCGCCCGCGCCAGCACGCGCGAAATGGCCAAGCTCGCCGTCAATCAGGGAATGCGCACGCTGCGCATGGTGGCCTTGGATCGCGCCCGCGATGGCATTACCACGCTGGAGCAGGTCATGCTCGGCACTTCCGCCTACTAAAAATTCTGGCCGGGATTGTGCGGCGGCGGTTCGTCCCGCATCCACGGCGGCAATTGCGTCAGCGAGTTGGGTTTGGTCGCCGGCTTGGGCAGTTGCGTGTTGATGGGTGGCAGCGGCTTGATGCCGGACGGCGTGGAGAAAATATTGTCCAGCGGTTGCGCCGCGTGGCCGACCGGGTTGACCGTTGGGATGGGTTGGAGAAACGAATCCACCGCCGGTTTGGCCACGGTGAAACGCGTGGTCACTTCCGGCTTGTCGGGCGGTGTGGTCGGCTCCATCAGCGCCCGGAACCGTTCCATTTCAGCCAATTGTTCGGGCGACTCCTTCGGCTGCGTATGCTGGGCAAACGAACTCACCCAAGTCGGATTGCCCTTGTCCATGGGGTTCCCCGCATTTTCCTGATTGAGCAGCTGGTTGAAAAATTTCTGGCCGGGTTCCATTTTTTGGGACTCCGGCGAGAAGGCATTATTCTCCTCGTCTTTGTTGAGCTTGAACGGATTGCTGCCCGTCAGTTCGCGGAACAGGGCGGGGTTGCCACCCCGGCTGTTGGTGGCGGACATGGCGTTGGCCCGGTTTTCCCGCAGCAGAAATTTTTCCTCCAGCGACAAATTCTTGTCATGGTTCTTGTCCGGCACGCCGAGGATTTCTTCCGGCGTCTGGATGCCGAGGATTTGTTCCGGGGTCAGCAGCGTCCAGTTCTTTTGCTTGTCCAACGCTTCTTTGATGGAGGCGTTGTTGTATTGGAGCACCGGGGCTGGCAGCGGAAAATCGCCCGCGAAATTGTTGAACAGGGAATGCGGCGCCCGGTAGTCGCCGGCCCGGTGTTCGACGGCGGGCGTGATGGTGCTGGCCTTGTTCGCCGGCAAATCTGACGGCTTGGAAAAGATGATTGTTTGATCCGCCGACGCGACCAGCGCCGCCGCCCCAAGCAGCCACCCGGCCAGCAAAAATTTGGACTCACAATTATTCATTTTCCATTCTCACGCTAAAGTAATTGACAACCTTCGTCAAAAAAGAATTCAAAATGAAATCCACCAGCTCCTTGCTCCTGACTCCTTGCTTCTTTTTACTGCCGCTCGTATTCGCCCTTGCCCAGCCGCTTGTAGACCTGGAAGCCGGACTTCTTCGCGTCCGATATGGAGAGCGGCTTGAGCTTGTGCGGCGTGCTGAAGCCGGAAATGATTTTGCGCACCGGCTTCTTGCACGCCGGGCATTTCGTGAGCGGCGCGGCGGACAGCGGGCGGTTCAGCGTGAACATCCCGCCGCACACCTTGCACTCGCCCTCGCAGATTTCGTATTCGTAAAGCGGCATAACTGAAAAAATTTTAACCGCGAACCACGCAAAATACGCGAACAAATTTCTTAAAACCCATTTCGCGTATTAAGCGTATTAAGCGGTTATGAATTCTGTCTTATTTCTTCAAAAACGCGCTGAACAAGTCAATCGGCAGCGGCAGGAACGTGGTCGTGTTGTGTTCGCTCGCCATTTCGCGCATGGTCTGGAGATAGCGCAGTTGCAGCGCAATCGGCTCCTTCGCGATGAGCGCGGCGGCTTGCACCATTTTTTCGGCGGCCTGAAATTCGCCCTCGGCGTTCACCACTTTCGCGCGGCGTTCGCGTTCGGCCTCGGCCTGCTTGGCCATCGCGCGCTTCATGCTGTCCGGCAGCGACACTTCCTTCACCTCGACCGACGTGACCTTGATGCCCCACGGCTCGGTCTGCTTGTCAATGATCTCCTGCAATTTCAGGTTGATGACGTCGCGCTGCGACAGCAGTTCGTCCAACGCGGATTGGCCGAGCACGCTGCGCAAGGTCGTCTGGCCGATGAGCGAAGTCGCCTTCCAGAAATTTTCCACCTTCACCACCGCCGCGTTCGGGTCCACCACGCGGAAATACATCACCGCGTCCACCGTAGCGGGCACGTTGTCCTTGGTCATAATCTCCTGCTTGGGCACGTCAATCGTCACCACGCGCAAATCCATCTTCACCATCTTGTCGATGATAGGGATCAGAAAAATCAGCCCCGGCCCCTTTGCGCCCTGCAATTTGCCGAGCCGGAAAATCACGCCGCGCTCGTATTCGCGCAAAATGCGGATGGCCTGTGGCAAAACAAAGACGACCAGGATGACCGTGACGGCGATGACCGAGTAAAAGCCGCCCTTAATAATCAGACCGATGAGTTGTTCCATAAGTTTTGTTTGGTTAAATGGTTGAATGCTTGAATCGCGCCAACCATTCAACGCCCATTCCGCGCCGGAAACAATAAAAAACGGCGGCTCGCCGCCGGCGGGCGAAGGTTTGCCGCCGCCGAACCGGGCCTGGTTGCCTCCGCCTGAAGCCTCAATCCATCGTCCAGTAGCTTCAACCTGAAGTTTAGTAGTTTCAATTCTTTGTCCAGTAGCTACAACATTCAAAGTTGTAGCTACAATATTCGATGCAGTAGCTTCACCGTCAAGTTTAGTAACTACTAAACTTCGTGTAGTAGCTACAACCTTGGGTTTAGTAGTTACTAAACTTCGTGCAGTAGCTACAACAAGGAGTTTAGTAGCTACAACATTGAATCCAGTAGCTTCAAAACTTGGTTTAGTAGCTACAACATTAAGTTTAGTAGTCTCAATATTGAATGTTGAAGCTTCAACATTAAGTTTTGAAGTCTCAAAACCCCTGAAAAACGCCAAAAAATAGTGTTTTGAGGCTTTTGGACGGCAAAATCACCCTTTTGCTGACGCTCGGATGCGGTTGTGCAGATTTGGGACACGCAGGGCGGGGAACCGGCTGCGCTGAAGGCGCTACGGAAATTAGCCCAGGGTTGGAGCGGAGCGACTACCCTGGGAAAACATCCAATAAACATTCCACCCTGAAGGGGTGGCGGAGGCTTTTCTTCGCGGAATGGATTGATACAATTTCAGCATGGCAAAAAAGTCTGCTGCGAAATCAACCGCTGCTTCTGCCCCGGTGACGGACGGGGTTAATCCGGACGCCAATTATTACTGGGCAAACGACCCATACTGGACTGACGCGTTAACTAAAAACTTCGAATTTAGGGACAAGGGCCAAAAGCAAATCGTTCTCGACCGCGAAAAACTTTCAGACGTGGCCTTTGAAAGCGATGGCCCGGCCTACAAACTTATGGAGGCAATGGTTTCGGTTTGGGAACGGGAGGGCATGGAAGGCTTTCGCGGTGCTCCGCGAGTTTTGCTGGCGATGCTGGTGCGGCTTGAGGAATTGTCAGAAGCCAAAAAGAAGAGGCCAAGCCGGCGAATCAATCCAGCTTGAATCCAAGGCGAATTTATGTGGCTGATGACCAAACACGGATTTTATTCCATCGTGCAGAAGCAGCCGGGCGAGTTTCACATCCGCGCCCGCGTGCGGCAGGATTTGGAAAACCTCGTCGCGCACGTGCCGCTGAGCGGCGCGGAGATCCACGCCACCAAGACGGCGGACTATTCGTTTCGCATCGTCACCGGCCAGGGCGACGTGCGGAAGGTGATGCAGTTTCTGGGCGACTCGCTGGACTATTCCAACTTCAAGGACACCATCGCGCGCACGCCCGACCAGCAAGCCAAACATGACGCTTACGCCTCGGTCTGGCACACGATGATTGACGCGCTCGGCGGTTACGGGCGTCCGCCAAAAATATAAGAAAGCAACTTGAACCAAGAAGACCAAGCAAATGAATGCCGACACAAAAACAACTGCTGGCGAACCTGTTGAAAATATTACAATTCCGCTTACATCACCAGTTATAGCGGACGATTTGATAGTTAAGCCGGAGGTTTCAATACCCAAAATGTCACTTGTCTATGATGATCCGCTCGCGGCCGTTTTTTTGAGAATTTTGGCGTGGGAGAAGCATGTCGCCAAACGTGAATTGCTCGTTAAAGATATTGTCAGCGACCAAGTGCAGATGGCGCGTTTGGATTTGGGGCTAAAAAAGAATACCAAAGGAGCGCCTCATGCTTTTATCCAGTCTTTACGAAAAAGACAGCCACCTTTATTGGTCAAAAACGCACTCGCTGAAAAAGGTTGGGCAAATAATCACGCGTGGAGCTTGCGGCATTTGCCAAGCCACCGCTTGGTAAGAACGCTTTCTTGGAATCCGATCTGGTTTCCTATTGATTTGGCGTCAGAACAACAAAAGAACAATTCAAACATGTTCCAATTTTCAATCGCGCTTCGTGATCCAGCGCTGCCAAAATTAATTCTTACCGTTGGGAGTGGGAAACCAACGGCGAAAACTCCTGGTGATGTCAAAGGCGTTTATTTTCTTCGGGAAGATAACGCCTTTTACATCGGCCAGTCGGATGAATTCATAATTCGATGTCCGCAGCACAGAATGAAAGAAAGAAAATTCGATTGGTGGGTATTTATCTCTCCGCAGGAACTAAATGGAACATTCCCTTTTGATTCGCTTTATGCTGCCGAATCTTTACTGATCTCTTTTTGGGCGGAAACTTGTTCAATCACTAACAGGACAAGGGGGAAGGATAAAGAGCCAAATTTCGGTTTTTTGCAACCTGCAATAATGTTCGTTGTAGCTGCGTCCGCCGCGCTTCTGTGGCTAATCCGCGAACAAGATTTGAAATTTACCAAATGGACAATTCCATTTAAGCCGAAATGCAGCGGACGAGGATGGCCTGCTTGTTATTTGGCAAACCCGGTCAAAGAGGTCGGGAGCTAAACCATTTTCGCAATTGTTCGGACAATATCCACCATCCCCATCGTGTCCAGCCCGCAGTATTCTTCCAGATGCTGGCGCACGCGGCGGCGTTCGGCGGCGGTCACCTGGCCGTGGGTCACGCGTAGGAATTCGCGGCTGGCCGCGCCGCCTTCTTGAATCGCCAGATGTTCGTAGCCCTTGCCGGTCAGGACGGGCAGCACGGATTTCATGGACGCGCTGCCGTGCTGCTTCGGGTGGTAGTAGCGGAAGCCACGGAACGGCAGCAGCAGGTCAACGATGCGCGGCGTCACTTTCCGCAACCACGGTTTGAATTCCGGCAGCAGTTCGCAGCCTTCCTTTAGCCGTGCGGTTTCAAAGCTGGCGTTGTAAGTCACCACCGAGCCGGTTTCCGGCACGGCGTCGCGCAGTTGGCGCATGAATTCCGGGCGCGGGTCAGCCGTGCCTTCCGCCAAAAACGAGCGGTGTTCCGGCTTGGCGTTTTCGGAGCGGAGAATGTGCAGTGAAAACTGAAATGGAATCTGCTGGAACGGGCGCGAGTCATCAAACAGCGGAATCGCCGTGCCGATGGTCTCGAAATCCAGAAAGCTGACGGGATATTCAAGCTGGCCGAGAAAAGCCGCGAGCGCGGGGCGGTCAATGTGCGGTTTGCCCGCGAGCAGGGCGGCGCGCTGGATGGATTGATTGTCAGTGAGCGTGAAGTCGGCGGGAATTTTTTCCAAATGCTGGATGCCTTGCTTGAGCAGCGCGAAACTTTTCTTGCCGCCGCGATAAAGCGTGAAGACGCTGGCTTCGGGCAGGAACGACCAGCAGCGTTCGTGCAACGGGCAGGTGTAGGGATCGTCGCAATGCGGGCCGATTTGAATTTCAGGATGCGCCTTCGCGCCGATGATGCGTTGCAGCGCGTCGAGTTGTTCCCCGACTTCGCGGCTCAAGCCAGAGACCTGCCGGGTGACATCTTCGAGCGTGAAAAACTTTTGCGGGTCAATCGCGCCGTGCCGGACAAATTCGTTGTTGATGTGGGCGAGAAAACATTTGCGGATTTTGATTCCCGCCCCGGCGAGCACAAAGGCTTGAAACGCGATGTCGGGCAGATGGACTTCTTCCTTCAGCTTGGTGGTGGATTTGACCTCAATCAAATCCCACGCATCGCTGGCCACCGGCACAAGGATGTCCGTGCGTGCGTAGCCGCCATGAAAAACAAAAGCGGCTTCATACAAAGGCCGGCGCGCTTGAATCGCCTTTTGCGTTTCGGCGATGACTTCGTCGGGATTGATGATGCCGGGCGCGACCACCATGCCACCGGGGAAAAGCTGTCTTGCCAGTTCACCAACTTCCGTGCCTTGGTCAAAGACAGCCTGCGTTGATTCATCCGGAGCGGGAATTTGATCTTTGGCGTTGTAGCGAAACCAAATCAGCTTCTGACATTGCAGCCCCATCAGATAGGTGGACTTGGAGATGTATTGCTGGCGGGATTTCATCGGCTGCGTTGCTATGCGAAAAAGAGTATCAATCTGTTCCGCGAAGAAAAGCCTCCGCCACCCCTTCAGGGTGGAACTATATTTTGCGAATTACCTAGGGTAGTCGCTTCGCTCCAACCCTAGGCTAATTTCCTTTACGCCTTCAGCGTAGCCGAAGCTCGGCCTGCCATTCAATTCGCGCTAATTCGTGGAATTGGTGTCGCGCCTTTGGGCCTCCGCGTCTCTGCGTTAAAACTTCCCCAACTTTCCCTGACAGTCACGAGGTTTTGGGTTTTACCTGCAAAGTCAATCCGGTCACAGCCGTGACCTCCACCGGTTGGCCGGCTTCCACCGGCGTTGCGCTCACGGCGTTCCAGAGTTCACCTTCAATAAAAACTTTGCCGCCCGCCGCATCAATGCGCGATTGCGCGGAAACAATTTTGCCAATCATCGTGCCGGTGCCAGTCTGCGCCGGTTTGAATTGCGCGCCAATGCTTTTGCCGACGATGAAAATGAAGAACAGCGCCGTCACCGCCGTCGCCGGCAGAATCCACGCGAGCGACAGCCGGTAGCCGGGGCCGCCGTGGTTGAAGAGCATCAGCGCGCCGAGGAAAAAGGCGAGGATGCCGCCCGCCGTCAAAATGCCGTGCGTCGAGGCGAACACATCCGCGATGAACAGCAGCACCGCCAGCCCGATGAGCAGCAGCCCCGCGATGTTCACCGGCAGAATCGCCGACATATAAAGCACCAGCACCAGCGCAATCGCGCCGACCACGCCGGGCAGAATCGCGCCGGGGCTGCTCAATTCGCCGATGAAACCGTAAATCACCATCAGCATCAAAATGAACATCACTTCCGG
>Ga0007854_10003109_pt1 | contig 10128 bp, 7 predicted proteins | sample CryBogCBH12Aug08_FD_60382 | JGI IMG/M metagenome (GOLD analysis project Ga0007854, IMG submission 60382) | Freshwater microbial communities from Crystal Bog, Wisconsin, USA - CBH12Aug08 | ecosystem: Environmental > Aquatic > Freshwater > Lake | place: Crystal Bog, Wisconsin, USA | collected... | reverse complement strand
GGCAGGATTCATGCAAAAGCGGCGTAACTTTTGGCGAAGGTATTGGATTAACAGCCATGAATTGCCGCGACAATCCCCGTGTCTCCCGGCTCGGTATGCACTCGTGGTTGCATAGACAAACCGTTTAGCGCATTCCCTTGAAACAGAAAGCCCGAGTCGGTTGCAATCGCTTCGATGTCGGCAGTTTGTGCATGAACCCCGCATGTTTCTAGCCAATCTAAGACTAATTCCTTGGCGACCACCCGCGAGAGTGTCCAAGCTAGCCGATCACCTACATCGACCGTACGCAAGGCAAGAAGCTCGCGCCCACTAAGTGTCACCCGTGCGAGCAGGCGGCCCCATATGCCTTGGGATTCGCCTGAAAACCAACCTGGCGGTGGTGGCAGGATGCGTTGCCACTTGTCCTCGATGCGTTGTGAAAGCCGTATGCTGGGTTCCGTACCTAATACATAACGCAGGTAGGCATCGTTGAAGTCATAGAGTTTCATGCGTAATCCCTCGACCTTTGCCAGCAGGGTTCCGCCGGCATCAAGGATATCCACGTCGGCAAGAGTCATTTTCTCCGACAGTGAGGCACGTCCGCGCAACAGCACGGTGCTGCCGGGTGTCGGCGGTGCGGAAAACTGCACATAACGGGCGATTTGAAAAGGGAACAGGCCAACGGTTTGTAGCCCTTGTTCAGCCAGCCAGTAAAACACCAACTGGCCGACGGCATCAAGCAGTGCCGCCGGAATCCGTAGCCGGGGGTCGCTTTGGCCTTGGAAAAGGCCCACCCATGGAGGCACGACGGCACTGAGTTCGGCCCCATTCGCGTTGATGGCGTTAATGCCACGGATACTCTTAAGCAAAGGCCCGTGGAACAACCGTGCGTTGATCTGGCTTGCAGATACGCTCGGCGCGGAGAGGTTGCGCAGGGCTGTCAGTTGGGTTCCCGTGGCTTTGGCGGCGCCAGGCAGTGCCCAGCCCTCGAAGGCCAAAGCGCGATGCCCATTGCCGGGTTCCAACACCTCGAATATTCGGACGCGAACCGCCTGTCCCCGCGTATCGGGAAGTTGGGAAAAAAACGCCTCAATATCAACGGTCAGGGTATCATCCACGGCCAGCCAGCGTACCGCATTGAGACCGATCAGGGTCAACCCGGCTGAATTCCATCCGGTCATTCGCGCAGCGGCTTCGGCGACCAGTTCCATGCTGAAGGTGAAGGGTATGACCGGTAGGCCGCGAACGTTATCGGCAGTGTCGCTGCTGCGCAAACCGAACGCGTGATGGGCCAAGAAAGGGTCGCTGGTCAGAGTGAACGTGCGTTGGGCCTTGAGCCAGCCGTCGCCGGTTTGCACTTGGTCGCCGAGCATTGGCCACGACGGCACCCGCGCCTTTCGTGTTGTCGAACCCAGTCTGTTTAAGGTGGACTCCAATTCTCTCTGGCTACGCTGTTGTCCTTCCAAAAAGGATTCCATGAGGCGGAAATGCGCCTCCAAAATATGCCGTGCGCCTCCGTTGCCTGCTGCTAGGGGGGTGGTTGCGGCGCTTTGGCCATCCGTATTGATGGCACAGTCATCGGCGGCTAGTCGGCTTAGGTCAATGGACTGCCCGAGGATGAACAGGTTGCCCAATGACTTGAGCAGTTGCTCCAAGCCCTGCCGCCCTTGAAGGTTGACGGCAAGAGCGGAATGTTGATGACCGCGTAAGGTATTATGCACAAAACCGCAGAGCCTAGACCCAGGGCCAACTTCGACGAAATTATGGATGCCGTCCTCGTAAAGGCGTCGCACGGTCTCGCCGAAACGTACGCATCGGGTCCATTGTGATGCGGCCAACGTGCGAATTTGGTCGGGTTCTTTGGGGAAGGGGGCGTTAGTGATGCAACTGTAAAGCGGGATTCTACCGGGTCCGAAATCGAACGTGCGGTACAGCCTCTGTAGCATATCGGCGTGTGGTTGGTAAAAGGGTGTGTGGTGACCGCGGTCGAAGGGCAGTTCGGAGCAGAACGCGCCCGCCTGGGTAAGTTGCGCCGTGGTTTCTGCCAATGCATCCGGCTCGCCGAACAGGACCACTTGGTCCGGGCAGTTGTCCAGCGCTAGAAACACGCGGCCTTCAAAGGGTGCGAGAATGCCATCCAAACGGTCGCGCGGGACATTATTGACAGCGGCGGTGGCTCCCCTCGGGATGTCGACACCTGACCGCTCGAAAATATCGTTCTCGCGCAATTCGGCGATAGTGGCGAATAAGTGCGACTCGTCAGCAAAACGCCAAGTGTCCGATGTGATCAGTGCGGCGTTTTCGCCGTTGCTGTAGCCCACCATCACATCGGCTTTCACGCCAGCCTTAGTCAGCAGTTTGTGGAGCGCAAGACAACCGCATAGCATCACGGTGGCACCGCTGCCGATGGCATACAGGCGCTTATGCTGCACCAGCCGGTCAGCTTCGTCAAGTCCGATGCCGGGAGGGGCGACAACTAGCTGCGGGGGGCAGTGCTCGGTATCGCCAAATACGTCATGCACTCGCTCGAACCAAGTCTGAACCTCAGGAAATGCCAAACAGAGGTCGCCAAACATGCCTAAGTATTGGGAACCTTGGCCGGGGATCATGATGGCGGTCTTACTATGATTTGGGCTGCCCTCGCAGAAGTAGATGCCGTCTGGGGTTTGGAAGTGATTACTGGCGGACGACTCCAAGCGCTTGATAAGCCGCCCCAGCTTGCCAGCGAGGTCTATCGTGTCGTGGGCAACCACGGCTACGCGGCAATTCAACTGGGCGGCAGTGGCAAATTCTTGGGCAAACTCGCGCAATGGCCTATTTTCCCTAGCCGCTATCTGTTCCGCCAAGGCACTAATCCGCCCGATCAATTCGTGCCGCCCGGCGGCAGACAACAGAATCAATTCGACCGGCCATGCATGGCCGAGCCGGGGCGGGGCGATGGAAGGATCGCAGCCCACGGCCTGTTCAAGGATGACAGCCGCATCCGCGCTTGGATGAAGCGCAACGATGCCAGCACGGCGCGGAGTATCGCCAATCCAAGGGCGGGATGCGCGGTCGGCTACGAAGGGCCGGTAAATGGCGGCTTGACAGTCGGCGTGTAATGGCGGCAGTATACGCTCGTAAAGGGCCAACGCGACGGCGCAAAATCCATTCAAAGCCGCTACGGCGGTGGGTGATGGCAGCAGTGGGCCGACGCTGCAATGCGGCAGGTTTTTCTCACCCTTGGAGAGCATGGGGCGCAATTGCCCCAGTGTCTCAGTCAAGGCTTGTGCGCCATAGCCTTGGTCTTGCACATCAAGCAAACCAAGCTTCGTCGGTTCGATTCCGGTATTCTTGCCGACTTCGGCCAGCAAGCCAATTCCGCCGCCAACCCGAACCAAACCGGGGTGGAGGTGAGCGTAAACCCGCCTAGACGGTGTGCCAGTCAGGCCGAGCAAGGCCCCGCTCCCCTCGAAAAGCCCTGCCTCCTCCGCAGACGGGTCGAGTGCCAGCACGGTTGCCAACTGACATTTCCCGGCGTACAAAGCCTCGGCTGCACGCACAACGGCTTGCAGCACACACTGTTCGCCGGTGTATTCGACGAGTACCGCAGGGTTGCCATGCGCGGTTAGCGACCCGAAGCCAGCGGCGGATGTCTTGGCGGCAATGAAGACACCGAGTCGCAGGCAACGTGAGTCGTCGGGTTCGATGCCTCCGTCACGAAGGAGGGTGTGCAACAGATCGGAGGCTCCAATCAACCCAAGCCAAGGTTTTACCCCGACAGGGATGCCGGCCAAGCTATGTCGGAACGCGATGAGGTTGGGATGCTCGCTCGTACATACGGCAAGTCCGAGAATGGCGATGGGGTTTCGGCTGGGATTCATGGGTGGTATCAAATGCTCAAGTTTTGCAGTTCTGCGCCTTAGGGCCTTGCGAAAGAGGTTCTCGATCAAGCTCGCTGTAGGAAATCAGGTGTACGCCAAACCGCTCCAGACGCTCAGCGAGTTCTGAGGAACATAGCACGGCAAGCTCATGCTCGCGTGCCTCGACGTAATTCGACACGGCTGCCAAGTTGCAGTCGGCATAGCCGGGGTGGCACATCAATTCAACCGTGCCCTGTCCTCCGATGCGGTCAAAAGCTTGGGACACGGACTGTATTAGTAGGTCGGCGGTCAGGCCATCGCCATACCAACTGGTGTCAAGGTAGCCGGGGTGGGGAACGTTTGACATGCGTAGCGCATGCGCCACTGGCAGCGGACCTGATCGCGCCGACAGACCCTCCGCCTTGGCCAAACCCACGAAGGCGGGGATGACAGGTCGCAAGTGGTGGACGTGGTGGTGACTATCCAAGTGGGTGGGCTCTATCCCCCATTCGCGCAGCCTGGCCAGTTGTGCCTGCCACTCGAGGGTCACTTCACCTATTTCGACCGGATTTAATTGCTTGCGAGACCTGGGGAATTGCCCGTCGCCGCAATGCAGGGAAGGCACTTCATCCAAAGCGCGGCACACTCGCCCGCCAGTGAGTTGCAAGTGTAAACCGATCCGCTTCGGGATAGCCTGCGCCCAGTGCGCCAAGTGAGTGGCAGCGCCAGGCACGGCCACCATCGCCGTGGTACTGGTCACGACACCGTGGAGGATCGCATCGACGATGCCGGCGCAAACCCCGTCGGTGAGTCCGAAGTCGTCGGCATTGATGATGAGCCGTTTCATGGCAAGCACTCAGGCAGGGAAGGACGGGGAATGGTCATGGTAGGCTTCGCCGGTTTGTAGCCGCCAAAGCCCCGCATAGATGCCCCCTGCCAACAACAGTTCTTCATGCCGCCCTTGTTCGCGCAGTTGCCCTTCGTCGAGTACATAGATCAGGTCGGCATTGCGCACCGTCGACAGGCGATGCGCCACCACGATGGTGGTGCGTCCGGCGGTCACGTTGCGCAGCGAACGCTGAATAGCGGCCTCAGTTTCGTAATCCATTGCCGAAGTTGCCTCGTCAAACAGTAGGATAGGCCGGTCGGCTAGTACGGTCCGGGCGATAGCCAGCCGTTGTTGTTGTCCACCGGACAGCTTGACACCGCCCTCGCCGACGAGTGTGTCATAACCATTTGGAAGCATTGCGATGAAATCATCGGCCTTGGCGATGTGCGCGGCGGTTTCCACCACATCCATCGACGACTCTGGTTTGGCGTAAGCGATGTTATCGCGCACCGTCCCGGAAAAAAGGAATATCTGCTGCGGTACTATTGAAATGGACTCGCGCAGACTGTCAAGGCAAAATTCGCGGATGTCCACACCGCCCACGGCGATGCTACCCGACTGGATGTCATAGAAGCGTGACAGTAACTTTAGGATAGTCGTCTTGCCTGTCCCTGTCGAACCTACCACGCCAGTGGTCTTGCCCGCAGGGAAATGCAGGCTGAGCCCACGTAGCAAGGGTCTGTCCGGCTCGTAGCCAAAAACTACATTGTTGAAAGTGATGTCCGCGGCCGCATGGTGTTGGGTCATCGGAATCTGTCCACTGACGACTTGGGGCTGGCGTTCGAGCAGCTTGTTCACGCGCCCGAGCGACACCATCATGCGCTGGTACTGTTCCAGACTGACGCCCAAGCGAGCCAAGGCGGTGAGCAATTTAATCGAGCTTTGCCCCATCAGGTTTAGTGAGGCGACCGACATTGCCCCACGCTCAGCCAACATGCCGCCATAACAAAGTGTGGTTAGGAAACTAGCCCCCGCCACCATTTTGATGGCGGGTATGTAGGCGGCGCGGATCACGTTCATGCGCTGTGTGGTGGATTTCGACTCGGCACTGACGTTTTCCACCCGCACCGATTCGGCCTGCTGGCTGGCGAAGCTGGCGATGGTCGACATGCCGGCCACATTGCCGTGGAGTAGTGCTGACAGTCGCTTTTGATCAGTGTGCGCAACAACCTGCTGCTTGCGAATTGGCTTTAGCAGGGTCGTCGTAACCAAATAAAGGCCCGGTATGGAGAGCAGTTGGACCGCCGCCAGTGTGGGCGAGACGGACAGGAAGGTCACACCGACGATCAGTCCGTTGGTCAGGATGGTGATGATCGGATCGATGCCGTCCTCAATAAAGGTTTCGACCCGGTCGATATCGTTTTGCAGCACAAACAGCCAGTCACTGACGGCTTTCTCCTCAATTTGACCGATGTCGAGACCCTGCAAATGGCGGTAGACCTCAATGCGCAAATCGCGCTGGATGGTCGTGGACAATTCGGTGGTTGACACCGTGTGGTGATAATTCATGACGGCATCCACGCTCCAGATGACTGCCCCAATCGCACCAAGCGCCAATAGTTGCAGCTTGATCGTCGGCAGGCCCAGCCTACCGAAATACGAGTTTGGACCACGAATGACAATGTCGATGGCTCCGCCGATCAGTGCCGGGGGGACGACCTCAAACAGCCGGTCTAGGAAGGCTATCGTGATAGCCTTACGAGTGAGTCGGCGATGCTCTGGCGGGTGGAGCAGTAGCCGCAGCAAGGGGTTTTTTTCCTCATCTTCTGCAATGAGTTCGGCCTCGTGGCCTTCGGCCTCGAAGCTTACGAGCATGCGTTCCAACAAATCCTCGAAATCGCGCAGACTCAGACTCTTTTGGTATTCCAGCAATAACCGCCCACTGACTGGGTTGGCATGGACCGAGTTGATACCATCGAAGACTGAGAAAGCGCGTTCAATGGCGCGGGCGAGCGGCGGACTGTCGATAAGTCCGGGCAAGTCCCAACGGACTCGCCCAGGGATTGAGGAACGGATATGGAACTGCTTCATGAGATGAAATATCTTGGATTCTCTTTACACTGGCAAAGACCGAAGCAGTGACTTCGGTCATGTCCATTTAGGGTTGCCGTGCTAAGTCATTTAGACTTTATTGTCGGTTCGGAAGCCTGTGTTTTCAATGCCGACACGTCCTCCCGCAACTGTTTGATTTCTTCGACCAAACCAGACAGGCCTGCCCCGGAGGTTTCGGCATGGAGGTTGCCCACATCACCTCGAGCCTTATCGTACGCGTTTCCAGCAGCCGTGTACGCACTGGCGACGGCGGATTTCACACCGAGGCCCGCTTTACACAGGGCGACGATCACCGGGCGGCCAATCGCGTTCCCGACAACAGCGGTTGCCGCGCCAGCAGCAAAGGTTTTCCAGCTTACACTACGAAGAAACAAGTTAAACATTTTCAACTACCTCTATTAAAAAAATGGGGATTGATTCCCAACAAAAAACCTCGTTTACCGCCTTACCTCTCTTTTGTGCTTTGTGCCTCGGCCAGGATGTCTTCCAAATCCTCACGAATTTGTGCACTGACGCGCCTCGCCGCGTGTACTGCACAAACTGCCGCATCCTCGCTTGCGGCTAATAAAACTGACAGCCCTTTCTGTAACTGCGGCCTTGCGGATAAAGCTGTCATGCCTGCCGTCCAGCCCAAAAGAAAACCCAACATCTGACTTACCTCTATGGTTGATTATCAAATAGCCTTACAAGTGTTTAGATCAAAAATATCGATAAATACAAAACCGATGTTTTGGAGAATCTCGCAACGGTAATCCAGTTGTATGCGCGGGTAATATTGAGGAAATAGCGACTTCAAAATACCTTGCTCTGAATCAGGGGCTTCCGGCACTGGCTCCAAGTGGATCGCAGCGGCGAAAAACTCGCGGCAAAAGGCCGTCTTGCCTATCCATGCACCGCCATTGAGGAAGCGGAACTGGCTCTCTCTGGCACCGGGGAGAGATAATTCAAAGCGCCTGAAACGATCAAGCGCAGGCCAGTTGATGCGGTCGCCGCCGAACAGCAATTCGCAGCCTGCCATTGATTCCAGGCGTTCTATCGCAGGTTGTGGGTTTCCCAGCAGGACTGCGTCGCGGGAATCTGCATACAGCACATATTCGGTGTCTATATCATGGAGAGCCTCGTATATCACCCTTGGCTTGTGTCGGCTGTTGACCCAAGGCACGATGCCTTGGCCCCTGACCATGCAGGGGATGCCCAAATTCGCCGCGCTACGCTCAAACAACCCCATGTTTTCGTGGCCGTTGTTGCAGGTCAGTAGAGTAAGCCCCTGCACCAGGCCAAGCATCTGGGGCGGTAACGCGAACACGGCCTCCTTGATGCGCGGCCAAGCCGGTTTATTGTGCAAAGGGCCGTGTGCGTGGACGATAAGCGGACGGGTGCCGAAGCTCCGGTTGACCAGCGGCACTGCCGCCCCCGTTGCAACCCTGCGGCCAACGCCCGGCCTAGTATCGGTGACGGCATTCATGCTTGAAAGTGTCCGAGCCTTACGAGGATATCCCGCCCCACGCCATCGGTTTTGCGCCGTCCATGCAGGATCACTCGGTTGTTGACCATCACCAGATCGCCGGCCTGCCAGTTCACATCGACAGTGAGTTCTTCAGAGACCCGTTCGATATCGTCCATCAGCCAGCCGGGTAATTCCGAACCGTCCTCGAACCGCACAACCATGTGTGGTTTGTTCGGCTTGTCGTCGCCAAATATATTGTTGGAGAAGCCCTCGCGCATCCCTTTTTCAAAATCCCACAGCAGAACCGCATTGTTGATGAATGCTTCCCGTCCCTCGAAATGGGTGATGGCTGACTCGGTGAAGTCGATGCGGACCGATTTGTCGGGCAAAATGTCCAAATTGAGCGCATTGACTTGGCAAAGTCTGCGCAATTCGTCAATGTCATCTGTCATGAACGAAGTATGCCATTCGTCCAAAGTCAATTCCCGTTCATATTTAAGGCACTTAGATCGCAACAGTTCTCGCGACCGTTCCGACAGTTTGGCGAACATCTCGCGTCCGTCGGCCAGGGTGGTCTGTCCACGGCTAACAGGGGGTGTCAGGCAGAAAAACCAGAGCAGGTCAGGGCGATCCTTCTGGTAGTACATTTCGCCGTGCAGCGGTATGGAAAACGATTGTGTATTACCGGTAGTGGTCAGTACCGTCCCGCTTTCGTCGCGTGCGGATCGGTCTAGGCCCTTGAAGCGGATGCCGCCGCCGACATACTTGGAAAATCTCGGGCAACACTGGTCGCTGAACGCGGTGAACGATTCGATGCTGAAGGGGAAGCCTCGCAGCAGCAGTGCTCCATCGCGGCGGAACAGTTCCATGGCTTCGCGCGGGTCTGGCAAGCTGTCGGGTTCATGCGGCTGGATAATTTTGCCGAAGGTTTCGGCCAGGGGGGTTGTCGAATAAGCAGTCATAAATACCATACCAAGTTGAAAAGTTAAAATAGGGAATCACTCGGGGTCAAAACAAAATTGGCAACAGTGTGAGGTTTTCGACTTAGGGCATTTGCTCGCCGTCCCTTAGCGTGGTATCGCTGAAATGCACGGTGTGGAGCAAGTGACAAGGTCTATTCATGGCTTGCGGCCCAAGACGCTAATCAGGTTGGCGGTGGTGTAAGACACATCGTGCGCAAGCTTCTCTTCGGATGCCGACGGCGGTTCTGCCCAAGGGCCGGCACCGGCTAGAACCTCGACATCACCCGGTGCGCCCAAGGCAATCTCGTCCGCAAAAAATGCGCAACCCGCCTCGACCTCAATGGGGAGGATGCCGCGCTTCTTCAATTGCGCTTGCACCAAGGGCGTAGCCATGCCAGAGGTAGCCCAAGGGCCCCAGTTAATGGTGACGACCCGTGCCTTTGTCCAGCGTTGCCGTAGCCACCAAGCGAAGCGGTTAAGCACCTCGTTGGCAGCCGCGTAGTCGGTTTGGCCGGGGCTTCCCGCCCGCCCAGAGACTGAGCCGAAGAACACCGCCAATTTCAGCGTCACGGGGCGAATGAAGTGGCCCAGCAAATAGGTGCTATCAACCTTGGTGTCGAACACCCGGTCGAAGGAATCCCAGTCCTTGTCGACTAGGAGCTTGTCTTCAATGATGCCCGCGCCGTGGATCAGCGCGTCCATCCTGCCGTATGTGGCGTAAATCCAAGAGAGCAGCGAGAATACGCCATCAGGCGAACGCATGTCGCAGGGGCGGTAGGCTACATTCACACCGGATGCCTCCAGTTGTGCCAGCGTATCGCGCATCTCGCGGCCTTGCATCACTTTCTGGACACGCTCGTTGACGCGCACCGGAGTGACGGTTTCGCCGCAGCGCCCAGCTTCTTCGAGGAAATGGTCACGCAGCGCAGCGGCATCACCCAGCTTGGCCAGTTCGTC
>Ga0007854_10003108_pt1 | contig 10130 bp, 8 predicted proteins | sample CryBogCBH12Aug08_FD_60382 | JGI IMG/M metagenome (GOLD analysis project Ga0007854, IMG submission 60382) | Freshwater microbial communities from Crystal Bog, Wisconsin, USA - CBH12Aug08 | ecosystem: Environmental > Aquatic > Freshwater > Lake | place: Crystal Bog, Wisconsin, USA | collected... | reverse complement strand
TGTCCGAACACACCCACTCGCTCCTCCGGGGTCTGGTTGAATGCGAGGAGCGCGGCAGGATCCGGATCAAGGAAGGCCGTGAACTGCCGATGTTCCTGGCAATTGCGCCGGCAGACAGCGATGCCCCGGAGTTCTCGGAACGTTACCGAAAAGAATTCGGAACGGAGCCGACGTGGATCGGCATTTCACAGCCGACCCCCTGAACGACGCATGAGTCTTTTGGCGCACCACACAGCGCCAACGCACCGCGGCAATCCGGGCAAGGGACTGTAAGCCCTTTATCATCAACATGAATTGGTTTGGCACACAGCCTGCACTATAAAGGGCAACAAGGCCGAGACAGACTGAATCCCCTCCAGTCACCGGCGAACCGGGCCACCCGGCAGACAACAGAGGTATCGTGACCCTCCGACCTGGACCCTCGGATGTGTCGACCTCATTCACTTCGCACATTTGCGAGTTGCCTGCCGGGTGCCCACACACCTGTCCGTTTTGTCCCGACGGACCAGTTGTAATGGAAAGGATGGTCCTCCATGACCAGTTTCAAGCGGATTTTGTTCCCTGTGGATTTTTCTGACGGTTCCAAGGCGATCGCACCCTTCGTGCTTTCCATGGCCCAGCGGTACCACGCCTCCGTCATTGTCCTGCATGCCATTCAGCCCATTCCGCCGCTCTATGCGGGCATGAACACCGTGTATCCGGAGGCCTTTGACTTCGCCGGAGCACAGGAAGACGTCAAAATCCGGCTGCGCGCCTTTGCCGCCGCCGAATTGCCGAAGATCGCGACGGACATCGTCGTGGAAGTGGGAGACGCCGCCGCCGTCATTGTGAGCACAGCCGAATCCCGGTACGCGGACCTGATCGCCATGCCCACGCACGGCTACGGGCCGTTCCGCCGCTTCCTCCTCGGTTCCGTCACAGCAAAGGTGCTGCATGATTCCCAGGTGCCCGTCTGGACGTCCGCGCATGCCCCGGAGTCCTCGCACCGCGCCCACCCGAAGCCGCGCCATATCCTGACAGCGCTCGACCTGAAACCGGAAAGCCGCGCGACTCTCGAAGCGGCCGTCGAATTGGCCAAAGAGTGCGGGGCAACCCTCGAGATGCTTCATGTGGCTCCCGAAGGCGAGATTACTCCGGACAAGTCTGAAACCGAGATGCGCGAAATGCTGGCCGAAGTCGCCGTCGAGAACGCCGAGAATGTCGAGGCCGAAGGCGGCCTTGATCTGGAGGTCGTAACCGACGGCAGCAATATCGCCAAGCTCGTCCGCTCCGTGGCAACCAGGAAGCGTGCGGATCTGGTCGTGATCGGGCGCGGCGTCATCCAGAGTCCTCTGGGCGGATTCAAGACCAACGCCTACTCGATCATCCGGGAATCGCCCTGCCCGGTCCTCAGTATCTGATCTCGGCGATCTGGGCCAGATGGCGGTCCACATGACCCGCCAGAATCAGCAGAAATTCGTGGCCGCTCACGAGCCCGAACTTGGGATGCTTGGCTGTGACGCAGTCGAAATCGGTTCCACTGCCGCTCACATAGGCCAGCGTTTCCAACCGGGCTGCGGTGAGCGCTTCCAGAGCCGCTGCAACGGTGCCAAACTGCCCGGACGGTTGGACCGGCCCGGGGGCTTCCACTGGAATGGCGCGGTTTTTCACGCGGCGGTCGATCTCCTCCTCCCGGCCCGGGTCGCAAAGCGAATCCTCGGCCGGGCGGGCCGCCCGCAGCAGCCGCAGCATGCCGCGCTCCACCAGGCACAGATGCTCGACAATGCCTAGAATCGTCCAGCCGCCGGGCCGGGACAGGGCAGCTTCGTGTTCGCCAATCCCCCCGATGACTGATTCAAACCGGGACCTGTTTTCCGAGAGAAGCGCAACGAGTGATTCAGACCGTTCCGTGGACATTCTGCATCAGAGTAACACTTGCGCACAACAGGCTTGACGATGTGCACGCCGGCCCAGGTCCCGTGATACCTTCAGCCTTGGATCCCGCTGCTACTCCCCGCAGTCTTGATATCGGTGTCCTGATCGACACGGCCCCCTGGTCCGGGTTTCAGAGGCATGTCGTGCTCCTCGCCGCCGTCGCGGTGATCTTTGACGGCTTCGACAATCAGCTTCTGGGTTTTGCCATCCCGGCGCTCGTTAAGGACTGGCATATCGCCCGGAGCGCGTTCTCGATTGTGGTGGCACTCGGTTTCGTGGGGATGGCCATCGGCTCGGCACTGGCGGGGCGAATCGGGGACACTTTGGGCCGCATAACGGGCCTGGCGGTTTCCGTGCTCACGTTCGGCGTGGCGACCTGCGCCACGGCGCTGGCGCAGGGAATCCCGGCCCTTGCGGCGCTGCGCTTTCTGGCCGGCGCGGGCATCGGCGGAGCTCTGCCCAACGCGACAACCCTCTCGGGTGAGTTCACACCGGTTTCGCGCCGCGCCATGGCTGTTACTATGACGATTCTCTGTGTCCCGGTGGGCGGGATGCTGGGCGGGGTAGCGGCTGCGGGGATCCTCCCGGCGCTGGGTTGGCGGACGCTCTTTGTGGTTGGAGGAGCCGGTCCGATCCTGTTCGCACTTTTGCTGCCCCTGCTGATCCCGGAGTCACCACGCTTCCTGGCGCGCCGGCCCGACCGTCGGCCGGAACTGGAGCGGGTCGTAGTCCGGCTCGGCGGAGCCGCGGGTCCCGGCACCCTGTTTCAGGACCGCGCCGAACAGCGCACCGAATCCGCGTCTCTTTGGAGCGGCCTTCTGGGGCCCGGCTTTACGCGGGACACCCTGAGCCTTTGGCTTTGTTTTTTCTGTTCTCTGCTGACCGTGAACATGGCGTTCAGCTGGCTTCCGAGCATGCTGGCGGCCGAGGGCCGCAGCCTGGCCGATTCCAGTGCCGGACTGACTTACTACAACGTCGGAGGTATCGCCGGCATCCTCGTTTGCGGCGGCTTCATCACCCTGCGGGGTTCGCGCGGCCCGATGATGCTGTGCGCACTCGGGGCCTCGGCCAGTGCGGTCGCTCTCGGTCTTTTCCCCGCCCTCCCGGTGGCTGCCATGGGTATTCACGGCTTCTTTGTAAACGCTGTCCAGTCGACCGTATTCACCCTCTCCAACCACATCTACACAACCCGGGTCCGGGCGAGCGGCGCCGCCTTTGCATTGAGCGTGGGCCGTCTCGGCTCACTTGTGGCCGCGTTCAGCGGAGCCCCGCTGGTCCAGTCGGGCCGTGCCGCCTTCCTCGACGCGCTCGCCGTGGCGATGTTCGGCGCATTCCTCGCCCTCGGGCTCATCCGAAACCACATCCCGGCCCCGCAATCCGGTCCCCCCCGACCTTAGACCGGTTGCCGCCGCGGCCTGGATCATGAAGTAGTGGTGATCGAGTAAGGCACCGCTCCGAGTTCCGCTCGCAGTCGGCTATGATCAAAGAGCAGGCAGAGCCCCGGGTCAACCGACTCAAACAACCTAACCTGCACGGATTCGGCCCGGGGTTCTGTTTCGCGTCCTAGCGCGTCTGAAGTTGAATCAGTTTGTCCGAGCCCTGGCCCTGAGGGGGAGGCACGGGCGGGATCGTCTGAGGCGCACGCCAGAAGTCCATGTAGGACGTATAGTGAACGCACGCCACCGTGCACCTGGGAGCGCAGCTCTTTTCTGTCAGAAACTCGCGCTTGATGTCCGCCTTGGTGTACTCGGCAAGCGGCTTGCCGGGATAACCGCGCTGCTGGGAGCAGTAATGCACCAGCCCGTTTTCGCAGACATACAGATACCGTGCCCCGGCGCGGCACTTCCACTTGTTTTCCTTGCCGTGCGCGATGTTGTCCTGGAAGTAGTTCAACCGGGCATAGTTCTTCTTGCCCATGTCGCGGACCTGCAAGTAGACGTGCTGCTCGTCTTCGGAAAGCGGCTGCAGCTGCCCGTCGCTGTCGTGGATGATCCCGACGGTTGAAGTGAAGCCCAGTTCCACTGCCCGCTTGGCAACCACAATCGCGTCATGAGGATTGTGAATGCCCCCGCCAACGACGGAATTGATATTCACGTGAAAATGGGCATGCTCGGCCAGCCACTGGAGGCGCAGGTCCAAGGTCTTTAGACTCTTCTTCGACACATCGTCGGGCGTCACGTTGTCGATCGAAATCTGCATGTGATCCAAGCCGGCCCTGTTCAGGCGGTGGATGCGGTCCGCGTTCAGCAGATAGCCGTTGGTGATCATGCCGGCAATCGCGCCCGTCTTCCGGATTCGGCGAATCAAATCGTCGAGGTCGGGATGCAGCAGCGGCTCGCCGCCGCTGAACGAGATCACGCTTGTCCCCAGCTTGCCCAAAAGGTCAATGCGGCGGATCATTTCGTCGGTGGGTACCGGCTTGGAGAAATCGTCGTATTCGTTGCAGTAGGTGCAGGAGAGATTGCATCGCCGCGTCGGGATAATGTGCGCCAAAACGGGATGGCTGGTGGAACGCACTCCGTTGACGACCATTCCCCACTCGCGGACACGGCGGGTCGCGGCCAAAACATTCCTCCGCAACCGTGTTCCTAGAGTCGGCATAGACGGCAAACTTTCATTAAACCATACGACCAAAACAGTCCGATTACACCAAGTCCGGTTAAGACACGTCCGGCCCGGATACCGGCACGGGCAAGGTCATTTCCTGGCGAAGCCCGCGCGCCACGGCAATCCCGCCCCAAATGGACGGCAGGCAGACGGGCAAGCCGCCGAACGGATGCAGAAGGTAAGCTGCCGGGCGGCCCTTGAGGACCATTCCCAACCCGATCAGTAAACCGGCCGTCACCGCACCCGAAACGCAGCCGGCCACACCGCGCGCATAGGTCCGCATTGAAGTTCCCGCCAGCGGCAACAGGAACAGGCCGGAACTGACCAGTCCGACAAGCCCGCAAACGCCCGCCGCTTCCGCGCAAAGCAGGAGTTCCTGACCGTCGTGCGCAGCCTGCGTACCCACCAGCCCCAGCATAGTGCCAAAAAACTGGAAAAAAGTAGCCGCTCCAAAACCGATCCGCACCAGAAAATTCTCTTCCAGTTCCCAGGCGGCCCAGGTCATCGCGGCACCGTACAGGGCCGGGAGCGCGATGATGGGAACCAGTCCCAACAGGGGCACACCCGCCACGGTACAGACGAATCCGGCCACCAGGAAGCGTGTGACCGTATCTTCGGTACTGGTCGGATTCGCGCTCACGACGCTATTTTACCTTGCCCGCAATGCCGCTATACTTCAATTTCATGCCCAGAGTTCGATTTGCACCGTCGCCGACGGGATATCTTCATGTCGGCAGCGCCCGCACCTTTATCTTCAACTGGCTCTATGCCCGCCGCCACAAGGGCACGATGATCCTCCGGATCGACGACACCGATTTGGAACGCAATACGGAACAGTCTCTACAGTCGATTTTTGAGGGATTGCGGTGGCTGGGGCTCGATTGGGATGAGCAGTACCGCCAGTCCGAACGACTCGACCTCCACCGGGCGATGGCGCAGTCGATTTTAGATAAGGGTTTGGCTTACCGCGACTTCACGCCGGCTGTCAGCGAGGAAAATCCGAGGACGGAATCAACCGTCGGCTGGTTGTTCCATCCCGGCCAGCGCGAGATCTCCCGGGAGGAGTCCGACCGCCGTGCAGCCGCCGGAGAACCTTTCGTCCTGCGCTACCGCGTGCCGCGCGGGTCACCCGAGACCGTCCGCTTCGTGGACGCGGTCTACGGGGAACAGGCCAAATCCACGGCGGACATTGAGGATTTTGCGCTGCTGCGCAGCAGCGGAATGCCGACGTACCATCTGGCATCCTGCGCCGATGACGTGGACCTCCGCATCAGCCACATCGTACGGGGTCAGGACCACCTGACCAACACCTTCAAGCACGTTCTGATCTTCCAGGCTGCCGGCTTTGAGCCCCCGCAGTTTGCCCATTTGCCCCTCCTGGTAGCGCCCGACGGCGCCAAGCTCTCCAAGCGAAAGCACGGCCCGGTGGTTTCGGTCACCACCTACCGGGATGCCGGATTCCTGCCGCACGCGTTCATCAATTTCCTCTGTCTGCTCGGCTGGTCTCCGAAAGATGATCGAGAGCGCATGACGCGGCAGGAACTCGTCGACGCGTTCTCCTTCGAAGGCATCAACCGCAGCAATGCGGTGATTAACTTCACCGAGGAGAGCCCGTTCGACGCCAAATCCGTCTGGCTGAATTCCGACCACATCCGCACCATGGCCGCAGCCGACCTTGCAGCCGCACTCGAACCCGTGGTCGGGGGTGCCGGTTTGAGCACCGCCCGTCTGGACCTGATCACCCCCCTGGTACAGGAGCGGATCAAGCTGCTGAACGATGTGCTCACGGTCGGCGACTTTTTCTTCGCCGCCGAGCTCGCGCCGTACGATTCGGCCGAGCTGATTCCCAAGAAAGGCGATGCGGCAATGGCGCTCAAGGCCCTGGAAGCAGCCCGCGCGGCTCTGGACCAGGCCGAGTTCTCCCACGATCCCCTGGAAGCCGCCCTGCGCGCCGCAGCCGAGTCTGCGGGCATCAAGGCCGGTCAGCTTTTTGAGCCCGTGCGGGTTGCCGTGTGCGGTCGCAAGACCGCCCCGCCTCTCTTCGGAACGCTGGAAGCACTGGGTCGGGACGTCTGTTTGTCGAGAATCGAAAGGGCGGTTGCGAAACTGAAATAGTAATGTCCGAGCCCTCATCCACTCCCAGCGCGCCAGTACCGGTTCAGTCAAATTTTGTCCGCGATATCATGATCGCGGACCGCGAAAGCAACAAGTACGGAGGCGTGGTCCGCACACGCTTTCCACCAGAGCCCAACGGCTACCTGCATTTGGGACATGCCAAATCCATCTGCCTGAATTTCGGCCTTGCAGCGGAGTTTGGCGGCACGACCAACCTTCGGTTTGACGACACCAACCCGGAGAAGGAAGAGCAGGAGTATGTGGACTCGATCATCGACAATGTCCGCTGGCTCGGGTTCCAGTGGGACAAGATGCTGTTCGCGTCCGACTATTTTGAGCAGCTCTACCAGTGGGCCGTGCAACTGATTCGGGCGGGCCGGGCCTACGTCTGCGATCTGAACGCGGAGGAAGTGCGGAAGTATCGTGGCACGCTCACCGAGCCGGGCATCCACAGCCCCTACCGTGAGCGCACGGTCGAGGAGAACCTCGATCTGTTTTCACGGATGCGCGCCGGCGAGTTCCCGGACGGGTCCCGCACGCTCCGTGCCAAGATCGACATGGCATCGGCCAATCTGAACATGCGCGACCCCGTGATGTACCGGGTGCTTCGCGCCACGCACCACCGGACCGGCGACGACTGGTGCATCTATCCGATGTACGACTACGCCCACGGCCAGTCGGACTCGATTGAAGGCATCACCCACTCGATTTGCACGCTGGAATTTGAGGATCACCGGCCTCTCTATGACTGGTTCGTGGATCAACTGGGGATCCACCACCCGCAGCAGATCGAATTCGACCGCCTGAATCTGACCTACACGCTGCTGAGCAAGCGCAAGCTGCTGCAGTTGGTCACAGAGGGACACGTGCGGGGCTGGGACGATCCGCGCATGCCCACACTTTCCGGTATTCGCCGCCGCGGCTACACGCCGGAAGCCATGCGCAGCTTCTGCGGAGCGATCGGCGTCGGCAAGACGAACGGCACGATCGAACTGAATCTGCTGGAGCACCACGTCCGGGAGGACCTCAACAAACGCGTGAACCGCGTCATGGCCGTCCTGCGCCCGCTCAAGGTGGTGATCGAAAATTTCCCGGATGATCTGGTGGAGGAGTTGCCCGCAGTCAATAATCCCGAGGACGAATCGGCCGGTTCCCGAACTGTGCCGTTCTCCAAGGTGATCTACATCGAGCAGGATGATTTCCGCGAGGTTCCTCCCAAGCAGTTCTACCGGCTGTCGCCCGGCAAGGAGGTTCGGCTGCGGTGGGGCTTCTTTATCACCTGCACGGATGTCATCAAGAACGAGTCTGGCGAAATTGTCGAGCTGCGGGCCACCTACGACCCGGCAACCCGCGGCGGCAATTCACCGGACGGACGAAAAGTCAAAGCCACCATCCATTGGGTCTCGGCCGCGCATGCCATCAATGCCGAGGTACGGCTCTATGAGACCCTGTTCACCAAGGAGAATCCGAATCAGGTGGAAGAGGGCGGCAATTTCCTCGACAACATCAACCCGAACTCGCTTGAGGTCCTGACGGAGTGCAAGCTGGAGCCGGCGCTGGCCGGTTCCTCGGTGGGGGACCGCGTGCAGTTTGAACGCCTGGGCTACTTTTGTGTCGACAAGGACTCGGCTCCCGGCAGCCTGGTCTTCAACCGGACGGTGGCCTTGCGGGACACCTGGGCGAAGATCGAGAAGCGGGAGAAAGGCAAGTGAATATCCTCGGCATAGGCGGCATCCTGCGCGATGCCGCCGCCGCGCTGGTCTCCGACGGTACCATCGTCGCGGCCGTCGAGGAGACCAAGCTGACGCGCCACGCGCATGCGGGGCGTCTGCCGGAAGCGGCCATTGCCTCCTGCCTCCGGCTCGGCAGACTACAGCCGCGGCATGTGGACTACATTGCGCTGGCCCGTCCGCTGCCCCCGGGCTCGGCCCTTCCCCTTGCCTTGCGCGCATTTGAGAACGCCAAGGTGGTCTCTGTGGACCACCATGCGGCCCACGCGGCATCGGCCTTCTTCGCCTCTCCCTTCCGCAACGCGGTGGCCATCACGCTGGACCGGGGCGGCGACCTCCGGTGCGGCGGCAAATGGCGCGGCGAGGGCAACAGGCTCACGCTCGAAGAGGAGATTCTCTACCCGGATTCCATTGGAGAACTGTACGGACGCGTGACCGAACTGCTGGGCTTCGCGGCCAGTTCCGACGAGCACAAAGTGCAGTGGCTTTCGGCTTCCGGCGAGCCCCGCTTCCTCGAACTGTTTGAAAACATCGCCCACGGCACGGCATTTGAGCAGTCCTATTTTGATCTCGGACGCGAAGGCCACGGGGGCTTCAGCTCCAAATTTTTCGATGCGCTTGGTGTTTCATCCGCCGAGCGGCTGACGGATGCCCTAAGGGCCGATGTCGCCGCCAGCATGCAGCGCGCGCTCGAGACATACGTGGAGCGGCTGGCGGGCGAGGCGGAGAACGTCTGTCTGGCCGGCGGGGTGGCTTGGAACGCGCTGCTGGTGTCATTTCTGGAGCGTTCCGGCCGTCACCGGGGAGTCTTTGCCCAGCCGGCGGCCGGAAACGCGGGCACCGCTCTCGGAGCCGCGCTCGACGTGTGGCACCAGACGGTGGGAGGCGCCACGCGGGTCGACGGGGGCGGCTACAGCCTCGGTCCGGCATTCGGACCCGGTGAAATCAAACAGGCCCTGGAGAACTGCAAGCTGCGGTTCCGGTTGCTGACGACAACCCCGGATCTGATTGCAGCCGCCGTCCGCCACTTCCAGGAGAACCACATTGTTGCCTGGATGCAGGGCCGGATGGAGTTCGGGCCGCGGGCGCTGGGCAACCGCAGCATTTTGGCGTCGCCGCACGATCCGTACTCCACGGAGAACCTCAACAATTTCATCAAGCACCGCGAAGGATTCCGCAAATTCGCGGCCTCGGTGCCGGAGGAACTGGCCTCGCAGTACTTTGAGACCGGCCCCAATTCCCGCCATCTGGCGACGGTGGGCCGCGTCCGCCCCGAATACCGCGAGCAGTTCCGCGGAGCCACCCTGGGACGCGACATGGTGCGCGTCCATACCGTTTCCAAAGAAGACAATCCGCTCTACTGGCAGTTGCTGCAGGCGTTCGGCGAGGCCACGGGACTGCCGGTGCTCTACAACACGTCTTTCAATTTGTTCGGCGAACCGCTGGTCTGCACGCCGCGCGATGCCGTCCGCAGTTTCTATTCATCCGGCATTGACGCCATGGCGGCCGGAAACTTCCTGCTGGAGAAGTAGCGTGGCCGAGGCGATGTTCGGAGGGCTGCCCGATCCGGAACCGCAGATCAGCCCCGAACGTCAGGCCTGGATTGTCGGTGCGGCATTTGGCTTGCTTGGGGCGATCCTGCTGTACCTGTACGTGTACACGCCCCGGCGGGTGGAATGGAGAGTTTCGGACGGCGTACTGTCGATCCGCACGGCTCTTGGGCAGGCACGATTGCCGATTCGGGAACTGAGGCCCGAGTCCGCC
>Ga0007854_10003107_pt1 | contig 10138 bp, 4 predicted proteins | sample CryBogCBH12Aug08_FD_60382 | JGI IMG/M metagenome (GOLD analysis project Ga0007854, IMG submission 60382) | Freshwater microbial communities from Crystal Bog, Wisconsin, USA - CBH12Aug08 | ecosystem: Environmental > Aquatic > Freshwater > Lake | place: Crystal Bog, Wisconsin, USA | collected... | reverse complement strand
CAACTTTCTTGCCAACGACTTGGCTCATATCCGTTGGGTATCGCGCACAATGCCCGGCCAGAGAAGAAAATCACCATTCCTACATGCAGGGTGGGGATTTTGCAAGAGGCTCCAATTAGCAAATTACTTTCTTGGGAATCTTCTCTATGAGGTGATCCGGGCTGCACGACCTTTTCGCGAAGCTCCTTAAGAGCGTGTTACCCGGCAATTGGACCGTAATCAATCCTTTTTGGGGATGTACGAAGCGTGAGGCCGTCGGCTCGTTAGTGAAGAACGTCGGTAAAATCACCGCAAACGAGATAATGAAAACCACACAAAGTTTTCAGCCGTAACCCGAAGCCACCGGCTGTGAGCCGGTGGTCCTTCACATCCAGATAGATATACTCTCCCAAGTCGCTGCGGGGTTGCCGTTCCCTGTTGGGAACAGCAATCCCGCTTTTGCTCCAGCCAGCACATGTCCAATATGCCTGAATCTAGGGCGGACTACGGCAGAGCTCCTACCAGACATAGACTGCATCTATCTTCAAAGGCCCGGCGGTTCCATTGATGACTTCGGATTCCATGACCAACTCTAGGTTACGGTTTCGCCATCCCAGCGGTGCAAGTTTGTCGACTTCGCTCAAGCGTTGCGGCGACAGGATGAATCGGACGCCTTCGATCATGCTGGGATGGCCGAGCCCAGCCACCACCAGCGTGGTCTGCCGCGTATCTGGAGAAATGAACCGGGCAACGACTAAATAGTCCTTGCCGGAAAGGAACGGGCTATTCCCGTCGATCATCCAATCGCGCCGATAGGGAGCCTGGCGGTCGGCGATCCACAACGATTGCATGGCCGCGTCGTTGGCAAAATGAAAGCGAAGCTGCGCTGTCATTTTGAGCGTCCAGTAATTGTTATAGGTGCCAAGCAGGATCGCAGGGCCGTTGCTGAGGTCGCTGAACGAGGTTTGAGCCTCTGTCTGTACTTTGTAGGTGTGCGTGTGGCCTGAGATCATGCCCGTAAGATCCACCAACTGAAGTACGTTACTCGAATTCGTGAACAAGCGTTGTTCCATGGGATCTTTGGTCGGCTGAGGGTTGGCGGCATCCATCAAACCTGGCTTGCTTGAATTATGGTCGGCCATACAAATCAGGATCGGGGCAGAGGGATGAAACAAGGGCGCCCAGAAAGCGTCGTAGGCGCTTTGCCTGTGTGCATACCAAGTGAGAAATACCGCAGAGAGAACCATTGCGGAAGCAAGAATGATCGCGAGCCTTTTTTTGTTCAAAATGAGGCGCACAATGCCATAACCGGCTAGGTCTTCAGCATCAATGTGCATCTTTCTGATGAACTGGCAGTTCACATCCTCGGCAGCGTCTTGTTGTTCTGTCGCAGGTGCAGCCCCATCGCCGATTGAAGCGGGAACCCAATCGGCTGGAGGCTCGAGTTGCGGGACGTACGAACCCGACGGAATGGAAATGTGAAGTTCGTTGCTGTGATCCGACTCTTCGTAGTAGCGGAGGATGCGCTTGCGAATCTCAGCGGCTGTGACGCGAACGATCGGATCCTGCGTCGTGTCGTAATCGGGCTTGCGGCCAAAGACTTCAATGCCGAGAATCCGTTCCTTCAGCGTCTCGGCTTGGCCATCCAGAAACCTGGAGACGATAAATCGAAGCAAGCTGGGATAGCGGCTGCTCCTATTGAAAGATGGATCTTCCAGGATGTGCTCGACCTGCTGCCATACGGCAGCCTTTTCGGCGTCCGTCGCAGGTGTCCAGTGCGCCGCGTCTCGGTCCCTTGACATTCTCAGTGATGTCTCTCCTGGAGTACCGCAATGATAAGCGATCCATACTTCGTCGTGCAACGGGCTGATCGCGACAGGAATTGAGCGTCCGGGATGGTTGCAAGCGGGCTCGAGCCCACAATGCACGCATTTGACCTGACCTGAAACATGGCGATGCCGCCGCGAAAGGGGGGCGGAGATGAACTGGGCCTCGAAAGAAATAGTTCTGGAAGATGTACGTCATGTTGCTCATTCTGTTGGTGTTGCGCCTGTTCTTTTCCTTCTTATCGTTGCCAGGTTTTCACGAAAACACTTGTCAGCCGTCCTGTGAGCCTCTATCAAGGTGGCAGTCTTTCATACCGCGCAACTAGTATTTTCAGACTGGACACATGAAGAGCAGTGCGCGGACTTGCGAAGACCAATGCAACGCAATGGAGGCTACACAATGCAGCTACAAAAAATGAGAAAGATCGTAGACGGGCTGAATCTCGCGGAAAGACGGGTTTTCCGTGGGCTTCTTGGCGCTTGTCTCGGCAGCGTGATCGTGGTCGCTTTGATTCTCGGGCTGGGCGTGGGAAGGCCAGTATCGGCACAGACGTTATACGGTTCGCTGGTTGGAACCGTTACCGACCCTTCGGGTGCGCGCATCAGGGCGGCGAGCATCACAATTGTGAACACCCTGACGGGCGTCACAACAACCGTTCAATCCAACGAAGACGGCGTCTACTCGGCAAACACGCTCCAACCTGGCGTCTACACAGTGAAGATCGTATCCCCTGGATTTCAACCGACTGAATCACGAGAAATCCGCATTGCGGAAAATACCTCCCAGCGACTCAATGGAAGTCTATCGCTGGCCTCTACCACGATGGACGTTGAAGTGACGGACGCACCCCCGCCGCTGGAAACCGAAAAAGCCGACGTCGCCTACGAGATCACCTCAGAGATGGCGGACAACCTGCCCACAACTTCTACGACGGGCCGAAACTTCCAAAGCTTGTATCAACTCGTGCCTGGCGCCGTTCCGCCGGCGGAAATGAACTCTGCAAGCGGCAATCCGCAACGCTCCCAATCGACCAATGTGAACGGCGCACCGAACATTGCCAATGTCACTCGCATTGATGGCGCCATCAACTCCTATCAATGGGTTCCCTATGTGATTGCCTATGTGCCATCGCAGGAAGCTATCCAATCCGCTAACTTCACCACCAACTCCTTTACGGCCGAACAAGGGCTTGCTGGCGGAGCTGCTGTTAACGTCATCATCAAGAGCGGCACCAATAAATTCCACGGCTCACTGTTCGAGTACAACCAGTCCACTCCCTATAACGCCTTGCCTTGGCTCTACTCGTCTTTAGTGGCACCACCAAAGAATATGTTCAATGAATTTGGCGGATCGCTGGGCGGACCTATTCTGCGCAACAAGTTGTTCTTCTTCGCAAATTTTGATCGCTTCACCCAGCGGAAGACCCTCAGCGGTTATTACACTATCCTGGACAAAACCAGCGCACTGGCGGGAGGCGACTTCAGCAGTACTGGGACCACGATCTACGATCCTGCAACCGGGAATGCGGATGGAACGGGCCGAACGGCCTTCGCTGGAAATATTGTCCCGGTTAGTTCGGTAGCCAAGCAGATGATCGCTCTGCTGCCAACTCCCAATTTTCCGTCGTCGAGTGGTGTGAGCAATTTCTTTGCCCGAGAGAACTATAGCTTCGACCGCTATCACGCCGACTTCAAAGTAAACTACAACCCAAACCAGAAATCTTCGTACTTCGGTCGGTACTCCGAATCGCCTGCCACGATTGACGATCCAGAGATCCTTGGAGCTGCTGGCGGCCCGACGGCGGACAATGGCCAGCCCGGTCTGGCCCAAAGCCGCATTCAAAACGTCGGCTTGGGCTTTACCTATGTGCTCACTTCGAGCTTCTTTGTCGATGCGAACATGGGTTATACGCGCCAGAAGATTCAATACGCGAACACCGATCTGGACGTAAACTACGGTTCGGATGTTTTGAAGATCCCTGGCACCAACGGTGGAAGCAACCGGAATTACGGCGGCATCCCGATCTTTTCATTCGCCACTGGATACACCGCGCTCGGTGATACGACAAATTCCAGCCCTGGGCTGTTTCGCGACAATCAAGAGTCGGGCAATGTCAACGCTACATGGTTGAAGCGCAAGCACAGCTTTCGCTTTGGCGGGGAGCTTGCGCACTTTGCAATCAACCACTTTCAGCCCCAGGGAACGTACAGCGCGCGTGGCGGATTCTTCTTCACAGGAGCCGTCACTTCCTTGAAAGGCGGCAAAGCATCCAATATGTACAATAATATGGCCGATTTCATGCTAGGTTTGCCGCAGAACCTGGGAAAAGCCACGGAGATTCAGGACCCCAATGCGCTACGTTTTTCGTCTTATGCTGCCTATGCACAGGATAAGTTCCAAGCCACTCGGCGCCTGACGCTAACCTACGGCATCCGTTACGAGCTTTACCCATTTGCAACTCGTGACCACTCTGGCGTCTACCGCTACGATCCATTGACGGGCGGCGTATTCATCGGCGGCCGCGGAGGAGTTCCAAAGAACACCGGAGAAGACACGGGGTGGGGCATGTTTGTTCCCCGCTTCGGCGCGAATTTCCGGGTAAACGACAAGATGGTGGCCCGCACTGGATTCGGCATGACCGTGGACCCGGATAACTTCCGCTATCTGCGCGATTCCTATCCTGCCGTAATTCTGCAGCAATACAACGGCGCAACCAGTTACAACGCGGCCGGTTGTCTGAATAGCGGCAGCTACGCGCCGCTGGGCGGTTGCCCTACCCTCGGCGTCCCCGCAGCAACGATGCCGAACTTCAACGCGGGTGTACTACCCCTGCCTGCAGCCGTCACAACGAACACCGTACCCCAGAGCTTTCGCCGCGGCTATTTGTACAACTACAACGTAGCCATCGAGAATCAGTTGCCCTGGCACTTTGTCTCCAGCGCGACGTATGTTGGCATGCGTGAGGTGCGCGCCGTTTCCCCCGTCAATATCAACGCGGGAACGGTAGGCGGAGGAGCGGCCAGCAGACCTCTCAACATTTTGCACGGACAAACGGCGGACGTGAGCTCCGAAATGCCGTTTGGAAGCGTGAATTACAACGGCCTACAGTTGCGCGTTACCAACAACTTCCGCCGTCATGCGCAGGTGGGCTGGAACTACACTTGGTCGCATACCATCGATGTGTCGGATAACAGCACCTATGGAAGTGTTATCTTCGGCGATCCGAGTTACTACAAGCGGAACCGTGCAACGGCTGGCTACGACCGCAAACATAATCTGCAAGTGTGGTCCGTTCTTTCTTCTCCTTTCGGTACCGGACAAAACTGGGGTCAGAAGGGCTTCGCAGCCTGGGTCCTGGGCGGCTGGCGTTTGAACACCACGGTCAGTAAAGTGAGCGGAACACCGATGACGATTACAGCGTCCGCCACCTCACTGAACGCACCGGGCAGCACGCAGGTGGCAGATCAGGTCAAGTCGAGCGTAACCATTAACGGCGTCCATTCTCCGGGGCATTACTATTTCGATTCCACAGCCTTTGCCCCGGTCACTACTGTTCGCTATGGTACCTCGGCAAGGAACACGATTCGCGGTCCCGGTTACTTCCGCGCCGATGCCGGCATCTTCCGCGAATTACCAGTGTGGCGGGGGGCAACCTTCCGTTTTGGAGCCGAGGCCTTCGACCTTACGAACACACCAGTCTTCAGCAATCCGAATTTGAATGCTTCCAGCAGCACTCTCGGTCAAGTAACGAGTGCAGCTGTCAATCGCACCCTGCGCCTGAGCGGACGCATTACTTTCTAGGCAAGCAACCTCTGGAGGCCCGATCATTATCGGGCTTCCAGAATTCTCTATGGGCAGGCGGAGAAAGGCCGACCTGTTTCCCTTCGACGAAGCAACAGGTCAGGGAAAGAGAGCACCTGACATCCGTTGAGCTCCGATAGGAACTTACGCCCATGGGGAATACGAATGTAACAAAAAGGCCGGACTTAAACTTCAGTCTTGTTGATCAAGCGATACATGCAAATCAGTTGGAGAGTGTGAATGTTACGGAAGAACTACAAATTCGATCAAAGGCTCAGGATAATCAGTGCGATCCTGCTTCTGGCTGGGGCAATTCCGCTTGTAGGGCAAGCGCAACTACCAGCACCGTTGCCGGTCTCAGAACATAGTCGGCCAGCAGAGCAAAACTGGTGGAAGAATGGAGTCATCTACGAAATCTATCCACGCAGCTTCCAGGATTCGAATGGTGACGGGATCGGCGACTTGAACGGCATCACCAGCCGCTTGGACTATTTGAAGGAACTTGGCGTCGATGGGATCTGGCTGACACCTTGTTATCCGTCTCCGCAGGTGGACTTCGGCTACGACATCTCGGACTACAAGAACATCGATCCACAGTACGGCACGCTGGCCGACTTCGACCGGCTGGTTTCCGAAGCTGCCAAGCGTCACATTCGCGTCATCATGGACATGGTGATGAACCACACCTCCGACCAGCACGAATGGTTCCTCCAGTCGCGCTCATCGAGGAACAATCCCTATCGCGACTGGTATGTCTGGCGCGATCCGAAGGGCTATGACGCGGCGGGTAAACCCATTCCACCCAATAACTGGCTCTCTGGTTTCGGCCACTCTGCCTGGGAATGGGACGCGAAGACAAAGCAGTTTTACTATCACAAATTCTACGCACAACAGCCCGACGTCAATTGGGATAATCCTCTCATCCATAAGGCATTCAAAGAGGTAATGGAGTTCTGGCTCAAGCGCGGTGTCGCGGGCTTCCGTTTTGACGCCATCACGACGCTTTACGAAGATCCCTCCATGGCGGACGAGCCTTTCGTCAGGAACCAGAACGGTGAAATCAGAATCAACGCCTACGGCGACCAACAGACTGATGGTACCAAGACGGACAATCTGCCCGGCCTGCACGCGGTGATGCAGGAGATGCGCGCGGCCAGCGACAAGTTCAACGCGGAGTCCTTTCCTGGAACACGTGTGCTGATTGGAGAAACCTACGTCCGCACTGTTCAGGATCTGGCCGCGATGTATGGATCGGATAGAAAACCGGAGTTCCATCTGCCCATGGATACCCAACTGGCTTTCATTAACAAGTTGGATGTGGCGCGTTTTCGCGAGAAGCTCGTTCAGGTGGAGACTGGAATCGGTGCCAATACACCGCTGTTGCTCTTTGACAACCACGACCAGCGGCGCATGGAAGCACGCTACGGCGACGGCGTCCACGACACGGAAATTCAGCGCATGCTTTCCACCGTACTGTTTCTGAGCCGCGGCGCTTCGCTGTTCTACTACGGCGACGAGATCGGGATGAAGACCACGCCGCCCGTGCGCAAGGAAGATGTGAAAGATCCTATCGGTATTATCGGCTGGCCAAGGGAGAAGGGCCGCGACGGCGAACGAACCCCTATGCAATGGGATGCGAGCCAGCAGGCAGGATTTTCCAAAGCTGTACCGTGGCTGCCTGTTCCTCCGTCGTCCACTGCGATAAACGTCGAGTTCGAGCAAAAAGATCCCAACTCATTGCTCAACTGGTACAAGGAACTTATTCATCTTAAAAAGACGGTGCCCGCATTGCAAGACGGCGCAAACGAAATGCTCGACCCAACGAATACCGCTGTGTTGAGTTGGGTGCTTAAAGCTCCTGGTGCCCAACCGGTTGTGGTCGCCGCGAACTTTACAGGACAACAGCAGACGGTGGATCTCTCGGGCGTCGGTCCGGGACAAGTTCATCTACATACGTTGTTGATGAGCCCAGGCAGCAAGGCTCCGGCATCACTTCAGAACGTGGAACTTGTGCCCTTCGGAGTTTACATAGCCGAACTGCAATGAAGTAACTTGTACGATTTTCGGCCGCGGACATATCCGGGCCGTTTGCCTGGTTCTCATGCGCACAAAACGCACGATGGTGAGGTGAAGTAGCGGTTGCGCATGCTTCACCTTTGTCGGTGTTGTGTCGACAAGCATGGATTCCAGTGTCGCTCCGCGCGGCAAAGATAGCCACTCGCAAATCAGCTCGGTGCAATGTAGGTGGCGCTGCTGTGCCAACACTGCCAAAGCTGCCGCTCTGCAAGGCAAGTTCAATTCCAATGAGGCGATTGTCGTGACAACGCAGATACCTAATGTAAGGACACAGAACGATTTCACTGCAGACCCGCGGCTCGATACGGCGCGAAGCATCTTTCGCGGAGCGAGCATGGTTCTGCTAGGCCTGCTGCTGGCAACAGCTCGTGCAGGCGCTGAAGTGCAGGTGAACGCGCTGTTCAGTGATCATGCGGTGCTACAACGTGACAAGCCGCTGCCGGTATGGGGCACGGCATCGCCAGGCGAAGTTGTGCATGTACAGTTTGCTGCGCAGGACGCGATGGTGACAGCGGATGCAAGGGGCGCATGGCATACGACGCTAAATCCCATGGCCGCCGGCGGACCCTATCAAATGACCGTCTCTGCTTCCAACAAGATTGTGGTGCACGATCTCCTGGTGGGTGAAGTCTGGATCGCCAGTGGGCAATCCAACATGGAGTTGCCGCTCGATGAGACCGTTTATGCCGATGCCGAACTGGCCAGAGCTGACCTGCCGCAACTGAGAGTTTTCACCGTGCCACTACACCCTGCAGCAAAGCCGGACAGCGCGCTGCGCGGTGTGTGGCGCATCTCTACCCCCAGCGAGGCTCGGCGCTTCACGGCCGTGGGGTATTACTTCGGATCGACGTTGCAGAGAGACCTGCACATCCCCATCGGCATCATCAATGCGTCGGTAGGAGGTACGCCCGCGGAGGCCTGGACGCCGCTCGCGGAGATGGGCAAAGACCCATTGTTCTCCGCGATGGCGCTGAAGCAGTCCAGTGAACTGCGCGACCCAGCCTTCGATCCCGCGCAGGTGCAGATCGCGCTCGCCGCATGGGAGAAGATCTACGATGCGGCGGACCCAGGAAATGCAGGTTACGCCATGGGCTATGCCGTGCCCGGAGCCCCACTCAAGAATTGGCAGAAGACGACGCTTCCGACCAACGGCGCTGCTCTAGGCGTGACCGGCGAGGCGGCGATCTGGCTACGCCGCGAGGTGACGCTGCCGGAACGCAAGTATGACCTGATGGGCCGGATCGACCTCGGTCCCATGACAGAAACAAATGTGGTGTATTTTGACGGGGTCATGATCGGCTACGCACCTAATTCCGACCAAACCACGGGAAGAAACACCAACTACCGCATACCGGTAGAGCTACTGCGCTCTGGCACGCATACCATCGCTGTGCGTGTCTTCACGCATCAGCCTGCGTACATGCAGTTAGGTTACTCGGCGATGGCCCTGACGGTGCAGAACTCCGCTGGCGCGCACGACCGTGTAAATATTCTGCTGACCGGACCGTGGAACCTGGGTGTGGAGTTTCAGAAGCCCTTGCCCGCAGCCGCGATGAGCAGCGAGCCGCGCGTTCAGAATATGCGGCTGTCTCAGTTGGCAACTAGCCTGTACAACGGTGAGATCTACCCCCTGGGTAACTATGCGATTCGCGGAGCGATCTGGTATCAGGGCGAGGACAATGCGGATCGCGCTGCATCCTACGCACCGCTGATGACGCACCTCATCACAGGTTGGAGGTCGCAGTTTGCACAAGACTTTCCGTTCTATCTGGTGCAACTACCTAACCTGGACAACCGTTGGGGATGGGAGTTGTTGCGCGATCAGCAGGAGCGCATTGCAAAGTTTGTGCCAGGAACTGCTCTCGCGGTGACAATCGATGTGGGCGATAAGGACAGCATTCATCCTTCGAACAAAAAGCCCGTGGGCGAGCGGTTGGCGCTGCTGGCAAGGCGACGCGTCTACGGCGAAGATTTAGAGGATACAGGCCCGATGTACTCCGGCATGGTGATCGACAAAGGCACAGTCACCCTGCACTTGACGCATGCTGATGGTCTACATGTGTGTGGAGACATCGTTCCTAACTTCACAATTGCAGGTAAGGATATGAAATTGGTGCAGGCAACCGCGGTGATTGTGGGCACAAACATTGTAGTGAGCAGCCACGATGTCAAATCTCCAGTGGCGGTCCGCTATGCATGGAGCCAGGATCCCGAAGGATGCAATGTATACAACAAAGCGAATCTGCCGATGCCGCCCTTCCGCACGGATGACTGGCCGTTACCGGTTCAGCCGCCCTGGCACTAGGGATTATGCCGCACGTAGGGATCTGATGAACCATATGCGCACGGCCCATCAATGCTGATGGGCTACAAGTGCGGATTCAGGTGCGGTCTTCATGCGCGAGATGAAGGGAGTCTTAATAGACGATCCGCATTGGATGCTGACAGTTGATGC
>Ga0007854_10003104_pt1 | contig 10145 bp, 1 predicted proteins | sample CryBogCBH12Aug08_FD_60382 | JGI IMG/M metagenome (GOLD analysis project Ga0007854, IMG submission 60382) | Freshwater microbial communities from Crystal Bog, Wisconsin, USA - CBH12Aug08 | ecosystem: Environmental > Aquatic > Freshwater > Lake | place: Crystal Bog, Wisconsin, USA | collected... | reverse complement strand
TTTTATAACATCTGTCTTTTTGTCTGCAATCGGTGTAGTAGTTAGGTTAAATGCCGCGCCTGTTGTATCACGCGCAAAGTTCCAAGCACCAAACACAGGGTTGTACTGCGTGTTAACAGATGCCATCCACCTGGTTGCATTACCAACAATACCCAAGGCTGTACCAAGCTTTTCTGTATCCAAATTCTTCATCGCCTGGACAACGTGCTGAGCCCGCTCATCTTTGTTGTTAAAGAAGATATAACGGTCTTTGCCATTGATCCTAACAGGGAATACGTTATCGCTATTCCTGAGAGCTGGGTTGACCTGATACCTTACCAGGCCAGTTATAGGATCAATCGTAGCCACTTTAGGCTCTTGAATGATATTGGCGGCAACGGTAGGGTTCATGCCCAAGTTCGTTAACTCAGCATAAAGCTTTTTCTTATTTTTAATTGCATCTGGGTTAACAGGCAACCAGAAATTGGTATTAGGGAACTGAAGAGCCATTCCGTACAAAGCTCTACCAACCCTTGCTTTTTCTGAACGAATGATTGCCCGTTCACGTTGAAGAGCAATGTTCTCAAAAATGTTAACTACAGTTTTGGCAGAACCAACTGCGCGCTTACTTGCACTACCTTTTGTGCTGTAACCTTGGCCAAGTCCTGAACCATGATGTACAAAGTCAAGCTCCTCTTCACTTCTGTGCAACGGCACATAGTGCTGATAAGTATTGTTCCACTGATTAATAATGTCTTGGGTTTCAAGCCCGCCATTGACTAATACGTCCTGCGTACCACGAATGATGGAATCTATTTTGTTAACAATGTTAACGAGTTGGGCTTTTTTCTTTGGGTCAAGATTATTGAAATAGTCATCAACTTCTTGATTGGTTAAGCCAGAACCGCCGTCTGGGAATGACGGATTGATTTTGGCAATCTCATCATTTCTTTCTTTGGCATGACGATTATGCAAATACTCATCGACTTCATCAATTGTGATATTGTCTTTTGCCATTTCCTTAACGGTAGGCAATAATTCTTTATCCAGGAAATTCTTAACTTGATTAGCTGTACGGCCGTGATAGAGCTCTTCTTTGGTATAAGCATTCCAAGCCTCACCAATTTGTTTACCCGTTTTTTGGATGGCTTCTATGATCCTTTTGGTGTCAATATGCTTATCCTGAATAGCTCTAAGGAAGCTATCCATTTTTGTTTCGTCTGGGGAATCAAAGGACGCGGCAGGGGCTGGCTGTCCTTGGTAGTTCCTGGTCCTGTTTACAGGAGGGCTTCCACCTCCTTGATTGACTTGACCTTGCTGAGCGCCTCCTGGAGCGGCTGGTACAGTGCTACCCCCTCCTTGTCCTTTTCCTGCTGATACAGTTGCAGGTTGGTTGACACCCACGCCTTTAGCTGTTCCAGGTGCTTTTGAGGCTGACGATTTGCCGTAATCTTCAAGAGACTTCGCAACGTTTTGAGTTGTTGATTTTCCATATGCTTCCCTCATTGCTGTAAATGCAGACTCATGCCTTACCAGAACATCCAGTATTGCATCCCTAAAGTAATCAAGCAAACCATTATCCGCTAAATGATTAGCCACCTGAATCATTTGCGTATTGTGACCAACGCCGTGACCCATATCGCCCGTATGAGCAATCTCGTGGATCATTGTATTCAGTAATGTTTCTCTAACACCAAACAAACTTTTTTGTCCAAAGTCATAAAATGGGTTGATAAACACGCCTTTATAAGGAACTTTAATATGAACACCGCCATACTTCTTATCAATAGCAATACCGCCAAAGAATAGGTTTTCAGGCTTTAGTTGGTCATAAGAAAACTTGCCGCTCTTGCCAAGCTCTTCTTTCATCTCAACCATTAACGTACCCAACTCAGCAAAGAACTGCTCTGGGTTGCCATATGGTCTACCTATTTCAAGATAATCTGCGCTAGTGTTATTCAAGAATACAGGCAACTTAGGGTCTTGCTTCATCTCAAGCATAAAGTCAGCGGCTTCTGGCGCTTCTTTTTCGGCTGTAAATGTGGATTCTTTTCTGTTATCTTGAGGTTTAGCTACGATCTCACCTTTTAAATCCTTAACAACTCCTTCGCTAATAAATACCTCTTTAGGCATTTCAGGCAATTCAAAAGGTGTTTCATCTTCTTCCGTCCGCTTATCAAAAGCTTTCTTCAGCTTCTTAGATGCTTCTGCAACATCGCTACCCGCCTCAACGCGCGGCATAGATACGATACCTTTGAAATTCTCTTGCAAATCTTGAGCTTCATGACCTCTTGCAACCTTTTGCAAATAGGCTTCTAAAGATTTAATATCATCTTTGATACGTCCTTTGAAACGTTCACGGCTAGGTTCAAAAGGATAGTCTGGGTGCTTAGCTTCCACATCTGGCTTAACGTTAACAATGATGTCGTAAGGAATAACTTCCGATTGACTTAAAGCAAAATTATTTTCAAACTGGTAAACACCGCTTGATAAAACTTGATGCTTTGGTCTATTACCGTAACCGCTGGAGTCTTTCCTATCAACGCCAAAGTAAACATCGGCATCACCCCAGGAGAAGTGAACCGTTGTAAGCTTTGGCATTTTCTTATCATCAAAGTTAACGCCAACTGGTAATTTTTCTTTTGTGCCATTAAAATCTATCGTTACTTCAACAGGACCAATTAATGGTCTTGTAAGTGCATCAATTGAATTTTTAGAATAAGGAAACCAAACATTTTTTTTCTCGCCTGTGTTTGAATCAATATAGTATTCAGGAACCTTAATGGTAACAGTTGTTCCATGCTCATCTTTTGGAGCTTTTGTTTTTTCAATATTAAATTTACTCTTAGCGATAGATATTGAGTCTGCATCAACAATTGATCTAATGCCATCTCTAACAGTATCAAGCTTAAGCCAATCTGATCCAAACATAAATCCCATTTTGGCTATACCTAAACCACCGCTACGTTCTTTAGGATCAAGGTCTGATTTGTCTGAACCAGCAACAGTAAAGAAAGCATTTTTAATAATACTAGGAGTCATACCTATGGCATTATCTTTAACGGTAATTGTGCGATCATTAGAGTTTAATGAAATTTCAATTTTGCCTTCTTTAACAATACCAAGCTTAACGGCGGCCTTGGATGCGTCAAAAGCGTTTTGTAGCAATTCTTTTACAGCAACATCACCAATGTTGGCCGCATATAAATTTCCGCCAAAAATTTGAACTATATTACCCAAATCAGCGTTTAACTTGCCTTTCTCAGTGCCAACTTGTTTATCGGACGCTTTGGATGTTGATGTTGTTATATCTTTTGGAGGTCTGGATTCAAATGTAACATTCTTAGCCAATACGTTTTGATAGGCTTTAGGACTCTTAGCATTTTCTGGCTTGAATTTAACGTAATCACCCATAACGCCAACAACAATTCCTGGTGTGTTACCAAATCTAACATGATCGCCCACCTCAAATTGGTGCATTTTTTGATCAATAAAATCTCTAATCTTGTTATTAAGCGCTTCCATCTCCTTGGGCTTCTCATTAACCTTTGGCTGTTCTTCGTCTATATGCTTAACAGCAGGTTTAGCTTTCTCAGGCTTTTGAATCTCGCCCAGCTCCAAGGTTTTAAAGTTATTACCTGGCCTGTTAACAGGCATAACAACTTGTTGCAATCTGCCGTCTGTACTGGTTAAGAATAATTTATCTTGCCCAATATTTCCTTTTGCGCTAAAGCTAAGCTGTGCCGTTTGAAAGCCCAACTTACGAGTCAAATCCATTGCGTCAGCAATATACTTGGCATTAAAGCTTAAGGTTGCATCGCCAATCGTGATAGGCATTTGAGCCATCTGATACGTTAAATACTTACCAGCCTTTGCAACACCGCGTGCAATCTCAGCAATCTTTTCCATCTCCTTGGAATTGATTTCAACTACAGTATCGCCGTGGTCTTTTGGAATAACTTTAGTGTAGTCTGGGTATCCTACTTTCCATACATTATCTTTTGTCAAAGATGATGCCGCTGACAAATCTTTTGGTTTCTCAGGTAGGTTCTCAGGCTTAATATCTTTCAACAACGCTAAACGATGGCCGTCTGTAGCCACCAATTCTTTGTCTTTCTCATTGATATGCAAACCATTTATATAAAGACGAGGATCATTGTGTCCTGCAATGGTATACATTACCTTACGAACTTCATCAAAGTTATCGGCAATCTTTCCTACAGACTTTTTAATAGGACGAGGAGATACGTTTGTAACTCCTTCCATTTCTAATTTCTTTTGATTTTTAGATGGCGGCTTGGTATCAAGAGGGCCCTCTAAGAATTCTTTAATAGCAAGCGCATATTGTTGTTCTTTTGTTCTGTTATGGCGCTCTGCAATAGCTCTGCCTTCAGCGCCACCAGTGCCAACAATATCTGGTTCTTCAGAAAACTCGCCATTCTTAAACCGATTTAGGTAATGCTCAACGCCCTGTCTATCTTCAGCCTGAACTTCTTCAAGCGTTTTATATTCTTCCTTGGCTGGTTTTTCTTCAGCTTTAGGTTTGGCGGCAGACTTTTCTTCAGACGTGGGTTTTGCTAATTCATTACTCTGCCTATCTATAAGCTCTTTAATAGCTTCTTCTTTGTTATACCCAATATGACTAAGCGGACTTGCACCAGTATAACTTTGGTCATACCAGCCAGGTAATCCTAAAACAGAATCTATAGCATTTAAACGCTGTATTTCATGCGTACTACCATCAGATAATTTAACTTCAATAACATTAACGCCGTATTTATCTTTTTTCTTTGTTTCTGATAATACAGTTATTGGTTTTTTCTCTGTCGCAAGCTGTTCAACCTTTGGCTTTTTAACTTCTTCAGCCTTGGTTTCGCCAAGTATTTTCTTTGCTTCATTAATATGATTTAAGTTCTCTTCCAAATCCTTTTGAAATTTATCTCTAATGAATGCAATCTGTTTGTCTTGCTCGGTTTTTGAAAGCTTGCTCTTCCTAGCTTCCTTGCCTGCAACGTGTTGTGCGTTCAACAACAAGCGCGCCATACCAGCGTGAATCTTTGTGTAAACACTGTTTAATTGTTTAACATTTTCAGGCGAATAATTATTAACATCATTAACCTTAAAACCTTTTGCATTAATTGCATCTGTAAGTTTTTGTAAATAATGATTAGCTTGATCAACGATTGGCTTAACCTCTGGGTTATTACCAAACTTCTCCAGCCTCTTTTTATCTAAAGGATATTCGCTAAATAAAGTATCTAAGTTCTTTTTCTCAGATATAGGAGTGGCTTCTTTATTTCCAACTTGAGCTTTAAAGTCATTGATTCTTTCTTTAAAGAAATCAATTTTGCTTTTATTAACAGGTATATTTTTTAAAATATTACCGATCATGCCATCGGAAAAACCTTTTGCTCCCTTGGCTCCAGCATTACCCAGTTCTTTTGCTTCCTGAGCTAAATCATAAACTTGCTTGTGCTCATCGCTAAAGTTTGGATATTCTTTTTTTAGTGATTCGTTTAAAGCATTCTTTTTATCTTCAGCATCTTTTCTTATTTTGTTATAAAGCTCTTCGTTAATGACGTTATCTCGAAAAAGATTCATTGACTTAACGTATCTTGCACCAGCCTCTTCTGAAGCGTTCTTTGCATCAATAAAATCTTTTGAAAACTTACTGCCGCCAGCGGGTTGTTCTGGCTTAGTCGTTTCAGGTGTTAACGCCGTTACTTGCTCAGGTTTTAATGCAAGCTTAACTTGTTCAGGATATTTTTCTACTAAAGCACCAAAGTCCGCAATTTGACCGTGTGTTGCAAAATTATTTTGGGTAGTCTCTTTAATAAGATCGTCTGAAATTTTGCCGTTATTTTCATCAATCTCTTTTAAAATACTTTCACGAATGTAATCTTTCAATTGATCAGGAGATTCTTTCCCGTCAAACTCAGGGCTTGATACGATATTCTTAACCATCGTGTCTATAAAGTCATGCACCTGACCATGAACTTCTTCTGGCTTAATCTCAGTCTTTGGCTCTTCAGCTTTAGGCTCTTCTTTCTTTTCAGGCAATAACCCAAGCTCACGCATCATCTCTTCTCTATCTTGAGCGTGCTCTTCTCCTGCAATAGGAGCCTCTGACTGCACAGGCGGTGTAGGTTGGACTTGTTTAGCTTCTTCCTGGGGCGCTTCTTCAGCGGGAGAAGTAACTGGCGTAACAGGAGGAGTAATTGCGGCTTCTGCCGCAGGAGCGTTAACATTGTTAACACCTTTCCTAGCCGCCCTTACATTAGATGCTACTTCAGAGGCTCCACCTGGCAACTCAGCTAATCCTTCTACCAATACATCCAAAGGCTTATTCTCACCCGTTAGCGCTTGACCTATAGCCTCACCAGCCATGCCAGCACCAATCTGCAATCCAGCCTCTTTAGATGCGGCAACCGTGGCCGCCTTTGTCATACTGCCCTTTATGGCTTGGCTCTCTACAGCTTTCTCAAAAGTACCAATAAATCGTCCAGCAAATCCTGCGCTAAGCGCGTCTAATGCGGCGATTGGTATACCACGCTTGAGCCCTCTTTCTCTAGCTTCTGCCATGAACTCAGGATCAGATACAGCTTCTCTAACAGCGTTAGCATCTGTTGGATCAATACCTTTCTTGTCGAGTAAATCACCTATAGCTGAGCCAAACTCCATTCCAAATGAACCTGCGCCAGTAGCGGCGGCAGTACCAACTGGCCCACCTAGTAACGAACCAAGAACACTTAAAGGTATTTGAGGTGCTGTAGAAACAGCAGATTCACCAACAATAGATGCAAGAGCTGGTAGATTCTTCGGCTTTGCAATTTCCTTAATAACATCCCAATAATTGCCTGTGTCACTAGACTTACCAAGTCTTTCAATACCTTCTTGAATATTTTGTGATGGAGCGGCGGCTTCTATTCTTCTTTGGGTTTCACGGTTTCTTTCAGCAAACGTAGCTGGATCAATAAGACCCATACTAAGAGCCAAAGAGTTTTCAGTTTGTTTACTTTGCAATAAACCGCGTTTCCCTATGTTTAATAAATCCTGTAAAGGCGATATATCTTCACCCTTCATTTGATCATTAAAAACACTATTGGCTGGATATTGTGGTGCTTGTTGAATTGGAGGGCGAGAAACATTAGCTTGCATACCCTGAATATCAGCATCAGTAAGTGCAGTAGGACCTCTTCCAAAATTAGGAGCAGGCTGTTTATTAACCGCGTTAGCGTATAAAGCATTGTTCTCAATAGCCATTTGATTGGGCGCAGGAGGAGCCCCAAAGTTAGCTTGGGCATAAGCTAATACTTGATCTTGCGTTGCACCTTCTGGCGCTGTTATCTCAAACCTACGACCATCAGGCGAAGTTATTTCGAAACGTGGCATCTTGGCTCCTATGGAAGCGGTTTAATAGACCATCCTGGCGCGCCAGCTTGTTGGGCTGTTGGTAATCCTTGCGTTGGTAATCCATTTGTTGGTAACAAAGGTGATATAGGCGTTGGATTTATAGGATTTGGAATTTGCATAGGTGGTAAAGCAACACCTTTTTTAACATCTGATGGCTTTCTTGGGGGATTAAGACCAGATTGTTCGTAATAAGGTAATTTCTGTTCATGGATTGCATCAAGCCTTTGATAGTATTGTTTACTGCCAAAGTCAATGTTACCCATTTTAAGATCATCTTGCAAACTCCTTGCCATACTATTGATGGTGTCATCATTATTAATGGCAGTCTGAACTCTAAATAGTTTCTGTTCTTCTTTGGGTATGATCCTAGATTTTTCAGATTCTGCCCTAGATTCTGCGGCTCTACCTTCAGCTTGATAGTAAGGCCCTTTAAACGTAGTATCAAAATCAATATCATGTTGAATTTTGGCCGCTTCATTTTCTGCTTTTTTACTATTAATTTGGGCATTGAAACGATCAACAATAGCTTTTTCTTGATTAAACTGTGCTGTATCTTTAATTTGCAATGCAGTAAGACCATGAGCAACGTGTGCTTCTTTTGATTTTTGTGCCGCATCCATCAGCACAGTAGCATCCCTATTGTTACCAGAACGTTCTGCACGCTGGGCTTGCATCATCAACATCTGTGAGTTATCAAGAGCTTGCTGAGCTTGCTGATCTGCTTTTTGAGCCGCTGTATAAGCGCCTAAACCTTGCAATCCACCTTGGCCAATATTAACCATTGCATGAGGTGAAGTTCCCGCCATCATTCCAAGACCAGCCGTTAACAACGCTGTGCTTAAATTGTTTTCTTTACCTTTTTCAAGTTCAGATTGTCTTTTTTCAAGCTTTTGAGCAAATGGAGCATAAGCCGCTTGCATCTCCTGGTTCATAGGTGCAACAATGTTAGCGCGTTGACTTGCTAATTCTTCTGCTGTTAATGGTTGAGATTGAGAAATAATATTGTTAATATCTTCCATGCTTGTAGGTGTATATGTACTTTCTGGCATTGTTGGTTTCTTCACAACATTACCATTAGCATAACCAATAATTCCACCTTCAGCATGGCCTATTCCCTGTAGATTTTGAGCTGGTAAAGCACCAATTCCTTGATCTTCTGGAAGCGGCGTAGGTGACGCACCCGTTGGCATATTAGGATTATCCCCAGACAAAGCACCGCCACCAGGAACCATAGGCTCCGCAGGCTCCATCTTGTCAATATCTTTCAAACGATTGATTAACTTTTTTGCTGTTTCAAAATCTTTATTTGCAATGCTTTCATCAATAGCTTGTCTTAACCGTGTTACTGGATCAGCAGGTTGTTCTGGTTGCCCAGGTTGCGCAGGATTGCCCATTTGCTGAATAGCCTGATCTTTGACCGTGCCTTGAGGAGTAGGCTGGGGCGCTTGTTGACTCATAGAGTTAACTTGGGACGCAAGTGCAACAAGGTTAGGATTGCATTGGTGTTGCATCACATATTGTTGTAACTTGCCCTGGTCTTTTAGGCTAGCCAACATAGCCATAGTCTGATCTATTTGACCAGGCTGGAAAGGTGTAGTGCTTGGATTAAACATATTTATCCCATCTTAGCTATAGCTAAATCAACAAGGCCGTTTGATTTTCGTTTCTTTTCTTTAATAGCACCACCCTTTGCAGACTTAAACGCACCCAATCCAGCGGCCGTAATACCCGCACCAGCCACTTGCGATAACGTAGAAGGCGGCGCTGTATAGGTTTGCGATGTTGTATTCGTCATGGGTAATCCATGCAAAATATTGGACTGGAAACTAAGTTGCTGATAAGGATAGTTCTTGTAATTAAGATAACACTGATACTGCTGATTCAATACGTTTTGAGCTTGCTGTTGCTGAGCCGCGCCCATCTGAGACTGAACACCAGTGATACCTAAGTTTTGGTTGTATTGAGAATTGCCTAAAGTATTAAGCGTATTTGCCGCAGTGTTTGCCGCATTGATACCCTGCATACCCAAGTTAGCACCAAACTGACCCTGCTGAGCATTGAGATTAGCCGCCGCTTGATTTGCAGATTGGTTAGATTGTTGAGCAGTTAAGTTAGCTTGTAAATCAGCCAAATTGGCCGCTTGGTTAAACTGGCCTTGCTGAAGTCCATATTGACCCATCAACGACTGATTTGCTAAACCAGACTGCTGTAGCATCTGTGCATTTTGTAATGCAGTGTTGTAATTCATTCCCTGGTTGGCTTGCTGAGCTTGTAGGTTTCTAGCTTGGCAAGTAGAGAATTGAGCTTCGGCACACTTATAAGCCTGGTTATAAGCATTACCAACTAGATTTTGTTGAGCTATCTGATTTGCTTGGTTTTGAGCGCCCGTTAACACAGCACAGCGTGTACCACCAAACGCACCCTGACCTACTGCCGATGCTTGGTTTTGTTGCTGTTGCTGAGCCTGTTGCTGTTGCATCATTGCAATTTGAGGTGCAAGAGATGCCTGTAAATACGGATTCATATACTGCATTGCAGTACCAGGATTTGTAAAGTTACCTGTAGATACGTTACCAGGTCCTTGCATTTGCGCCGCATTAGCAAGCGGAGCACCCTGTAATTGAGCACCAGTAACAGATGGAGCGTTGATTTGAGATGCTGAATAAGGATTGTATGTATACCCTGCATTTAGTCCTGCAAGACCAGCCTGACCTGCCATTGCCGTAGCACACTTCAATTGCCCAGAAGTCTGC
>Ga0007854_10003102_pt1 | contig 10145 bp, 8 predicted proteins | sample CryBogCBH12Aug08_FD_60382 | JGI IMG/M metagenome (GOLD analysis project Ga0007854, IMG submission 60382) | Freshwater microbial communities from Crystal Bog, Wisconsin, USA - CBH12Aug08 | ecosystem: Environmental > Aquatic > Freshwater > Lake | place: Crystal Bog, Wisconsin, USA | collected... | reverse complement strand
CGCCGTCATAGCCCGGAACCACGAGGTGAAAGGCGCGGTAAAAAAGTTGTGCCGGAAAAAATGTCGGATGCAAATCCAGCCGGCCATCTTTCCAGCAGCAAAACCGGCTGTCCGCCGCGCAAAACCAAACCACGCCCGCCTCGTCCTCAAACGCGCCAGTGATTTTTCCAACCGCGCCGCCACCGGTGAAGGTTTGCACCACACCGTTTTTCAAGGCGCACAATCCGGCGGTTTCGGTGCCGATCCACAAGTTTTGCCGGTGGTCCTCGAACAGAAAAACGATGCGGTTGTCCGGCAGCCCCGGTGTGTTGTTGACGTTGAAACAGGTGAAGGAATGGCCGTCGAAGCGCACCAGACCGTTGAGCGTGCCAAGCCAGAGATAGCCGTCGTGCGTCGGCGCGAGCGCGATGACGGAGCTTTGCGGCAGGCCGTCGGCGGTGCCCCACACGTCCACGATGAACGGCGATTCCGCCGCCGCGCGCGGCCCGCAAAACAGCGCCGCCGCAAGCAGGACGGAGAAAAACTGGAGGTGCCGGTTCAAGCTGGCCGCAGCATACGCGCTGCCGGTGGCAGGCAAAAGAATTTTCAAACGGGCGCAGCCGCCACCACCGGTTGGTCATTCCCGGCGAAAATAACTTGCCGTTCGCCGGTGGATTGGCGTAGTCTTTCCGTCCTTAATTTGTGGGGTCGTAGCTCAGTTGGTAGAGCGTCTCGTTCGCAATGAGAAGGTCGCAGGTTCGATCCCTGTCGGCTCCACCAGCCTTCGCTCTTCGCTTCGCTTCGAGCTTCGGCTCGGCAGGCCGGGTGAAGGTTGAAGGTCACAAATCAGCGGAAGGCGAAGGCTGCCGCGCCGAAGCGCAGCGTAGGCGGGCGATTCGTAAAAACAAAACGGCACCGGCAAAAATGCCATTCTTCTACGTTTATATTCTTCAAACCCAATCCGGCTCGGAACATTTTTACGTTGGCCGCACCAGCGACCTCCACGCCCGGCTCCAAAAACATAACGCCGGTGAAGTTCCACACACCGCCAAATTCCGGCCTTGGCAAATAAAAACCGCCGTGGCTTTTTCCGAACCGGCCCGCGCGATTGAATTCGAACGCTATCTGAAGTCAGCTTCCGGCCGGGCGTTTGCGAAAAAACGGTTGTAAATTTCCCCCCATGAAATCACCGCTCAAGAATAAATGGATCCTCATCACCGGCGCGTCCAGCGGCTTCGGCGCGGCGGCGGCTCAGGCTTTCGGCGCGGCTGGTGCAAAATTGCTGCTTGGCGCGCGGCGCATGGAGCGACTGGAAAAAGTTGCCGCCCGCGCAAAAAAATCCGGCGCCCCGGTGGCGCATGTTCACGCGCTCGATGTGACGCAGACCGCCAGCGTGGAAACTTTCATGGCGTGGGCCAAAGGAAAATTAAAAAAACAGCCGCTCCACGTCTTGATCAACAACGCCGGTGGCGCGCACGGTCTGGACACGGTGGCCGACGCTCAGGATGCCGATTGGGAAACGACGTTTCAGACCAATGTTCTCGGCCTGCTCCGCGTCACGCGCGCCGCGCTGCCGCTGCTTGGCCGCGCCACCGGCGCGAGCATCATCAACCTCGGATCCATCGCCGGGCGCACAGCTTACGCCGGGGCGGCGGCGTATTGCGCTGCGAAGTCCGGCGAACTCGCCATCACTCGCGCGCTGCGCCACGAATTGCTCGGCACCGGCATCCGCGTCGGCACGGTTGATCCGGGGCTGGCGGAGACGGAATTTTCCGTGGTGCGTTTCAAGGGCGATAAAAAACGCGCGCGGGAAGTTTACGCCGGCATGAATCCACTCACCGCCACCGACATCGCGGAAATTCTGGTCTGGGTCGCGAGTCGTCCACCGCACGTCAACATTGATGAAATTCTGGTGAAGCCCACCGATCAGGCAGACATGGGGAAAATTTTCCGGCGGTCGAAATAATTCGTTCACTTCCACCGCCAGGTTGCGCGATCAGAACGCGCGCCATCAATGGGTCCTTGAGACCGCTCCGGCCAGCAAACGCGTCCAGTTGGCAAAATCATATTCCAGCCGTTGGCCACCGATGGTGATGGTGAGGTTTGGGCTGTTCGTTTGCTGGAACACCCACGGATTTTTTAATTCCGGCCACGCCGAATAATCCACCGCCACTCCGTCCACTTTTGATTGACCGGTGTAACGCGCCTTGTGCGGCAGCCAAGTCAGATCGAGCGTGTGGCCGGTGAGCGACGTGTAGCGCAAACGCAGATTCGTAGAATTCAAGCCGGTGGCGTCCACTTTCGCTTTCGCGAGCACCGCGTCGGCGAAGCGATTCAATTCCGCGTCCACGCCGCCGCCGGCGAACGGTTTCAGTTCCGAGGTTTCCAGCACCCAGCTGTTCGTGCGCGCATCGCACCAAAGCAAGTCGCAAGCTTCCATCTGCTTCTTGCCCCAACTATGCGGCTTAACGGTGTAAAAGCCCATCAGCATCGAACCGTTATGGCAGAAAATCCAGCCGTCGCGTTCTATCCGTTTCATGATCGCCCCCTGCGTGGTGAACGGCGCGTAAAGTTTCCAGTAAGGATAATCCGCCGGCACCGCATACACGCCGATGAGCGTGCCTTCGTGCTGGAGATACTGGCTGAACGGGTTTTCACCGTAACCAAGTTTGTTGGCACGGTTTTCCTGCAAGCGGTAAGGCCGCGCCGGATTTTCCATGCACACGCAAAAGGTAGAAACGGGTTTGTCCGAAATCCACTTGAGCAGATTGCGCCGGCCTTCTTTGTAAAGCCCCGAGGTCGGCGTCGGCGCATGATCCCACTGACTCGCCAGGCTGTAGCTTGGGGTGTGAAATGTCATACGATGCACTTGCGCGTTGCCGGATGCCGGCACCGATGAGATGTGCGTGAACGGCTGCACCCGATCCAGCGCGACATTCAAAATCAGCGCCGGCAGTTCGTAACGGCCGGGAGCCGCCATCCAGAACCAATCCGTCCCGGAAACCGGGCGATTCGCGCCAAAATAAATCCACGCCGTCGCCGCCGTCGAACCCATCGAATCCGGACTGGTCTGCGTGGAATACCAATATTTCGCGCGCGAGGCGGAGCCGACGTTGTAGCCCTGATTCCAAGTGCAGGCAATGTCGAGGAACATCGCGTCGAGCGTGAGCGTGGCGCGCTGGCGCATCTCCGGGTCGCGGGCGAACTCCACTAGCATCTTCACCGCGTCTAGGTCCACAGATAGATAAATCGGCGCGCCATATTCGTCGAAGTTGCGCCGGCAGATTTCATCGAAGTAGCTGAACAGCCGCGCGCGGGTGGCCTGCTTAATTTCAACGGCATTCAAGCCGTCCGCATCCACCAGTTCCGGCCATTCCTCGGCGGCAAGATAACCCGCACCGTCTTCCATCAGCCGATAGTTCATCGCCCCGTAACCGCGCCAGACTTTATGCGCGTAGAGCGCCACATAATCGCGAATCTTTAGCGCCGTCACCCGGGGAATCCTGTCCTTACAAAGAAAATAGGTATTCACCAGCGCTACCTTGTCGAACGGATCGAGGCCAGGTGGATTCAACGGGTTGGTCACCAGTTTTTTTCGCGCAATCTCAATCCGCGAACTCACCGCCGCATCAATTTTGGCGAGCGCATAATTTGTATCCACATTCAATAACAGCCGCGCCGCATAGGCTGAGGCCGAAGCCTTGGGATAGGTTTCCTGTGCCGGCTTCGGTCTGCTGGCTGCGACATACCGGACCAACGCCGCCGCCCGTTCGGCGGGCGTTTTACCGCTAATCCGCTCAGGGGGTTCCGCCGGCATCGCCACCGACAATGCGGACGACTCATTGACAGGTGTTTCCTCCTGCGCCCGCAACCAAGCCGCCGGTGGCAAAATCAAAGCGACTAAAACCAGCGCCGTTAAAACATTTCTTTCTGGATTCATCATAAAAATTGGTGGATGAAGGAAGCTCTGCGGGTGTTTTTCTTTTGTTTTCTTTACGCCTTAGCCTCATATCCCTTTGTTTGCCCGCCAGAGCAACCCCGCGCCAACGCCTTGGAAGAGAAAGTTCGGCACCCACAAAATCAGGTGCGGGAAAAATTCCGGTCGCGCCGCCAACGAACCGCCGAGCATGATGAAGGCGTAATAAGCCATCACCAGCAGCAAAGCGATGCCGATGCCGATGTTCGTCTCGCGCCGGTGGACGCGGATGCCGAGCGGAATGCCGATGAGCGTGAAGCCGAAGCAGGCGAACGAAAACGCGACTTCGCGGTGCATTTCCACTCGCACTGGACTGGTCAACCGCCGCTGCTGTTCCCGTAACTCCGCCGGTGAATTGGTGGTCGCCACCGGCAGATTCAAACTTTCCAGTTCGCGTAATTCCTGCCGCAACTGGCTGAACGTCATGTCGCTGATTTTCGGCTTGGTGACGCGGTTGGTTACGGTGTTGAGGCTCAAATTCAGCGTGAGCGTTGGAAACGAGTTGATGGCGTTGCCGCGCGGGCCAACGCTGACGCTGCGCGCGTCCACCAAATCGAGCACGAGCTGGTTGTTGGCGCGGTCGGGCTTGAGCCGACCGCTGGCGGCGTGGAGCGTGGTGTCCACGTTGGTTTCATTTTGCAGCCGGTAAATCATCACGTTTTCCAGCGCGCCGCCCCGGTTTTTTTCGACGTAGAAAATGTAGCCGGGAAAATCGCGGAGGAACCGGCCTTCGGGAATCTGCGCATTCATCGCCACCGTGCGCAAATCGTCGGTGAGATTTTTGAACGCCACGCGGCTCTGCGGCCCGAGTTGCAAATTGAACCACGCGCTCAAGCCGCAGCACAGCAAACTCAACAGCAGCACCGGCGTCACCAGCGACAGCAGGCTCACACCGCTGGCGCGCGCGGCGGTGAGTTCCTGATCCGCGCTGAACCGGCCAAACACCAGCAGCGTCGCCGTCAACATCCCCATCGGCAGCGCGAACACCCAGACGAACGGAATCAGATAAAGCAACGCCTTGAACAGCAGCAGCGGGCTGACTTGGCTGCTGACGAGCAGCGTGAGGATTTCGCGCAGCGCGTTGCCGACGAGCAGCACGGCGGTGAACACCGCCACGGTGAGTAGCAACGTGGCGAGCACCTGGCCGGCCAGATATTTATGCAGCGTTTTCAAAAAAGGGCGGCGGGAAAGCCAGCCGCGCCGCGTCTAAGTTGCCGCAATCAGACAGGCAGGCAAGCGGAAAGCAAAACCGGTGGCGGGCCACCGGCGCGGCGAAATTAAAGCACCGTCGCGCGGCTATCGCCTTCGCGGATGACAGCGTTGACCGATAATTCCACCATGGTCTGGCGACCGAGAAATTCCATCAACACGGCTACGCGGTCGCGGCCGCTTTGCACCTGTGTTACCACCGCCAGCAGGCCGCGCAGGCTGCCTTCGGCCACGCGCACCACGTCGCCGGGCACCAGTTCGGTGCTGACCGTGTGCAGTTCTTCCTCGCCAAAGGTCGCGCGCAGATCGGTGATGATGTCGGTGGCAATCGTCGGCCAGCGCTCGCCGAAGTGGACGATGCCGGCGACACCCCGCGCGTGTTGCACGGCGCGCAAATCCGTCTGCCAGATAAACTGCGCGAACAGGTAGCCGGGGAACAGCGCCTCGGTGGTCCAGACCGCACCGCGCACGGTGGCGCGCTTGAAGCGGAGGCGCGGCAGGAACACTGCCACACCGGCCAATTGCCGGAGATGCGCGGCGGCGATGTGTTCGTGTTTGGGCTGGGACCGCACACAAAACCATTCCGCCGTCGGCGAGCTTTCCGAGGATGCTGGTTGCGCCTGAGAATGCACAGCGGCTTAGGAAGTGTGATAATCCTTGTAGCGGCCGTAGTAGTGATAATCGGCGGCGTTCGGGCGGACGGCGTTCAACACGATGCCGAGCACCGTTGCTTTGCGCTGCAGCAGGAGGTCGAGCGAGGCGCGCGCCACGCGGGCGGAGGTGGCTTCAGCGCGGATGACAAACAGAACGCCATCCATGCGCGGCGCCAAACTGACGGCATCGTCCGCGGCCAGCACCGGTGGCGTGTCCACAATGACATAATCGAATTCCTTGCCGGCGGCGGTGAGGAAATTTTCCATGTCGGCGGCAAAGAAGAATTCGGTGGAATCCTTGTCCACCTGGCCGCGGGGAAGTAACTGGAGACCGGGCACCTTGGTCGGTAGCACCACCGTGTGCCAGTCCAATTTTTCCTTGAGCATCTGGCCCAGCCCTTTTACCGCCGTGATGCCAAAGCCGGCGTGTAACCCACCTTTGCGCAGGTCGGCATCCACCAGCAACACGCGCGAACCGCTCATGGCGAGCGACGTGGCGAGGTTGGCGGCGACGAAGGATTTGCCGTCGTCCGGCACGGAGCTGGTGACGAGCAGTGTGCGCGGATGCTGGCCGGCCTGGCCCAGATAAAGCAGCGAGGAGCGCAGGTTGCGGAACGATTCCACGAATGGGGTGGGGGCGGCCTTGGTGTAAAGCAGCGGCACCTCGCCGCCGTCCGCCAAATTGCTTTCGTTGGGAATCTGGCCCAGCACATTTTCATCGAAAAATTCCTGTAGTTCGGTGAAGGAATTCACGCGGTCATCCAGCCGATCCAGGAGGAACAACACCGCGAGACCCAGCGCCAGGCCGACTAGCACGGCCAGCAGCAGCGTGCGGACGAGCAATGCCGACAGTGGCAGGGCTTCGGTGGCGGGTTGGTAAATGGTGACGCTTTCCGGGCTGATTTCCTTGTTCACGTCGAGCATTTGCATGCTGGTCAGCAACTGGTCGTAAAGCATCTGAACGCGCTCGCCGCGGGCCTTGAGGCGTTCGTAAACCAGCCGTTTGCGGTCCAGCACCAGATTTTGTCGGCCTAGCTCGATGGTTTGTTTCTGCCAGTTTTTGATCTGCTGTTCCAACGCGCTCTTGCGGGCTTCAAGTTGCTCCACGCTCTGGTCGCGGTAGATGGCAAGCAACCGGCCGAACCGGTCAATCGTTTCGTCCAGCGCCACGACGTGAGGGTGCTTGGGTTTGAGGTATTCACCCAGCCGTTCCTTGTCGGCCTTGAGCAGGAGAATCTGCTGCTTGGTGGAAAGGTATTGCTGGCCGATGCTGTTGGCCGCCTGTTGACCGTCAAGACCGGCATTGACGAGCACGTTCGCACCGGCGGCCGCATTCTCCGTGCCGGTGGCACCGGAGCGTAGCATGGCCGGCTGCGATTGCTGTTCCAGCAGCAGGCTCTGATCGAGGGTCATGGACTTGAGTAAATCATATTCCGACTGGGCGTCGGCCAGCCGCTGGTAAAGGATGGCGAGGAAATTATTCATGCCCGTTGACTGCTCGAGCAGGGCGATGTCGTTGGTGCTTAAAAAAGAAATAATCTGATCGTCCACGCGGTTGAGTTCCGGCTCCAGCCGCTGAATCTGCTCGGTCATGCCGGCGATGGTTGTATCGGAAGTATGCGTGGCCATCTCCTTTTTCAAGCCGATGTATTCCTCCATGCAGGCCTGTAGAAATTTCTGCGTGTATTGCGGCTCGTTGCCGGTGGCGCGCAGGATGAAGATGGTGGTTTTGGGCAGGATGGAAACATCCACGTTGATGGAACTACGCGTCAGCTCCGGATTGCTGGCGGTCACACGGGCGCGGGCGCGGTTGAGCACGGCTTGTCCCTGCATGAGCGCGGCCTGAGTGCCGAGAAAATTGCCCAGTTCCTCAGAATAGAGTGAGCCGATGGAACCCTGCTGGGTGTTGAGCTTGATGTTGACGATCATCTGACCGACCGAGGAAAACTGCGGCGGGGCATCCGCCAGCCGCCAAGCCTCGACGCCCACGGCAACGGGAATGGTAATCAGCAGCACCCACCAGCGCTTGAGCAGCAGGTTGCGGTAGCGCTGAACTCGCGCGTGCAGCGTGTTGATCCACGCCGTGCGGTTGGGTTTGGTGGCGGAAAAATCTTCGATTTCGTTCATGGAATGTTGCTTCAGCAATATTTTGTTGAGACCAGCGGCGGAAAATAACCTAAAAATTAATCAACCGCGTCGGCACGATAATTAGGTCGTTGGGTTCGAGGACGATGTCTTTTTCAGTCTTACCCTTCTCCAAAATATCCTCCATGTTCAAATCAAACGTCTTCTTCTGGCCGTTCGGACCGGTGGCAGCGCGCACCACCTTCACCTTGCTGGTATTGGCGAAGTCGGCAAAACCACCGGCGCGCAAAATCGCATTGCCGGCCGTCAGGTTTTCATTGATCTGGATGTCCAAGCCGCCCTGCGAACGAACTTGGCCCCAGATATACACGCGGCCAAGAATGCGGTTGGCCACATTCAACGAAAGCACCACCGTCGCCTGCTTGTAATATTCCTTTTCCAGCGCGGCTTTGATGTCTGCCGCCAGCTGCTTGGAAGTTTTACCCACGGCTTTGACGCGGCCAATATAAGTCACATCCAGCTCGCCGGAATCCGTCACCACCAAGTTCACCGGAAGCTCCTGAATTCCCAGCAACCGGTCTTCCAAAATCTGAAAGCTCACGGTGTCACCCACCCGCAGCACATAGGTGTCATCCGCCACATAGCCGTTGAGCAAGCCGGACGCGGGCTGGGCTGGTGCCGCCACGGCGACCGCAGCCGGTGGTGCGGTTCTCGCTCCGAGCGTTGGCATCGGCAGTTGGGCAAAGGCCGGTGGAAACCCCGCCAACACCAGCAGCAAACCGGAAATGATTTTTTTCATTGATACAATGGATTATTCAGAATTGGTAGGTGAAACTCAAGCCCACAATGTTCTCAGTGTAGTTCCACCAGGCTGAGTTGGAGGTTTCCTTGATCCACTTATAATAAACCGACGAGGACAGTTTCTGGGTCAGCCCGCGCCTGATGGTAAGACCAGCCCCATATTGATCATAACTCACCGTTTGCACCGCCACCTGCTTGCCGTGCTCATACCAGACCGGCGTCGAGATTTGAAAATTTCGCACGACGTTCCAGTTGGGATCCAGATTCACAAAATACCGGTCATACGCCTGGCCGTTGTAAGCAAAGTCCACGCTGTGCCCCGCCGACAGCGAATAGCTGATGTGGTCGTTGACCTGATGGGTAATGGAAAACTGAAAATACAGCGCCGTTGCGTTATTAAGCGAGTTGGTTCCCGTGGCATTCGGCGTATAAACCGTGTAACCCGCATCCAGCCGCGTGCTTAAATGCTGGCTGATCTGCACGCTGGAAAACGCGCCCACATTCCACTGCACCGCATCCGCCACCGCCCCGGCACCTGTCGCCCCCGACTGTTCGTAATTAATCAGCCCCAGCCCGGATTCCAAACCCACCATGATTTCCGGTCGCAGTTTGAAGCCACCGTTCACAAAAAAATTCTCCGACACCGAATCCGGTTGCCCGATCGTTTTCGTCAGCGCCACATAATTCATATGGTCATATCCGACATTCACCACCGCCTGGTTCAAATCCCATAGGCCCGAAATGCCGGCGTCGTTTTGCAACACCTCGTTGTTCTGGTTTCCCCTCGCCGTCGGGTTTTGGTAGGAATACTCCGACACCGTCACCCGGTCGTGCAGGTTGATCACCCAATCCTTGATGTAAAGGTCGAAAGCCAGACCGGTGCCCGGGTTGAGATAAATCTGGTTCAACGAGCTGTGCTGCAGGTAAAACGAATAGCCGCCGCTCAGATTGACATTCAGCGTGTTCCATTCCGTCACCGGCCAGGTCAACTGCGTGTTGAGGGACGGCCGGAAAATCAGGTCGCCGCCACCGGCACCGGAGTTGCGCAGGTTGTCGTCATATTCCGTGGCTTCGGTCGCGCCACAACGCAGCGCCACCGGTCCCCAGCGCAGGTTGTAATAGCCGATGGTGCTTTGCGCCTGTTTGTTTTGCGCCGCCGCCAGATCGCCCGCCATCGAAATCCGCAAGGCGTCCTGCGCGTTTAGTCCGCCCACCGGCAACAGCCATAAAAGCAGCAGCCACCGGCAACAGCGACCGGCTTTGAGCAAAAAAATGTATTGGTTTCTCAACACGCAGGCGAAAGGTTGCATCCTGCCAACGCCGCGCCGCTGACGCCAGCAAAAACGCCGCGCCGGTGGCGTCCTAATCGTAATCGTAATCCTAATCTTAATCCCTCTGGAACAACGATTGCGATCAAGAACAAGATTAAGTTTAGAAGATCC
>Ga0007854_10003097_pt1 | contig 10162 bp, 8 predicted proteins | sample CryBogCBH12Aug08_FD_60382 | JGI IMG/M metagenome (GOLD analysis project Ga0007854, IMG submission 60382) | Freshwater microbial communities from Crystal Bog, Wisconsin, USA - CBH12Aug08 | ecosystem: Environmental > Aquatic > Freshwater > Lake | place: Crystal Bog, Wisconsin, USA | collected... | reverse complement strand
GTAGGAATTTAAGCTCACCCCGAGCGGTCAGACTTAGGCAAGCTTTAGAACACCTTGGCCCTATATTTGTGAAGTTCGGACAAGTCTTGTCTACTCGAAGGGATCTTTTGCCGGAGGATATATCAAATGAACTGGCTAAGTTGCAAGACCGTGTGCCGCCCTTTGATTCTGATATTGCGGTGGCAACGATTGAGAAATCGTTTGGACGCAAGATTGAAAATATCTTTCTCCAGTTTGATAGGACTCCTATTGCGAGCGCCTCTATTGCACAAGTACATTTTGCAACCATAGCACTCAAAGATGGTGGAACCAAAGAGGTGGCCGTCAAAGTACTTCGACCAGGTATGCTGAGTGTGATTGAAAAAGATCTAGACCTCATGAGGATGATGGCTGGGTGGTTGGAGGTACTGTTTGAAGACGGCAAACGACTCAAGCCAAAAGAAGTTGTAAAAGAGTTTGACAATCACTTGCATGATGAACTTGATTTGGTCCGTGAGGCCTCAAACGCAGCTCAGCTTAGAAGAAATATGGAAGGTCTTAATTTGGTACTTATTCCAGAGATGATTTGGGATTATTGCCACACCGATGTGATTGTGATGCAAAGGATGAAGGGTGTACCTATTAACCAAGTGGACCGACTTGTAAAGGCCGGCGTAGACATCGCTCAACTGGCAAAAGACGGGGTGACGATTTTCTTTACACAAGTGTTTAGGGACGGATTTTTTCATGCCGATATGCACCCGGGAAACATCCAGGTCAGCTTAGAGCCCGAGACTTTGGGGCGCTATATCTCTCTTGATTTCGGGATTGTTGGGACTTTGACTGAATTTGACAAGGAGTACCTTGCTCAAAACTTTACAGCTTTTTTTAGAAGAGACTACAAAAGAGTGGCCGAGTTGCACATTGAGTCTGGTTGGGTACCTGCACAGACCAAAGTTAACGAACTTGAAACGGCGATTCGAGCGGTATGTGAGCCTTATTTTGATCGTCCCTTGAAAGAGATATCACTGGGATTGGTATTAATGAGACTCTTTCAAACCTCAAGGCGCTTTCATGTTGAAATACAACCCCAACTCGTTTTATTGCAAAAAACCTTGTTAAATATTGAAGGTTTGGGTCGACAACTTGACCCCGAGCTGGATTTATGGAGCACTGCAAAACCATTTTTAGAAAAATGGATGTCCGATCAAATAGGGCCACATAAACTGTGGGAGCAAATTAAAGCAGAAGCACCTCTTTACGCAAAGATACTTCCAGCTTTGCCAAGACTGTTTCATGATTTCCTTAAAAGCCCGCCTCAGCAACTTAGATCTGATCTAAACCGATTGATTGAGGAACAACGCAAAACTAACTCACTCATGCAAAGATTTATGTGGGCTGTGATTGGATTTGTTGGGGGAATACTTTTGATGCAGTATTGGATTCAGTCTACTTAAAATTTACTATTCATTAATTTTTCTGGACAAAATGAAGGTTTATTAAAATGCTACTCACCCTGGTCATTATTTATTTGCTGATCACAATTGCTATTGGCCTCATAGCTGCTAAAAGGGTTAAAAACTCTGCAGATTTCGCCATTGCAGGAAGGCATCTGCCAATCGCTATGATCATAACCACAACATTTGCTACCTGGTTTGGATCTGAAACTGTTTTGGGCATACCGGCGAGATTTGTAAATACCGGACTTGGAGGGGTTATAGAGGATCCGTTTGGAGCTGGTATTTGTTTGATTCTAGTTGGAGCGTTTTTTGCGTCCAAGCTCTACAAAATGTCTCTCTTAACTATTAGTGACTATTTTAGAGAGCGCTTTGGCCGTGAGGTAGAGATTTTTTGTTCAGTCATCATCATGTTAAGTTACCTTGGCTGGGTCTCTGCGCAGGTGACTGCTCTGGGATTGGTTTTTAATGTACTCTCAGCAGAATTAATCAGCTTACCCCTTGGTATGACCATCGGAGTGATCTCCATTTTGGCTTACACACTGTTTGGTGGGATGTGGTCTGTTGCGATTACAGACTTCATACAAATGATTATTTTGGTGCTGGGACTTGCTATTTTGGCGGTCTTTGCGGGAGAGCAGGCTGGAGGGGCGTCTGCAGTGTTAAATCTGGCCAGTTCAAGGGATATGTTTCATCTATTACCCGAGCCAGACTTTAAGTCTTACATGTTCTTTTTTGCGTCTGCCTTAACCATGATGCTGGGCTCCATTCCCCAGCAAGATGTGTTTCAAAGGGTGATGTCGGCAGATAGCGAGTACTCTGCAACAAGGGGACCAATCATTGGAGGCATTTTCTACATTATTTTTGCATTTGTGCCCATGTTTTTGGTAGTTAGTGCTCTCATCATCATGCCCGAGCAAGCAGAGCTTTTAATCGCTCAAGATCCCCAAAAAGTGTTGCCTACTTTGGTGATGGAGAAAATGCCATTTGTTATGCAAGTGCTATTCTTTGGTGCGCTTTTATCTGCAATCAAATCTTGCGCTTCCGCAACCCTTTTGGCACCTAGCGTAACTTTTACTGAGAATATTTGGAGAAATATTTACCCCTACTCGGGCGATAAAAGTGAATTGCGAGCTATGAGAATAACAGTCCTGGTTTTTAGTGTTTTGGTATTGGCTTACTCAATTGTTATGCAAGGCACGCCCATCTACGAGTTAGTCTCAGGTGCTTATCAAATCCCACTAGTAGGAGCGTTCACACCGCTCTTATTTGGTTTGTACTGGAAGCGAGCGACCACACAAGGAGCCCTCTTTGCTATTGTCTTCGGGGTTGTGAGTTGGCTCCTGTTTATCTTGACACCCGCAGGCGATAATTTCCCGGCTCAATTGGTTGGATTATTAGCATCTATTTTTGGTATGGTTGTCGGCTCCCTAGGTCCACAGGCGATTAAAAACTCACACGCCTCGCATCACCGTCTTGTCGTGGCAGGGGATTAAGTTACCTTTTTTGGCAATTATGCATACTAGAGCCCTAGTACATATTGAATTCTGAAAAAGAGTCCCGATTTAAATGCTGCCCCTTATAATAGGGGGCTTGAGCTAAATCAAGTTCATTTAGCTTTTTAGAACAAAGTGATCAGGCGATTATTGCTTTTGCAGTTAATTCCTTCATTTTGGGTCGTTTTTAAACATCAATACTATCGCAAATCATGCCCATTTACGCCTATAAATGTGGGTCCTGTGGCCATGCCAAGGACGTATTACAGAAAATTTCAGACAGTCCACAAACACAGTGTCCTGCTTGTGGACTGCAAACATGGAGCAAACAACTTAGCGCACCAGGGTTCCAATTAAAGGGTACGGGTTGGTATGCAACAGATTTTAAAAATGGCGGGAACAACTCTGCTCCTGCAGCGCCTGCAGCAGAAAACGTTGGCTCGACAGCGCCCACCGAAGGTGCTACTCCTGCAACTAATGCAGGCAGTGCAACTTCCGCGGATCAAGGCGTGTCATCTAGCGCCAGTCAAACGAACTCAGCCCCAAGCCCGAGTTCGAGTTCGAGTTCGAGTTCGAGTTCGAGTGTCACTACATCTGTTGCATCCTCTTCTTCTGCAGCAAGTTGTAGTCCTGGTTGCGCATGTCATTGATCAAATATTTATTTTGTCCATTACTAAGACTGCTCTTTCAATCAAAATTTTGATTCATCCAACTGTAAATAGTCACAATGTCATTTAAAAAATATTTATTAGCCGGCTTACTTGTTTGGTTACCTTTGACCATTACGGTTTGGCTGCTGAGTTGGTTGGTCGGATCTCTTGATGCCTTACTTGGTAGTGTTCTAGGAGGCCTATCAAAAATGGCCTCAGACCAAAGTAATGCAAACGAGTTCATTAATGATCTCTCCAAGATACACGGCCTTGGTGTAATTGCGGTAGTGTTAACACTCTTAGTGTCTGGTGCTTTCGCCTCCAATGTAGTTGGTAAATGGTGGCTTAATCAATGGGGCAAAATATTCGCAAGAATTCCAATTTTTAAAACAATATATGTCAGTGTTAAAAGAGTATCTGACACACTTTTCTCCAGCAACGGTAACGCGTTCAGAAAGGCTTTACTAGTGCAATATCCAAGAGAGGGCTCTTGGACTGTAGCCTTTCAAACTGGAGAGCCCTCGGGAGAGATTGAGTCAAAATTGGGGCAAGGGTTTGTGAGCGTGTATGTGCCTACAACACCAAATCCAACAAGCGGATTTTTCTTGATTGTGGCCAAATCCGAAATCATAGAGCTTGATATCAGCGTTGATCAAGCCTTGACCTACATCATATCCATGGGCTCTGTGGCCCCTGATGGTGTTGAAGCGGTCAATTCAGAAACATCCCTCAAATTTTGAGGCGTTCAATTTTTTAAGATTAGCAAAGAGAATATTAAATGGCGATGCGAACACACTACTGCGGACTCGTAACACAAGAATTCATTGGTCAGGAGGTGACCCTTTGTGGCTGGGTAAATAGACGTCGGGATCACGGAGGAGTAATCTTTGTGGATCTTCGCGATAGGGAGGGGTATGTGCAGATTGTTTGCGACCCAGACCGCGCTGACACCTTCGCGGTCGCTGAAGATTTGAGAAATGAATTCTGTGTTCAAGTCGTCGGTCTTGTTCGTGCTAGACCAGAGGGCACAGTAAATGAGCAAATGAAGAGCGGACACATTGAAGTCCTCGCCCATGTCGTTACAGTTTTGAACCCTTCTGTAACACCTCCTTTTCAGTTGGATGATGACAATCTCTCAGAGACCACTCGTCTGACCCATCGAGTATTGGACTTGCGAAGGCCTTATATGCAACGCAACTTAATGCTGCGCTATAAAGTTGCTATGCAAATTAGACAATTTTTGGATAGCAACGGTTTTGTCGATATTGAAACACCGATGCTTACCAAAAGTACTCCTGAGGGCGCTAGAGATTACCTTGTGCCCAGTCGCGTTCATGATGGACAGTTTTTTGCACTGCCACAGTCTCCACAATTATTTAAGCAACTTTTGATGGTGGCTGGCTTTGATCGCTACTATCAAATTACGAAATGTTTTAGAGATGAAGACTTAAGAGCTGATAGGCAACCAGAGTTCACTCAGATTGATATAGAAACTTCTTTTATGACAGAGGAGGAGATTCGCGAATTATTCCAAAAGATGATCGACTCTGTCTTTAAGAAGGCATTGAATGTAGATTTAGGTGAATTCCCCGTTATGACCTACGCTGATGGCATGCGACTATACGGCTCAGATAAACCAGATTTAAGAGTGAAGATGGAGTTCACCGAACTCACAGATGTCATGGCAGATGTTGATTTCAAAGTCTTCTCAACTCCTGCAAATGCTAAGGGAGGACGTGTCGTTGGTTTGTGCGTAAAGGGGGGGGGCGAACTCTCCCGAGGCGAGATAGATGGATATACAGACTTCGTAAAAATTTACGGCGCCAAAGGACTTGCCTGGATCAAAGTTGTGGATATCAGTAAAGGAAAAGAGGGCTTGCAATCCCCCATTGTTAAGAACCTACACGACCAAGCCATTCAAGCTATTTTGGAACGAACTGGGGCAAAAGACGGAGACCTGATTTTCTTCGGTGCTGACAAGGCTAAGATTGTGAACGACTCAATCGGAGCACTTCGTCTAAAAATTGGACACAGCGATCTGGGTAAGAAAAATGGATTATTTGAAGACCGATGGGCTCCACTTTGGGTGGTTGATTTCCCAATGTTTGAGTTTGATGATGAAGCTCAAAGATTTACCGCAGTTCATCACCCGTTTACAGCCCCTAAAGATGGTCATGAGGACTGGATGGTAACTGCCCCTGAAAAATGTCTAGCTAAAGGCTACGACATGGTCTTAAATGGATGGGAGATTGGCGGTGGATCGGTTCGTATTCATAGAGCCGATGTACAGCAAAAGGTTTTTGATGCCTTAAAAATCACACCCGAAGAAGCTCAACTGAAGTTTGGGTTCTTGTTGGATGCGCTCCAGTATGGAGCACCTCCACACGGCGGCTTGGCCTTTGGCTTGGACCGAGTTGTTACTTTAATGACGGGTGCAGAGTCTATAAGAGATGTGATTGCATTCCCCAAAACCCAAAGAGCACAATGTTTGTTAACACAAGCCCCAAGCCCAGTTGATGAAAAGCAGTTGCGAGAGTTACATATTCGCTTAAGAACAGTTCAAGCAACTCAAGTAAATTGATAAGCATTGGTGAACTGGAGTGATGAAACTTGTAAAGCCTATAACTAGCTTGGGACTTTAATGTCTAAAGAATCGTTACTCTTGCTTCCGGGTCTTATGTGCGATGAGACAGTTTGGATTCCTCTTTTGGAAGATTTATCCAAAACACATGATTGCACAGTGGTGGACCATGGTCGAGCAGACTCTTTGTCGGTTATGGCGAAAAATATTCTTAGACAAGCACCTAACAAGTTCGCATTGGCAGGACACTCCATGGGGGGCCGTATCGCGATTGAAGTCATTAGGCAAGCCCCAGAAAGAGTAAGCCGCGTTGCACTGATGAATACCGGTTATCTGCCTCGACCTGACTCAGAGGTGGGCGCAAAAGAAATGCAAACCAGGTATGAATTACTCAAAATTGCAATCGATCAGGGTGTAGAGGCAATGGCTAGAACTTGGGTAAAGGGGATGGTTGCGCCAGCTCGCTTGAGCGATGAGCCCTTTATTCAAAGGATTATTGATATGTTCAAACTAAAGAGCGTTGATATATTCAAACACCAGATCGCCGCACTTTTGAACCGTCCTGATGGCACACCAGTCTTGAAGACCTTGAGCGTACCTACCTTGGTGCTTTGTACAGAGTTTGATTCATGGTCTCCCGTTAAACAACATCGCGATATGGCTGATTTGATGTCTAAGCAGCCCACTTGGTGTGAAATATCGGGTGCAGGTCACATGTGTACCATGGAGGCTCCTCAGGCAGTGGCTAAGGCCATGACGGACTGGCTCAATTCACCCAACGCTTAATCTTCTATCAAATTAGATTAAATTTAAATAGGTCCCAAGGTCTAGCCTCTCATCAGGGCAAATAATTGACCTGTAAAGCGATCATGTCGATGCTGTTAAGATCGTCAAATGATATTAAGACTAAGTCCAGTTCCTCATTTGCCTGGATCGCATCTACGTTTGGTAACTTATAACATCCACAAGGGTGTGCAAGGCCTAGGGCCAGCAAAACGCTTGGAAATTCACAATCTTAGAACTGCAATCGCGAATTTAAATGCTGATATCGTTTGTTTGCAAGAGGTCAGGGCATTCAACAATAAACATGCAAAGAGTTTTAAGAATTGGCCAAATACAAATCAAACTGAATACTTGGCTCCACCTGGATATTTCTCTGTATATAAAACCAACGCAACGACCAAGCACGGCGAACACGGCAACGCATTGCTCTCAAAATGGCCTATCGTTTCGCATCATCACCTAGACATGTCTGATCATGCTCTTGAACAAAGGGGTTTACTGCATGTGGTGATTGATATAAATAAAGTGCGGGTTAATGTCATTGTCCTGCATTTAGGGCTATTTGCAAATAGCAGAAAAAGGCAAATTCAGCGACTAGGAGATTATTTAGATATGAAAATTTCTCCAGGTGAACCGGTGTTGGTGGCGGGGGATTTCAATGATTGGAGTAATGCACTAATTCCGTTGATGAATAAAATTGGATTGAACTTGATATCGCGCTCAACGACGAGTAAAGCCACAGTTAATGGGCTTCAAATAAATAAGCGAATGTTGACATTTCCCTCCACACTTCCTTTACTAGAACTTGATTATGTTTATGCAAAAGGATTGGTTTCAACAAGTGCCTATGTTCTCAGTGGCGGTCATTGGGGACGATTGTCAGACCATTTACCGTTGGTCGTTGAATTTGCAAAAAATGGGCTCAGTGACTCTGGGTTAAGAGCGTGAGAGATTCCCAATTGAACTTGCTGCAAGGCTCGGATGAATACTTTCCAGCATTGGTAGATGCAATCAAGCAAGCAAAACTGGAGATCAGACTAGAGACATATATTTTTGACTTTAACGAAGGATCGTTATCCGTTGCAAAAGCTCTAGAAAATGCAGCTAAGAAAGGCGTTTCTGTTTACGTATTAGTTGACGGCGTTGGCACGCCCAATATTCCTTTGGAGTGGCAAATTAGGTGGCAAACCTCAGGTGTGAAATTCAAAGTATTTGATCCCGTTGGCCCAGGTGCGCTTTGGTTTCCGAGTCGTTGGCGAAGACTGCATAGGAAACTGTGTGTAATTGATCAAATTATTGGCTTTTGTGGCGGCATAAATATTCTTGATGATCACTATAACCCTCATACCCAAAGTTTAATGCGGGAGTCAAGACTAGACTTTACCGTTCAGATCGTAGGGTATTGTGTTATCGATATTTTGAAAGAGATGCAACGAACTTGGTACAGGTTAGATTTAGTCCAAGAGTTCAGGCAAACTGGGTTGGTGGGTACTGTTAAAGGAATAATTGCAAAAAATGATTTTGCGTTGAACTTTCAAAGCATCAAACACCAACTTAGTAATAAGCGACATAAGCGACGAAGTTTCTCTAGGCACTGTAGTTTGGTGCTTCGAGATAATCTTTCGCAGCGTAATAGCATAGCAAACGCATATATCAAAGCAATCGATCGTTCGCGATTTGATATATGTATTGCAAGTGCATTTTTTTTACCTCAAGACAGAATGCTTGACTCCCTCATCAAGGCTGCGAAACGAGGTGTCTCAGTTACTTTGTTGTTACAGGGACATTATGAATTTGTATTGCCTTATAGAGCGGCTAGACAAATATACGGAAAACTACTTGATGCTGGAGTTCAAATTGTAGAGTATCAGTTAAGTTACTTACATGCAAAGGTTGCATGTGTTGATAGTATTTGGTCCACAGTGGGGTCTTCAAATTTAGATCCCTTAAGTTTATTATTGGCTAGGGAAGCTAATTTAGTGATTAAAGACGCTGTCTTTAATCGGCAGTTAAAAGATCAACTAAGTAAGGCCATTTTAAATGGAGGCGTTTTTGTTGATAAAACCAAGTATTGCAACCGAAGTGTCGGTGATAGATTTTTGGATAAAATGTCTTTTTGGTTAATGAAGTTAGCAATTTTTATATCAGGAAAACATTATCAAATTTATTAAAATAATTAAACGCTTAGATCTTAGATAAATTCATGGCAGAATTTAAGATTTAAATGTAATAAATTTTATGTAATGGGAAGTTCCCAAAAATCATCGCAACTAGACAAGCAAAGGCTTTGAATTGCTCTTAGCCCCTGAATTGTTGTGGAAATCAACTACTGGTAAGATTAAGGTAATTAATTAAAGTAGACAAAAAATGAGTGATGTAGATAACCAAAGTGGCGTTCCAGTATCTGTCAAGATTAGAGAAAAGCTCAAGGCTTCAAATAAACGTTTCCACGCCAATGACAACATCGCTGAGTTCTTGGATCCTGGAGATCTTGAGAAAATGCTTGACGAGGTCGAAACTAAATTTAAAACTGTACTTGATAGTTTAGTCATTGATACTGAGAACGATCACAACACAAGCAAAACGGCGAGGCGAGTGGCCAAAATGTTTTTGACCGAGGTCTTCAAAGGTCGCTACGTTGCTCCTCCTTTAATTACAGAATTCCCTAATGCTGAGAATTTAAATGAGCTTTTGATTGTTGGCCCCATTACTGTTCGAAGTGCTTGTAGTCATCATTTTTGTCCAGTTATTGGTAAGATTTGGATTGGTGTTTTGCCGAATAAAAAAACCAATGTGATTGGGTTATCAAAATATGCACGCCTGACCGATTGGGTCATGTCTCGTCCTCAAATTCAGGAAGAAGCGATTATTCAACTCGCTGACTTGATCCAATCTAAAACCAAACCAGATGGACTCGCCATTGTGATGGAAGCAAGTCATTTTTGTATGTCTTGGAGGGGTGTTAAAGAGAACGATAGCAAGATGCTTAATTCTGTGATGCGCGGCGCATTCTTAAATGATGCTAGTTTGCGTAGGGAGTTTTTATCTCTGATTCCAGGAAGAAATTAAAGCGGTTCTTAAGCGTTAGAAAAAATCTTGCATTCATGAGCCGAGGTGTATGACAACGATAATTGGATGCGATTTTACGAGTCGACCTACTCGATCTAAGCCAATCACACTTGCAGTAGCTAGTGTTAATGATGATTTAGCTATCTC
>Ga0007854_10003095_pt1 | contig 10165 bp, 8 predicted proteins | sample CryBogCBH12Aug08_FD_60382 | JGI IMG/M metagenome (GOLD analysis project Ga0007854, IMG submission 60382) | Freshwater microbial communities from Crystal Bog, Wisconsin, USA - CBH12Aug08 | ecosystem: Environmental > Aquatic > Freshwater > Lake | place: Crystal Bog, Wisconsin, USA | collected... | reverse complement strand
CCTCCACCTGTGTGCCATTCGAGGCACCCCGGTAGAACTTCACAAACAGCTTGTCCCGCTCTTCGGGCGCAATCTCACTACCTTCATTCTGCACGGTAATCAGAACTCCCGACGATATCTTCTCGCCAACAATCCGAATCTTAGAGCCAGGCTTCGAATACTTCCACGCATTATCCACCACCTGCATGAGCATTTGACCCAGCAGGAACCGGTCCCCCTTAACTTTCGGAAATGTATCGGGAAACTCCACGGCCACTTCCCGACCGCTCAGGAAATGTGAAACGCGGGACGTAACGGACGCCGCAACCTCCACGAGCGAGCATTCCTCAATTCGCGGACTCGACTGGTGGGCCTCAATCCGGGCAGAATCAAGAGACTCCCGGATCAGGAGGTCCAGCCGGTCCGCCTCCTCGTCAATTACCGCAACCAGGTCCTTCGCATCCGATCCTGCTATCCCCTCGCCAAACCGCAAGACCGACGCCGCGGCCTTAATGGAAGTAAGCGGAGTCTTGAAATTATGCGCCAATGCGTTCAGGACCAGATTTCGAAGTTCCTCCCCGCGTTGGGAAGCCTGCATCCGGGCCCGCTCCTCACCACTGCGGGCGCGTTCCAGCACAAGCCGAATCAGGTTTCCGACCGCCTTCGAAACCTCGAACGACAAAGTCGTACCGTACAACTCAAGACAACCCACACTGATCGGCACAACGGCGCTCGGGACACCCACGACGCAACCCGATGAAAATAAACCATCTCCCTGGTCCAATGCGAGAGATGCGCCGCTCACGCCAAAAAGATCCACCAGCATCTTCACTGCGTTATTCGCGGCGTCGGCCACCGTTTCTGAAGCAAACAGCGAGTTGCCCAACTGCTGAAGCCGTTCCATCTCACCCCGGCGCCGAATCGCCTCCTCCGCCCGCTTCTGTGCCCGAATGGATAGCTGGCTGGCCGTCAATGCCGTGATCACCATCATGGAAAAAGTGACGCCGCCCTCGGCGGACGTAATCACAAGACTGCCCACCTTGTCCACGAAGTACCAGCTAAAAGCGAGGCTCGCTGCCAACGAGGTAATGATCGCCAGCGCCCAGTCACCCAGAGTCGACACTGCCAACACTTCCAACAGCAGCACCATCGAACACGTGGATCTGTTGGCTCCCAGTCCAAAGCACGACGCTGCACTCAACCAGGCCAGCGCCGTGGCCGCAGCGAACCTTGAGATGGAAAACAGGACTCTACGCAAACGTGTCCACCACTATCATCAATAGCAGAGTGCAGCCGCCGATGAGCCGACAATGCGACGGTACAATCATGTCATGCTCATTCGCGACCTTCTGGCCGCCAGCACCCCTTCCTTCTCCTTCGAATTCTTTCCCCCGAAATCGGCCGAGGCTGTCGCGCAACTGGAGAGCACAATTGAAGACCTGGCCCAACTCCGCCCCACTTTCGTTTCGGTCACGTACGGAGCGGGGGGCTCGACCCGCGAAACAACCATCGATATCGTCAGCCGAATCAAGAAGACGGCCGGCATTGAGGCGATGGCCCACCTGACATGCGTCGGATCCGCGAAAGCGGAGCTGGCTGCAGTTCTGAACCGCCTGACTGACGCCGGAGTGGAGAACATTCTTGCTCTCCGCGGCGATCCTCCCAAGGGCCAGACGTCGTTCACAGCGGTCGAAGGCGGTTTTCGATATGCCAATGAGCTGGTCGGCTTCATTAGGAGTGCGTTGGGCTCGTCGGTTTCTATTGGAGGCGCCGCCTATCCCGAAAAGCATCCGGAGTGCGGCAACCCGGCCGTAGATCTGGACAACCTGAAGCGGAAGGTCGACGCCGGATTGGACTTTCTCGTGACTCAGCTCTTCTTCGACAATCGCCATTACTGGGAATTCGTCGAGCGGGCCCGCGCTGCCGGAATCACGGTCCCCATCATCCCCGGTATCATGCCGATCTCAAGCGCCGCGCAGGCGGAGCGCTTCGGGGCCGCAATCCCCTTCAAACTCGCCGCGGAACTCAACCGCCGCCGAGACAACCCCCAGGCCGTGGCCAAACTCGGAATCGCCCACGCCACATCGCAGTGCATCGACCTGTTGACGGGCTCCGCACCCGGCATCCACTTCTATACACTCAACCGCAGCACCGCAACGCGCAATATCTTCGCGGCGCTACAACTGATTGGACTGGCTGAAGTCCTTCCGCCACCTTCTCCCGCACAATAGCCATGCCCCAGGCTCCTCCCATCACCGCGCCTCCGCCCACCGAAGCCCGATTCGGAAATTCCGCCCCGCCCCGGACCCGTCCCATGGTCTGTTTGCACTCCGCAAACGTCGCACGGGCCCCCTATTTTGACCTGGGGAACATTGGAGCGCAACTCGGATACGAAGGAGTCGATCTCACGGTGCTCATAGGGGGCCACGTCGACCCGCGGGTTACCAACGTAGATCTCATTCGGGCCTTTGAGAGTGTCCGCGGTGCCGGCCTGGAGGTGCCCATGATCACCACAGCCATCGCCGACCCTGCGGACCGCACCATTTATCCGGTTCTGTACCTAACCGGACACTCCCAAATCCCGCTTTTTCGTCTGGGTTTCTGGAAGTACGGAGAGACTCAGATTGATCTCCGCCTGGCCATGGTCCGCAGCGATCTGGCCAGAATTCTTGCCATCGCACAGAACTGTGGTATTTCTGCAATGTTCCAGAACCGCTCCGGGGGGTACGTGGGAGAATCCACGTGGGACGCGAAGGATGTGATCGCTCCGCTGGACCCGCGCTGGATCGGCCATTGTTTTGATCCTGCCGAAGCGATGATCGAAGGCGGAGCCGGCGGCTGGCACACAGCGTTCCGGTTGGTGCTTCCCCGCCTCAAGTCGTTGTCTTTACAGGATTTCTACTGGGAGAAATCCGGCGGAACCTGGACCGTCCGCAAATGTCCGCTGGGTGAAGGCATGGTTGACTGGACCACTCTGTTTGACATGGCCGCCCAGGCACACTTCACCGGCCCCGTCTCCATCCGGATGGAGTATGAGACTCCCGACGCATTCGGAGCCATGACAAGGGATGCGGAGTTCGCCAAAGCGCAGATCCAGCGCGCGTGGAAACTTCCCCGTCCGGCCTAGTCGGCCTGGTGTTTCTGGTCGTCCTGCCCGTCGAGGGCCAGACCGCAGCCGCAGCAATCGCTGCAGCGCGCACACTTCTCGCACAGGTGGTTGCCACACGTATCTTTGGTGCAACACACGCAGATCCGGGTGGACGTTTCGTCGCAAATGCTGCAATGAAAAGACATAGGACTTAGGGTGTCCGCTTTCTGGGTACCGGAGCCGGTTCCTTGGACAACTGTCCCCGGCACCGCTGGGCTTCCCGTTCCACGATCTGATACTCCTGTTCCTTCTGGTTGGCCAGCTCGAGAATGAACTCCTGAAGCTTGCCCAGGTCATCCTGATCCTCCGCAGCCACGGACTGCATCAGATCCGCCAAAGAAGGATTCTGATAGCGCCGCAAACCGTTCATCAGCGAGTCCAGAGTGCGGTGAAAGTTCTGGGCGCGGAAAAGGGCCCGCAGCGCAACATCCATACCAGCCGAAGTGCGGGAGAGATGCTCCATCTCGGTCTGGACCGCCGCGGCCTGCTGGCGCGCCGAAGAAACTTGGCTCAGATATGCCTCAGGAGCGCCCTTTGCCAGCCAATCCCCCGCCCGAACCTGATCGAACATCGGCAACAATCTGGAGAAACTGCGCGCAATACGCGCGTACATCTCGCTAACCTGTTGATCCGACTGAACGGGAAGAATCAATTGCTGTTGCGCCAACAAGGGTCCGCAGCACGAAAAGATCGCTGCTGCCAAAACCAGTGCGGCGAAGGGCCGAAACCTCACGGCGGTGGCGGGGGGCCGGCGGGCGGAGGAGCCGCAGGCGGTGGAGGCGTCGTGGGCGGAGGGGGAGCATTGCCCGTATTCTTGTCGCCTGCGGAAGCGCCGCCTGTGGACGCTGTCGTTGTGCGGCCCACTGCCGCACCACCCGACCGGGCATTCACGGCAATCTGATACAGGGTTTCCGATGCCATGCGGGCTGCCCGCTGCATCAAACCACTCTTGTCCACCGAAGCCTTGGCCAAAGGATCGTTTTTATACACCCGAATCCATTCGCCGGCCGTCAGGATCTGCGGCTTACCGGGCTTCAGGAGATGCTCCACAGCCACAGAGCCCTCCTCGTCCAACACCCAGGTAACTTCCGCAGTATCTTCCACTTCCACGTCGAATACGGTGCCGCGGACCGAAATCACTGCGCTCGGAGTCCGAACACGGTTGTTATTGGGCAGATTTCCGATGTGCTCAATCTGGACCCGTACTTTGCCGAGCCACACTTCGAGCAAATCCCGCCAGTCCCCGCGGTTGGCGCGGAAGACTACGTGGGCATTCTGGAAAACCTCGAACTTGCTGCCGTCGGCGACCTGAAACAGGCCCCAGCCCTCGGAACCCGTAACAATCACTTGCTGAGGCTTCACCGTATCGCCCACATGCAGAGCCCACGCGGTGGAATCCCGCATGACAGAGATCTGCCCGGTGAAACTGATCAGCTTTGCCGCGCCGTCCCCAACAGTCTGCGCAGAAAGTCCCATGCCTGCCGTAAGCAGGACCATGACCGACCACGCGATCCGCGAGATGGAGCCTCTGGGTATCACAGACTACAACAAGAATAGCACCGAACGGAGAAAAAGTTCCAAACCGCAGTATCCTGAATTGGAATGATGCTTCACTGCCGCCCGCTGCCCGCTGTTCTGCTCCTCTTCGGTCTTCCCCTTGCGGCCCAGAACAGCTGGTTCCAGCCGTCGCTCCTGCAGCAGCCGGAGATCGCAAAGGCCCTCCGGTCTGTGGATGCCCGCGCGGACGGAATTGTGGACGAATGGGTCCGCCTGGTCGAAATACCCGCCCCCTCGACCCAGGAGAACGCGCGCGCCCAATACATCCTCGCGGAAATGCGGACGCTGGGACTCTCGGATATCCGGGTTGACGACATGCACAACGTGTCGGGGGTCCGAAAAGGCACAGGGGGCGGACCCACAATCGTATTTGCGGCCCACACCGACACTGTCTTTCCCGAAGGGACTCCGATTCATGTGCAGCGCGAAGGGGGCATCCTCAGGGCTCCCGGCGTGGGGGACGATACGGCCAACCTGATGGCGACGCTCGAGATGTTCCGGGCACTGGACCGGGGAGGAGTGAAAACCCGGGGCGACATCATCTTCCTGGCCTCGGTCCAGGAGGAAGTCGGCCTGCTCGGCGCGAAGCACTGGCTGGAGACGAGCGGTTACCAGCCCGACATGTTCATTGCCGTCGATTTGTCGGCCAATCAGGTTTGGTATGGCGCGCTCCGCATCGCTCAGTTCAAGTTCTATTACAACTCCCCCGGCGCCCACACGATGGAAAGCCGCGGCGCGCCCAGCCCCGCCCGGGCTGTAGCCAAGGCCATTGCCGCAATGGATACCATTCCCCTGCCTCCCATAGCCCCGGGCCTTGGCAGCTTCAAACTACCGGTGATCAACGTGGGCATGCTGGGTGGAGGAACTGTCTTTAACGCAATTCCCCGCGAGGCCTGGTTCACCGTAGACCTGCGCTCCCTCGAAAACAGCACTCAGGACGCTCTTGCGACCAAAGTAGTGGCAGCAGCCCGGCAAGCGGCGGAAAAAGAAGGGGTTACTTTCCGGATGGAAAACAAGATCACAATCGACTACTCGCGCGCCAAACCCCAGCCGGAACGCCTCAATAGCCCAGTGGTCCAGACCGCGGTTTCCACCAGCAACTACTTCCGGAAGGCCGGTACACCCGAGATTCAACCGATGGATGTCGGGTCGACCGACGCCAACATCGCAGTTTCGATGGGGATTCCCGCTGTTGCCGTGGGAGCCGCGCTGGAATACCTGCCCCACCGTCTTGAGGAATATGCTGACGCAGCCAGCATCCTGCCCGGAATCAAGTCACTTGTCGCACTGGGAACCTCTCTCGCCAACCACCAAAAAAACGTACAATGAAAAAATAGGGTAGCTTGGCGGTAATCGGAACAACACGGACGAAATTCAGGACGCGGCGCGCCATTGCTTCGGCGGGGATCGCGGCGTTTCTCCTGCCGTTTACCATCCACGCACAGGAAGCTCCCGCGTGGACCCGAATCGCAGGCACATCGTTTGCCGCGGGTCTCGCCTCGCCGGCCACCGGACCGGTTTCTTCCGTGTGGTTTGCACCAAACGGACGATCGTTGTTTGCCAGAACCGGCTCCGGCCGGATCTTTGAAACGATTGACGCGGAACACTGGCGTCTGAACACCACCGACGGCCTGCTGGAATCAGCATCGAACACGGCCCGCAGCCAGCCTGCGGCCCAACTGCCCGAACCAGGCGCCACCGTCTACCCCGCCGGCAATCGCATCTACGCCGCCGGAAAATCCAATCTGTACGCTTCCGAAGACAACGGCCGAACCTGGCTGAACCTGACAGGATTCAACAACCGCTCTGTTATTGGCGGAGGTTTCTCCTCGTTTGCGGTTTCTCCGGCCAATCCGCAGGAAATCATCGCCGCGAACGACTTCGGGGTCTGGCGCTCTCTGGACGGAGGCCTGTCCTGGCATGGCCTGAACCACAACCTTCCGAACCTTGCCGTCCGGAAGCTCAACGGTTCACGGGCCGCCTTTCTGGCGGACGGCTCCGCGCTTACTCTGGAAGGCGGAGTTTGGACTCCCTCGGCCGGCCAGGATCCGGAGCTTCTCCTCCGGGCCCGCGTCGCCATGCAGGCACGGCGGCAGTTTCCAGGCGCGCCTCCCACCGCCGCCGCGCAAAGCGGAGTTCATGTCTACGCCGGAACCCAGGACGGCCGGATCGTTGCCTCGCACGACAACGGCGGCACATGGCTGGAATCCCTGAGACCCGTGACTCCGGGTGCTGTCCACCGCATCTGGATTGATGCGGGCCGCCCGGAATCAGCGCTCGCCCTTGCGGGAGACCGCATCCTCCGCACCGTCAACGGAGGAACTTTCTGGGACGATGTCACGGGCGACCTTCCCCCCGCCGCGATTCACGGAATCACTGCGGACCGTTCCGCCAGTGTTCTCTACATCGCAACCGACCGGGGTGTCTTCACGGGAACGCTTTCGCTGGACGCCGCCGGACCGTCAGCGGCCAACTGGCGGAGCATTTCGCGCGACCTGCCGGTGTCACCCGCCTGGGATGTTCGCCTGAATCCCGACAACACCCTGAGCGTTGCCATCGACGGCTACGGCGTCTATGAAACCCCTGCTCCGCACCGGCCCCGCACCCTCCGCCTTCTGAACGGCGCGGATATGAGCGAACGGGCGGCAGCGCCGGGTTCTTTGGTTGCAGTCCAGGGCGCAGACGTCCGTTCGGGCCAACTGGCGGGCCGCCCGTGGGCTGTTGTGGGCTCGTCCGAGCGCAGTTCCCAACTGCAGGTGCCCTTCGAAAGTGCCGCCGGAACCTACCAGGTGCAATTGGACGGTCCTGCGGGCCATTGGACCGCGCCCCTCACCGTGAAGGCCGCCTCGCCGGCTATTTTTGTTGATTCCGACGGCTCTCCCCTGCTGCTCGATGCGGCCAGCGGTTTGGTTCTGGATACGACCGCCGGAATCCACGCCAGTTCCACGGTGCAGTTGCTCGCCACCGGTCTTGGCCAGGTCACTCCCGAGTGGCCCACAGGCGTTCCGGCTCCCTACGATGCTCCGCCTGTTGTACGCGGCACGATCACGGCATTCCTGGACGGTACTCCCGTCGAAGTAACCCGGGCGACCCTTGCGCCCGGCTATGTCGGCTACTACATTGTGGAACTCCGAATCCCGGCGATCATCAACCGGGGCGCCTCAGAACTCCGCCTTCTGATGAACGGCGAGGAAAGCAATCGGGTCCGCCTCTATCTCGAGCCCGATCTTGCCGCGCAATAACCAGTTCTCCGACGAGCGTTCGATTACCGAGTTCCTCCGCCGGTCCGCCGCCATTCCCCCGTCTTCCGAGCTGATCGTCGGCATTGGCGATGATTGCGCCGTCTACCGCCCGTCGGGCTCGGTCGAAGACCTCCTCTTCACCACGGATCTCTTCATTGAGAACATTCACTTCCTGCGATCTACCCACACCGCGGCCGATGTGGCCCGCAAGGCTCTCGCCCGCGGCCTCTCCGACGTTGCGGCAATGGGTGGTGCCGCCCGCTTCTGCCTCGTCTCCCTCTGCGTACCCGAGTGGGCCGATGACAAATGGGTTCGAATTTTCTTCCGCCGGTTGATTGCGGATGCCTCCGCCGCCGGGGCCGTCCTTGCCGGAGGGGATCTTTCCCGCGCCCAAACGCTGGCATGCGACATCGTGGTCTGCGGGGGCGTCCCGCGAGGGGCGGCGTGGCTCCGCAGCGGGGCACGGCCCGGCGATCAGATCTGGGTTTCCGGAAATTTGGGCGGTTCCGCCCTCGGCCTGGAAACGGGTTCGGGGAGGGCCTGGAAGCGGCACACCACACCGCAGCCGCGCTTGTCGCTGGCCGCCACACTCCAGAAGGCCGGGGGAATTACGGCGGCAATCGACATCAGTGACGGGCTCTCCCTTGATCTCCAGCGCCTGTGCCTCGCCTCGGGCACCGCGGCAGCCATTGCGGATCCCCCGGTCTTTCCGGGTGCAACCCTCAACCAGGCCCTGCACGGCGGCGAAGAGTACGAACTCCTCTTCACCACACGCCCCGGGACTTCACTGCCATTTCAGTTGGAAGGTGTTCCGGTCACTCGCATTGGCATAATTGAAGAAGGATCTCCAGGCGCGGTCCGACACAACGGCTCACCACTCCAGCCGCTTGGCTATGATCATTTTCGCGCCTGAGACAACACACGAAACCGATGTCCGTGACCATCGAAAAGACAACCTGGGGCGGCTGGCCCAACTGCTACCGAATCTCAAACGGCGAGCTTGAACTCATTTTGACCTCCGACATCGGCCCCCGCATCATGAGTTGCGGTTTTCAGGGCGGCCAGAACTTCTTCAAGGTTTTTCCGGAACAGTTGGGAAAATCAGGAGAACCCGAGTGGCAATTCCGCGGCGGCCACAGAGTGTGGCTCGCTCCGGAAGACCGGGAACTGACTTACCAGCCGGATAATGAGCCTGCCGAGGTCACGATTGAAGGCTCGGTAGTCACCGCCACGCAGCCCGTGGAACCCGGCACGGGTCTTCGCAAACAGCTGGTCATCCGGCTTGCCGATTCCGGCACCACTGTTGAAGTGGACCACCGCATGCAGAACACAAAACGCGACCCCGTTACGGTCTCCGCGTGGGTTCTTACCATGCTTGCCCAGGGCGGCACTGCGATCACCGGTTTTCCTCCCCGCGGCTCGCACGATACCCACCTTGCGCCGACCAATCCCCTCGTGATGTGGGCCTTCACCGATCTCAGAGACCCGCGCTGGACCTTCCTCGAAAAATATTTGGTCCTGCGCCAGGACCCGGCCAACACCGATCACACCAAGCTCGGGCATTTCAACGCCGACACCTGGGGCGCCTACCTTCTGGGCGATGAGCTGTTCCTGAAGAGCTATGCGGCGGACCCGTCCCTTCCCTACCCGGACATGGGCTGCTCCTACGAAACCTTCGCCAGTGCCGACATGCTGGAAATCGAAACCTTGGGTCCCCTCACGGTTCTCCAGCCCGGCGAGTGGGTCAGCCACACCGAGCGCTGGTGGCTGCACAAGGGCATTTCCATTCCCGAATGGACGGATGCCGCTCTCGATCAGGCCCTTTTACCGCTCCTCGCCAGCCGTTAGCCGCCGGGGAAGCCTTTCGACTTCCCCGAATCACGCCATAACAGCCTACTTTCCGGCGTCCAGATGGTCCCAGTTCAAGATGGCGTTGAAAGCCAGGAAATAGGTGCCCTGTGTCTGCCACCGCCAGAACGGACGCAACGCAAACATTACGATGTGGCCCTTGCCAAGCGTGACGTCCACTGCCAAAGCGCGGTTGGAAAGCGCTTCTCCTCCCGACAGCGTTCCTGAGAGCAGCATGTCATTCGCGCTGGCCGGGAAGCGCATAATCACCCGGGGCCTCTCCGTCGGAACCACGGAGGGGCCATTGAAGGTTCCGCCCCGCCCGCCCGCCGCAGGTGCATCCGCACCCGGAGTTGCCGGAGCCGCCGCCCCGCCGCCCCTGCCGCCGCCA
>Ga0007854_10003094_pt1 | contig 10170 bp, 7 predicted proteins | sample CryBogCBH12Aug08_FD_60382 | JGI IMG/M metagenome (GOLD analysis project Ga0007854, IMG submission 60382) | Freshwater microbial communities from Crystal Bog, Wisconsin, USA - CBH12Aug08 | ecosystem: Environmental > Aquatic > Freshwater > Lake | place: Crystal Bog, Wisconsin, USA | collected... | reverse complement strand
CCATGAACCGCGTCTTCCCGGGCAAGCCCGTCACCGAGGTGGCCGAATCCGACGCCGTGCTCCATGTCCTCTACGACATCCAGCCGAAGGATCTCTCCTTCATCCCCGGCACCCGCCACCTCCGCCGCGGAGCCAACGGCCAGGTCGTCGTCCAGCAGCCCTACGGCACCACCCCCGCCTGGCGCGCCATGTCGGACGACAAGGGCCGCATGGTCGTCTCCGTGAACTACAACACCGATATCGGTGACGCCTGGGAGTATGCCGACGCGCCGGAGTATCCCGAACACATGACCGCCCTCGCCTACCGCTACGGAATCAACTACCTCGTCTACGCCATGACCCACTAGCGCGTCAGGCCAGATACCGCGCCGGCGTATATCGGTCCGCGGCGTCCCGCGCTTCCAGCACGATCTCGTTGGCCCGGTAAATATCGGCCAGCGGCAGCCCGGAAGGCTTCCCCGAGTGCAAACTCTCCAGCCAGTCGGCGAAGAAGGACCCGGCCGGCGGCAGTTCCGCCTTCCGCAGAGGCTTCCCTTCGGCCAGCACGGTTACCCCGATGTTCTCCTGATACTCCGCCACGCCGCGCGTGCCCGCAATCCGCAGCCGGTCGTCACCGTGCGAAACCGCGCTCTCCGGACGGCAGTAGTCCAGATGGAAGACCGCATTCCCGCCGTTGTCCAGCCGGAACAGGCTCACAGCCGTGTTCTCCATCTCGCCGATCTCCGCATGCCCCAGCCGCGTCTCGTGCGAGGCCACATGGATCAGCTCCCGCCCGGTGGTAAACCGCATCAGATCCACCAGATGGATGCCGATAAACGGTATCGTGCCCCCGAACGACGCCCGGTGCTTCATCCAGTCCGGGCGCGGCCCCAGCTTGTACGACTTCTGCCCGCTGACCTGCACCACCTCGCCGATCTCCCCCGACTCCACAATCCGCCGCAGCGCCCGGAACTCCGGCAGGAAGCGCATCGAAATAATCATCGTCAGGCGGATGCCGGAATCGGCCACATCCTTGCGCACCTGGTCGAATCCGGCCCGCGTGATCGCCAGCGGCTTTTCGGAAACCACATCGATCCCGCGTCCCGCGCACACATGAATCAGTCCGGGCCTTTCCAGATGATTGCCGCACAGAGCCGCGATATCCGGCTTCTCCCGGTCCAGCAACTCCATGTGATCGGCATACCGCCGCGGGCTTCCGATCCCCGGCCTCTTTGCCACCTGCGCCGTCAGAACCGGGTCGGCGTCCGAGATCCCCGCCAGTTCCACGTCCGGCAACTGCGGCAGCGCGTCCAGTACGTCGCCGATATGCCCTTCCAGCCCCAGCACCGCGAGTTTCAGCTTCCGGGGCAGCCGCACCGTCTGCGCCGGCACCGCCGCGGCCGTCTGGGCCGCCGCCACCGCCCCGCCGATCCACTGGCGGCGGCTCATCCCGGAACGCCGCTCAGACAAACTTCACTCCCGTCTCCGCCGCGATTCTTTGGATGTACGTGCGTCCCTCCGTGTACTCCTCCTGCGTCTTCAGGTGCTCCAGCATCAGCGGCGCATCATGCGGCAGCGACGCCAGATTCCGCAGATAGGCCCTGTAGTCCACCGAACCCCGCCCCGGCACCACCTCCAGAAAGTGCACGTTGTACTCCGGAATCCACTGCAGATCCTTCGCGTGGCATGAGGCGATCCACTTTCCCAAAACCCGGAACAGCTCGTCGATCAGCCTGCCGGACTCATAGAACCGCTCGGGCGAGTTCACCGCATTGCACACGTCCATGTGGACCCCGAACTGCTTCCGGTCCACCGCCCGGACCAGCCGCAGGTACGATTCCGGCCCGTTCGGCACACTCCACGGCATCATCTCGATCGTGAACAGCGTCCGCGCCGGACGCACCGCGTCCAGAATCTTCCGGCAGTTCTCCACCGTCGCGTCAAAAAACTCCCGGCTCAGGTTCTTCGGATGCGCCCCGTACCAGTAATCCGGGTTGTACGACCCTGCGATGTCCACGCAGTTCCGCGCGCCCACCGCCTCCGCCAGCGCGAGCCGCTCCGTCACATACGCCAGGTTCTTCTTCCGCTTCTCCGCGTCCGGGTCTAGCAGATTCACCCAGGCCCCGACCTCGGAAATCACCACGTTCTCCGCCAAGTAGGCCTTCTCGACGGCCCGAATCCTGTCCCGGTCCGCAAGCTGGAGCGGCGGGCAATAGGCCGCCGCATACCCCAGACGCCGGTGTTCCCGCGCCAGTTCTGCCGGGTCGTCCGACTTCAGCGCAACCGGTCCCCCCAGCCGGACCGGCCTCCCCTCGGCTGCCCCGAGCCGTGGAATCCATGAGGCGGCGGGCACAGCCGCAAGTGTTTGGGTGAACTGCCGTCGTGTCACGCCGCCTCCTGGTTTCTGTCCGCCGCCTATGCCGCCAGTGCCGCCGCGATCCGCCCGATTTCGTCCGCCGAAAGCCGGAACTCCGCGGCCCCGATCACGCCGTCCACCTGCTGCGGCGACCGCATCCCGACAATCGCCCCCGTCACCTCGGGACGCCGCAGCGCCCACGCAATCGCCACCTCGCCCGGAGTCCGCCCGTGGCCGCCGCCGATCTCCCGCAGCACCTCCACCAGATTCAGGTTCCTCGTCAGCAGCGGCTCCTGGAAGTTCGGCGTCCGCTTGCGGAAATCGTCCTCCGGCATGTTCGCGATCCGCTCCCGCGTCATCGCCCCGGTCAGCATGCCCGACTTCATCGGCGAATACACAATCGTCCCGATATTGTTTGAGGCGCAGAACGGCAGCACTTCCGCCTCAATCTCGGACTGGATCATCGAGTACGGCGGCTGCAACGACGTGATCGGCGCTATCGCCTGCGCCCGCGCCAGTTGCTGCGCGTTAAAGTTCGACACCCCGATCCAGCGCACTTTTCCCTGCTTCTGAAGTTCCGCCAGCGTGGCCCAGCCCTCCTCCACATCCTCGTCCGGCTCCGGCCAGTGGATCTGGTACAGGTCGATCGTGTCCACACGCAGCCGCCGCAGGCTGGCCTCGCACTCGGCCAGCACCGAATCCCGCTTCAAAACCTTGCGGATCTGCCGGTCCTCACCCCATGTGCGTTCGCACTTGGTGAACACATAAGGCCGGTTGGAGCGCCCCTCCAGCGCCTTCGCCACCACTTCCTCGGAGTGCCCCAGCCCGTACACAGCCGCCGTGTCAATCCAGTTGATCCCCTTGTCCAGCGCCGCATGAATGGCGCCGATGGATTCGTTGTCGTCCTGCGGACCCCACGCGAAGGCCCAGCCGCCGCCGCCCATCGCCCACGCCCCGATGCCGAGGGGTGTGATCATCAAATCGCTGTTGCCCAGCTGCCTTGTCTGCATAAGCATTACGTTATCGCACCGCCACCGGGGGCGTCCGCGCGGGCCGGTTTGGGAAAATCGCGGTAATGCCCGTTAGCGTACAGATCTTCGGACTCGGCAACTCCCAGGCCTCCCGCGCCGCAGAGCGCTTCTTCAAGGAGCGCCGCATTCCGCTCCACTACGTGGACCTGAAGAAGAAGGCCATGGCCCCGGCCGAGATCGGGCGCTTTGTCTCAAAATTCGGCCTCGCCTCTCTGCTGGACACCGAAAGCACCGCCTGGGTCGACGCCGGGTTGAAGTATATGAAGGTCAGCGATACCGAAATGCTGGCAAAGATCGAAAAGACCCCGTCCCTGCTGCGCCTGCCGCTGGTCCGCTCCGGCAACAGGCTCGCCGTGGGCCGCGACGAGGCCGGCTGGAAAGCCATGCTCGAATAGCGCCCGCTGCCGCGCGGACCGGCTCCCCAACCGGCCCGCGCCCCGCGCATCGCCCTACTCGAACGAGGGCAGCCCCGCCAGCGCCATCGCAATCTCCTCGGCCGGGTAGTCGTAGTTCTTCAGCTTTCCGGCCTGATAATCGATGTAAGACTGCATATCGAAGTGGCCGTGGCCGCAGAGATTGAACAGAATCGTCCGCCCGACGCCCTCCTCCTTCGCCTTCAGCGCCTCGCGGATGGCTCCGGCAACGGCATGGTTGGCCTCGGGAGCCGGCACAATGCCCTCGGCGCGCGCAAACTGAACTCCGGCCGCAAACGCGTCCAACTGCTGGACCGAGGTCGCCTCGAACAGCCCCAAATCCGCCAGATGCGACACCAGCGGAGCCATGCCGTGATACCGGAGTCCGCCCGCGTGAATGCCCGGCGGCACAAACGTGCTCCCCAGCGTATGCATCTTCACGAGCGGCGTCAGATGGCCCGTATCGCCGAAGTCATACGTGAACCGGCCCTTGGTCAGGCTGGGACAGGCCGCCGGCTCCACCGCCACCACCCGCACATTGCTCCTGCCGCGGAGGTTGTCCCCGATGTACGGGAACGCGATTCCGGCAAAGTTCGACCCGCCCCCCGTGCAGCCGACAAGCACGTCCGGGCTCGCGCCGGCCATCTCCATCTGCTCCCGGGCCTCCAGTCCGATCACCGTCTGGTGCAGCAGCACATGGTTCAGCACACTGCCCAGCGCGTACTTCGTGTTCGGATCCTGCGCCGCGATCTCCACCGCTTCCGAAATCGCAATGCCGAGCGACCCGTTGGAATCCGGATTCTGCGCCAGAATCGCCCGGCCGCTCGCGGTCTCAACGCTCGGGCTCGCCGTCACCGATGCCCCGAATGTCTCCATCAGCGCCCGCCGGTACGGCTTCTGGTTGTAGCTGATCCGCACCATGAAGACCTTGCACTCCAGGCCAAAGAAATTGCAGGCCATCGAGAGCGAAGACCCCCACTGCCCCGCGCCGGTCTCCGTGGAAAGCACCTTCGTGCCTTCAATCTTGTTGTAGTAGGCCTGCGGAATGGCGGTGTTGGGCTTGTGCGAGCCGGCCGGGCTCACGCCCTCGTACTTGTAGAAGATCTTCGCCGGCGTGTCGAGCGCTTTTTCCAGACGGCGCGCCCGGAACAGCGGAGACGGCCGCCACTGGGCATACACCTGCCTCACCGGATCGGGAATCTCAATCTCCCGCTCCTGGCTGACTTCCTGCAGGATCAGGCTCATCGGGAACAGCGGTGCGAGGTCGTCCGGTCCGATCGGCTGGTGTGTGCCGGGATGCAGCACCGGGGCCGGCGGCGTCGGAAGATCCGGGACGATGTTGTACCACGCCCGGGGGATTCGGTCTTGCGGGAGATTGTACTGGATGGATTCCATAGCTGGATTCTATAAGAATCCCCGCTTTCCTCCCGTACCCCCGGCGGCCTATCCCCGGCTCACGCTCCGGAAGCTCTCCACAATCCCCTGCCACTTCCGCAGCACCAGTTCCGTCAGATTCAGCAGCAGCGCCAGCGCCAGCAGTCCCGGCCACAGCCGCAGCGCCGAATCGGTGTACCGCCCCCCAGATTCATACAGCCCCCCCGCCGGCGGATTGAACCGCCCGCCTGTCGCCTGCGCGATCGACTTCATCAAAATCTCATTTGACCCGTAGTCCGACAGTTCCGACTCCTGCCGGTACAGCCCCACCTCCGGAAACACACGGGTCTCGTTCAGCGGCCTTACCCGGAACAGCCCTTCCAGAGACCCGATCCGCACCCGCCCCCGGTACGTCCCCGGCGACACGCGCGACACCTCCAGCGGCTTCCGGAACTGGCCCGGACCGATCACAAACAGCTCCGGCACCCCCGCCGGTTCCGTTGCCAGATTCGACAGATGGTACTCCACCACCAACTCCCCGTTGGCCGCGTCGTACCGCGACGTCGCCTCGCTTTCATTGCCGTGCGGCAGCAGATCCCGGAAAATATTGGTCCACAGCCGGTCAAACCCGCTCCACGCCACCCAACTGGCGGCCCAGCGGCTCTTGGCATCCGACGCAAACACCGCCGCGCGGCCCAATCCGTACTGCCACCGCACCAGCAGCGGGTCCTTCTCGTCGACCTCCAGAATCGAATCCGCCGTGGGCTTCAGGTCAAACCGCACATACCCCGCCAGGGGCGGCGCGCCCGCCATCTCCACCTTGTCCAAAAGATCCGAAGGATGCTTCACTACGGCCGAAATGGATTTTTCCACCGCCGTCGTCCCCGTGTGCTCCTTCACGTCCTTCAGCAGAATTTGCTCCAGCCCCGCCGGGTCGTTCAGGAAGTAGGATTTGCCCTTCGCGTTGGACGCGATCCGCTCCAGATACGCGCGGTTCACATCCTGCCCCAGGCCGACCGTCGAAATCGTTACCTTGTTGTTCACCGCCTCGCGCGACAGCGTCATGCTGTCGCCCTCTTCGGATATGCCGTCGGTCAGCAGCACAATGTGCTTGTAGGTCGAGTTCTGGACCACGATCCGGCGGTACGATTCGTTCAGAGCCGGCGCAATCTGCGTGCCTCCGTCCGGCGTGATTCCCGCAATCAGCCGCTTGATCAGCGGCTTGTCCTCGGCCTTGCGGATCGGCACCGCCCACTGGAACGAATTGTCGAACATCAGCACCCCGACCCGGTCCTCCGGCCGCAGGTTCTCCACAACCCCCACCGCCGCCGACCGCGCCAGCTCAATCTTCTTGCCTTCCATCGACGACGATTTGTCGATAATCAGCACCACCGTCGTCCCCTCGGGCGTTCTCGGCGGAGCCAGCTTCGCCGGGAAGGTGCGCTCCAGCGGATCCTCGGGCAGCCCCTTGTGGTCCACATAGGCGTTGTGCTCGCCCGCAATCCACAGCGCTCCGCCGCCCCGCTGCACGAACTCCTCCACGCGCTGCTTGTCGCGGTAGGTCAGGCGCTCCATGTCGTCGTTGTTGAACACGATCAGCTGGGCGTCGTCCAGGTTTGCCGGCAGATACTTCGATTCCGCAAAGTCGAACTTGTTGGCCGCCAGCACCGCCGCAATGTGTTCCTCGGTGCCGGACGGATCGTCGGACACCCACACCACCTTCGGGCGACGGACGGAAACCGTGTTCTCAAACCGCGATTCGCCCATCCCGTCGGCCGCCAGCCTGCCGCTCAGGTCGATGGCCCCCGCCGCGTTCAGGCTGGTGCGGATCCGCACACGGTTCTCGCCCGACTGCAACGCCACTTTGTGCGTGCCGATTGTCTTGCCCTCGGCCGCCAATTCCACAGTCGCCTCCGTTGCCGACGGCGAGTAGATCGTCAGATCCACCGGAAACTTCTCGCCCGTGAACACCGCGCCCGGAATCCCCACCGCCTGTGTCTGCAGGCGCGGCTGCGGCCGCCCCGCCAGCGCAATCGTGTCCACCGGCACGCCGAGTTGCTGCGCCTGCCAGGCCGCCCGCGTCGCGGCGCCGTCGTTCTCGTTGCCGTCCGACATCAGCACGATCCGGTGAATCATCCCCGCCGGCAAAGACGCCAGCGCCTCCCGGATCGGCGACTCCAGATTCGTCGACCGTCCCGCCGCGCCCGTCGTCCGCGCCAGCCTCATCCCGGTCTCCTGCGGAGCCAGCGCCCGCGGCGTCCGCGCAAACGGGATCACATCCAGCCGGTTGGAGCCCTTGTCCGACTCCAGCCGCTTCAAAATCCCGGACTGACGCTCCAAATCCGCGTCCGTCACCGACGCCGACGTATCCACCAGCGCCGCCAATGCCACCTTCCGGTCCCGGATTTCGTAAACCGGCTCGGCCAGCGCCAGAATCAGCGCCGCAATCATCCCGGCCTTCAACAGCAGAGGAGCCCGGTGCGCCTGCCGGCGCCATTCCCAGACCACCCAGCCGCCCGGCAGCAACAACAGCAGCAGAGCCCAAAGACGGTCAAACGTCACGCCGCCCTCCCCACAACATGCAGCCGGCTCAGCCTATAGCTCCCATAAATCACCCATTCGGCCACCAGCAGCCCGACTCCCAGAATCCCGAGCCACGGCCACAGCACCTGGTTCCTCCTCAGCGTGTCGTTCCACGCCGGAATCCCGCGCCGTGCGGTCTTCGGAGCCGTCCATTTCGCGTCCCACATCTCCGGCAGCGTAAGCGAAAACACCCGCTCGCTCGACCCGGCCAGCACCCGCACCCGCGTCGGCTCGCCGGCAAAGAACTGCACGGCCCGGTCCCGGATGTTGAACGGCAGCACCGTCCCGGTCTCCGTCAGCACCTGCACCGTCTTCCGGTCCGCCGCCGCCGGCAGGGGCGAGGAAACGGCGCCGGCCGGCTGCGTGCCCACATCCACTTCCCGGAACACGTCCGGCGCCGCCCAGCGCAGCACATTCCCCACCAGAATCGGAACCGAAAGCTCGTACCGCATCGACCCGGCGAACGGATTGAACCCCGCCACCAGCATGTCCCCGCGCGCCACCATCACCGGCCCCTTCGCGATTTCCGCCACCGTCGTGTCGCCCGCGGCCGCCTGCAGCACAGAGGCCGCGTCAATCTGGCTGTTGCGCGCCCTCAGGCCCTGCGTCAGCGGCTGATCCGGCACCCACCGCAGACCCTCCGGATGCTCCACCCGCTCCTGCACCGCCACCGGCGACCGCTCCGCCGGCGGATCGATCCAGAACGCCTTCCCGTTCGGGCCCGCCGCCGGCCGGAACCGGTCCAGAATCACCAGCCCGTCGTTGTCCGCCCGGTACGCCGATTTCGCCCGGAACTCCGCCCGCACCCTCGGATCCGATTCCAGTGCCGGACGCAGCGCCGCCGGCTGATCCGTATACACCACCACGTGCAGCGTCCGCTGTTCCGGCAGTTCCAGCGACGCATAATTATCCGCCGCGAACCCGTCCGCCCCCAGGCCTCCCGGCGACGATCCCTGCAGATACAGCCGTGCCTCCAGGATCCCCGCCGCCCGGCTCGAAACCTCGAACAGCGTCTCCTTGTCCTCGCCCGGAGGCAGCTCCAGCGTATGGTTTCCCTGCGGCGCGTGGCCGTAATTCAGCGTGATGGTGACGGTCCGCGTCCGCCGCCCGTAATTCCGCGCCCGCACCAGAATCTCCCACGTGCCCGGCTTGGATTCGGAATGCCGCGCGCCCACGCTGCGGATGCCGCAGTTTTCCACGCCGTCCTCCACCCCCAGCACGCGGAACGCGGGCATTTCCGGCAGTTCCGCCGCCGTCGCCTCCCGCGCCGAAATCCGCCCCGGACCCGAATACACAATCTCGCCCGATTCCGCCAGGCTGCGCCGCTGCATGTCCCGCGCGAACTCCAGGTTCTGCGACAGATTCAGCGCCGTGGAGCCCGGCGTCGTCTCCAGAATCGCCCGGAGGATCTTCTTGCGGTCCGTCTCCCACGCCGTCGCCGGAGTCGCCAGGCCGTCGGCCCGGACCACCAGCACCCGGTCGGCCGGAGGCACCGCCCGCAGCCACCCCAGCGCATTGGCCCGCGCGGCGTCCATCAAAGTGGTGCCCCGTGCGCCGCCGGGCAGCGCCGCCGACATCCACGCGCTCGCGTCCAGCACCAGCACATGGTCCCGGCGCCTGCTGAAACCGCCGCCGAACTGGAACTCGGCAATCGCCAGCAGCAGCAGCAGCATGCCGAACAGCTGCAGCAGAAACGAAACCTTCTGCTGAATCCGCCGGTTGCGCGATACCGGTGCCGGCTGGCCCGGCGTCACCCAGAACCGCAACGTAGAAACCACCTGCCGCTTCTTCGTACGGTCCAGCAGGTACAAAGCCACCGCAACCGCGGCCACGCCGCCGAAGGTGACCAGAAACTGCCCCAGCGTCAGGTTCAGCAGTTCCATTCACGCCCCCTCATGCGATGCTCCGGGTCCGCACCAGCTCCGCAAAGATCGCATCATCCAGAGACATCGACGTCGGAATTCCCGCATACCGTCCGGAATTCCGCAGTGCCAGCGTCCTCAGCGACGCCGAAAACCGGTCAAACGCCTCCGTGTACCGGCTCTTCGCCGCGGAATCCACATGAATGTGCAGTTTGGCCTGCGTCTCCGCCTCCACCAGATCGAATTCCCCGGACCACGACGGCGACCGCTCGTCATCGGTCCACAACTGGATCAGACACAGCTCGTTTCCGGCGTCGGCCAGAAACTGGATCGCCTTCTCGCAGTTCTCCTCGCCCAGGAAGTCCGAAATGATGATCACAAGGCCGCGCTGCGGAAACTCGTTCAGGAACTGCCGCGAGACTTTCATGAAGTCCGTCGTCCCGCCCGCCGCCAGCCCCTCCAGAAAATTCCCGAGCGGGCTGAACCGCTGCCGTCCCCCGCCCACCGTCCGCCCCTTGTGCAGTTCCCCCGCAAACGGCAGCACTTCGATCGTGTCCAGCCGCACCAGCCCG
>Ga0007854_10003093_pt1 | contig 10173 bp, 9 predicted proteins | sample CryBogCBH12Aug08_FD_60382 | JGI IMG/M metagenome (GOLD analysis project Ga0007854, IMG submission 60382) | Freshwater microbial communities from Crystal Bog, Wisconsin, USA - CBH12Aug08 | ecosystem: Environmental > Aquatic > Freshwater > Lake | place: Crystal Bog, Wisconsin, USA | collected... | reverse complement strand
AGCCAGGCCCGGAGGGCCTTCTTGTCGATCTTGCCCAAGGTCACCCGAGGGAGCACGTCCACGACGAGCACCTCTCGTGGCACCTTGAAGTCGGCCAGCGAGGTCCGGCAGGCCTCGACGACCGCAGCGGCCAGCTCATCGGCGTCGGGACGCCCGAAGGGCAAGACGAAGGCCACCGGCACCTCGTCGAGCATCGGATCGGCCTTGGCGACGACCGCCACCTCTTGGACCGAAGGCACTGTCGAGATCACCCGCTCGACCTCCGCGGCCGACACGTTCTCCGCTCCGACCCGCAGGAGGTCTTTGGCGCGGTTGTCGAAGCGGAGGCTCCCATCGCGCAGTGGGGTCACCAGGTCTCCGGTATCGAACCACCCGTCCTGGTCGAAGGCCTCGGCGGTGGCACCGGGGTCGTTCAGGTACTCGGCGAACAGCGAGACGCCCGGCAGTCCCTTGATCTTGAGGCGCCCGGAGGTACCGACCGGCACCTCAGCGCCCTCGTCATCGACCACCTTGACCTCGTAGCCCGCCACCGGGGTGCCCATCGAGCCGGCCCGGTTGGTGAAGCGTTCATCTGAGCAGGTCACGAGGGAGACCGTCTCGGTCATGCCGAACCAGCCGATGGTCGGCAGCCCGAAGGCCTCCTTGATCACCGGGAGATCCGCCGCCCCGAGTCCCCAGAACCGCAGCCGGTGCGGACCTGGAGGGTCTTGGGCCAGCAGCGCGTAGAGCATGAAGGGGATGGAGGAGGTCCAGGTGCACCCGGTTCGCACCACCACCTCCCAGTAGCGCGAGGCCGAGAACTTGGGTTGGATGACGACCGTGCCACCGCTCCACAGGGTCGCCAACATGGTGTAGCTCAGGGCATTGGTGTGGAACAGCGGCAGGAAGGCCAAGGTGATGTCGTCCTCACCCAGCTTGAGGACCTCCGCACCGGTGCGCGCGCCCCACAGCGCATTGGCATGGGTCCACACCACGCCCTTGGGCTTGGCGGTGGTGCCCGAGGTGTACTGGATTGAGCTTGGCGCCAGGGCATCGCTCGGATGAGGGGCGATCGGCGCTGCGTCGAGGAGGGACGTGAAGGCCAGGTCCGCACGCTGCGCCGCAGCCGCCGCTGGCGCTCCGAGGTCGGTGTCGGTGACGATGATCCGGACCGAGTGGTCGACGGCGCTGCGCACCAGGTCGAGCAACGCCGGCTGGGTCACCGCGACCACCGCCTGGGCATGGCTCGCGAAGTAGGCCAACTCGTCGGCTCGGGAGCGGGTGTTGGTGGTGACCGCCACGGCCCCGAGGTGGGCACAGGCGAACCACGCGATGAGGAACTCGGGGCAGTTGCCCAGGTGGATGACCACCCGGTCACCGACGGTCACCCCCAGGTCCTGCAGCCCACCGGCGAACTGGGCAACCTTGGCGGCGAAGTCGACGTAGCTGATCGAGACCTCATCACCCTCAAAGGGGCAGAACCGCAGGAAGGTCGCCTCCCCGCGACGGGCGACCTGCTCGGCGAGCAGCCAAGGCACGTTCTTGCCAGCGAAGGCGTGCGTGGAGGTTGGTTGTGGTCGCATGCGGGTCGGTGGCGGCATTGTACACCGTCTAAGAGATCCTGCTCGGGTACGGTTCGGTGATGGCGAGCACCCCCAGAACCCGCCGAGCGCCGGCGCGAAAGCAAGGGGCCAAGCCAGCGGTCCCGCTCACCGTGCCGGTCATCGTCAACGCCGCGATTGCCCTCATCGACGAGCTCGGCCCCGAGGCCTTCTCCATGCGTTCGTTGGCGTCCTCGCTCGGGGTCTACCCGGCGGCGCTGTACTGGCATGTGGGGAACCGGGCTTCGCTCCTCGGGCTCATCGGTGGGGAGTGGCTAGTCGGTTCCGTCCCCGAATCCGGGTCCGGCTCCTGGAAGGACTTCGTGCGCGAGGCCGCGCATCGCTACCGTGCTGCCGCGCATGCCCACCCCAATGTGGCCCGCTTGCTCGGCGTCGAGCTCTTCCCGAGCGCCAACACCCTCCGCCTGCCCGAAGCGGCGATCGGGAGCCTGCTCGAGGCGGGGATCCCCGAGGACCAGGTCATCGATGCCTACAACGCCCTGGTGGGCTCGATCATGGGTTTCGTCGACGTAGAGCTGGCCCGGATGCCCGACGACAGCGAGGAGTTGAGCCAGAGCATCACCGCTGAACTGGCCGACCTCGATCCCGATCGCTTCCCCAACCTGCACCGCTTCATGGACCAACTCCCCAACCGGACCATCTCCATGCGCTGGAAGAGTGGTGACGAGATGCCCCTCGACAGCTCCTTTGGGTACTTGGTCGAGTTGCTGATCGATGGGCTGGAGCGGCGCACCAGAACCGGAGTTGCCGAGCCCCCGGGGCGACGCTGATGCGCTGGTACTTCAGCGAACGGCACCGAGGCCACGATCCCGTCCACGAGGTCGAAGGCGGCCAGTTGGGACCAGCGCAAGAGGTGGCCGAGCGCGCCGAGGTGATCGCACAGGCACTCCGCAGCGACGCTCGCTTCGAAGAGCACCAACCGCGGGCATTCGGACGCGCCCCGATCGAAGCGGTCCATGACCCGGCGATGGTGGATTGGCTCGAGCAGGCCTGGGCTGAAGCGGGGAGCGAGCACCGCCTCCGAGAGCGCTTCCCCGACACGATCCGCCACCCGGGCCTGGTGATCCCGGGAGCCAGCTCGCCGGTGCCGACGGGCCACCGCGACGCCGGGCTTGGGTACTACTGCTTCGACACCATGACCCCCATCGTCGCCGGCACCGCCGCCGCCGCGCTGAGCGCGGTGGACGTCGCGCTGTCGGCCCTCGAGTGGACCCTGGCGAGCGGGGAGACCACCTACGGCTGCTGCCGGCCCCCGGGCCACCATGCCGCTGCCGCCATGATCGGCGGCTACTGCTACCTCAACAACGCGGCGATCGCGGCCCAGCAGATGACCACGCAACTCGCCGCGCCGGTGGCGATCATCGACGTCGACTACCACCACGGCAACGGCACCCAGGCGATCTTCTACGACCGGGACGACGTCTTCTACCTCTCCCTCCACGGCGATCCCGACCGCGCCTTCCCCTACTTCACCGGTTACCCCGATGAGGTGGGCACCGGGGCGGGTCGGGGCTGGACGGCCAATGTCGGCCTTGAGGCCGGGACCGACGACCACACCTACAGCGAGGCCCTGGCGCGCGCCCTCGACGCGGTCGAGCGCGCCGGCGTCGCCGGCCTCGTCGTCTCCCTCGGCGTCGACACCTACCGCGAGGACCCGATCAGCGACCTCGCGCTGTCCACCGAGGCCTACGGACCCATGGGGGCGCGACTCGCTGCGCTCGGCCTGCCGACGGTGGTCCTCCAAGAGGGGGGCTACGACCGCGCCCACCTCGGCGTCAATGTCCGCGAGTTCCTGGTCGGCATCGGTGCCCTGCCCGGCGACTGAACGCACCACCCACGCGACGACGAGCGCCGGGCCGCACGACGAAGCGGCCGCCGTGCAGCTGGAGGGGCCGCTCCTGCACTCGATCCATGCCTGGGAGCTCGACGACCGCCACGACGCGCTCCTCGAGCCGCCGCTCGCCCCCTGGCGGATCCACTCGGTGCACCGACCAGCCCTGCAGGCGAACGGCTCCCCACCGCGGGCACCCGAGGTGTGGATCGCCAACGCCGTCGAGCAGGTCGTCGCGGCGCAGCCCGAAGGGCCGGTCGCGCTCCTCGGGTATTCCCAAGGGGGCAAGCTCGCCTTCGAGGTTGCCAGCATCTTGCTGCGCAACGGGCGCGAGGTCGACTTCCTCGGCGAGATCGACGCGCTCGGGGAGTACCCCACGCTGCGGCCGGCCCGATGGTGGCTCACCCGACAACTCCTGGCCGAGGCCACCGGACCCCGAGGGATCTGGCTCGTCCTCCGCCGAGGGCCGATCAGTCGGATCCGGTGGCGGCTCATGTGGGCGCTCGCGTCGATGGTGCCACCATCTCGACGGGCCGCGGCCTTGGCCGCGCATCCCAATGGGGAGGTGACCCGCTACCTCGAACCCTGGACGGTCGCCACCTGGGCGGTGGCGAGCGAGTTCGACTTCCAGCCGGCCCCGGTCGAGCTCACCTTGTTCCTCACCGAGAGCTCTCGGGCCTACTACCAAGCCGACGACCTGTGGTGGGGCCACCTCGCGACCGGCGGCGTCACCACCGTCCCCATCGCCGGAACCCACACCTCCATGTTCGATCCTGGGCACCTCGAGGTGCTGGCCGAGGCGCTCCGCCTGGCCCTCCCGCAGCGACCCTGAGGTCGCCGCAGGGACTCGGGATCAGCGAGCCCGAGGTGCTCGACGACGGGCTGCCCCCGAGCCGGCACCGCCGGGTCGACCGGGTCGGCTGCTGCTCGGACGACCAGCACTCGGCCGGCCGCTCGATGCGCCGCGCGAGGCGGCGCTTCCCGCCGTGGACTTGCCCGCACCCGTCGTCCCCTTGGACCCCGAGGACCGACGACGGGAGCCGCCGGAGGTCCCGCTCGGACGCGGGGCGACCTGCGGGGTCGATGGCGCCAGCGCGACGGCGATCTCCTCAGGGCTGCGCAGATGGCGGACCCCCGGCGCGAGGTCCTGCAGGAGGGCATGGCCCGGGGCCACGGCGGTCACCGTCGCCTTGATCCCCGCCCTGCGGGTCAGATCCGTCACCTCACGGCGCTCGGCCGGCGTGGCCAAGGTCGCGACGGTCCCTTCGCTGCCAGCCCGAGCCGTTCGCCCTGAGCGGTGGAGGTAGGCCTGGTGCTCGGCTGGCGGGTCGGCATGGACCACCAGGGTGACGTCGTCGACGTGGATCCCCCGAGCCGCGATGTCGGTGGCCACCAGCGCGACGGCCGTCCCGGTGCTGAAGGCCGCCAGGTTCTTCGTGCGGGCCGCCTGGGACAGGTTGCCGTGGAGCTCAACCGCGGGGACGCCAGCGCTGTTGAGCTGCTTGGTGAGCTGCTTGGCCCGGTGCTTCGTGCGGGTGAAGACGATGGTCTTGCCCGGGGCAGAGGTCAGGTCGACCAGGATCGCCAGGCGATCCTCGGCGGCGATGTGCAGCACGTGGTGCTCCATGTCGGCGACCGGGGACTGCTCGGAGTCCACCCCATGGGTAATCGGGTTCGATAAGAACCGCTTGACCAGCCCATCGACCCCACGGTCGAGCGTGGCCGAGAACAGCAGCCGTTGTCCGGTGGTCGAGGTCTTGAGGAGTAGACGGGTGACCGGGGGCAGGAAGCCCAGGTCCGCCATGTGGTCGGCCTCGTCGATCACGGTGACCTCGACCTGCTCCAAGGTCAGCGCTCGCTGCTCGAGGAGGTCCTCGAGGCGGCCAGGACAAGCGATGACCAGGTCGACCCCTTGGCGCAGCGCCCGAACCTGTGGGTTCTGGTTCACCCCGCCGAAGATCACGACGCTGCGGAGGCCGAGGGTGCTGGCGAGCGGCTCAACGGTTCGGAGGATCTGCTGCGCCAACTCCCGGGTGGGGGCCAAGATCAGGCCGCGTGGGGCGGCCGGTCGACGGGCGCGGACGGTCTCAGCCAGGCGCGCCAGCACGGGGATGGCGAAGGCCAGGGTCTTGCCAGAACCGGTCCGGCCTCGGCCGAGCACATTGTGGCCCGCCAGCGCGTCGGGGAGTGCTGCCGCCTGGATCGGGAACGCGGTGGTGATGCCCTGGAGCGCCAAGACCTCGCAGAGTGCCTCGGGAACCCCGAGGGAGGCGAAGGTCGGCGCCGAGGTTGCCGCGGGATTCGGCGCCGGATCCGAGGCGGGACGTGCCGCGTGAGGTGCTGAGGATGCCATGAGGTGTTGCTCCTGTCCTTGGGTCCGCTGGGGAGGCACTGACCGCACCGGCACAGCGTGACGGGGTCCGGAGCAACGCAACGGGATGGCCACCGAGATGTGGCCGCTCCCCCACCTTAGGCGCACCAGCACGATGCGGCGCGGCGCGGCCTGAGGAATCGCCGGACGGGGTGGTGCCCCAAGCCGCCAGCGCACCCGAGCTTGCCCGGTACGCTGACGCCGTGACGACGCCGTGGCTCAACCCGGCCGAGGAGCGAGCATGGCGTGCGCTGCAGTTGCTCCAGCTCCGCCTCGAAGCCGAGATGGCCCGGGATCTCCAGCGCTCGAGCGACCTCACCTACGCCGAGTACCTGGTGCTGGTCGCGCTCACCGGCGCCGAACGCGACGCCCTCCGGCTGCATGAGCTCGCCACCATGCTCTCGTGGGAGACCTCGAGGACCTCACACCAGGTCGCCCGCATGACCCGTCGAGGCCTCCTCGATCGGCGGACCTCGGCGCAGGATCGTCGCGGCTGCGAGGTCTCAGCCACCGATCGAGGTCGAGCCGCGATCGAGGCCGCGGCCCCGGCCCACCTGGCTGCGGTGCGCCGGTTGTTCTTCGACCACCTCAGCGCCGACGAGGTGGCGGCGATCGGCGACGCCGCCGCCAAGGTGCTCGAGGCCACCGACCCTCCGGGGGACCTGCACCACGTGGGGTGACCTCAGCGGAGTTGGGCCTCGACCTTGGCCAGCAGTTCCCCCAGTGCACGGCGCTCCTTCGGGGACAGCCCGCCGAAGAACAGGGCTCGAACCGCAGCGACGTGGCCCGGTGCAGCAGCGGTGAGGACGGCCGCCCCGTGACCCGTGAGCACGACGAAGCTCCCCCGTCCATCCGCCTCGCAGGACTCGCGACTCACCAGTTGGCGCTCGACCATCCTGGTGACGTGGTGGGAGAGCCGACTCCGCTCCCAGTGCACGGCTTCCGCGAGGGCGCTGATGCGGAGCCGACCGCCGGGTGCTTCGCTCAGCTGCACCAGCACGTCGTAGTCCTGGAGGGAGATGCCGCAGTCCTCGGCCAGCTGCCGGTGCAGCGCCGCCGGGAGGTCCGCCGCGAGGCGGAGCCAGCACCGCCAGGTGTCGAGGTCTCGAGCTTCGAGCCACTGGGGATCAGGAGGCACGCCCCTCAGTGTAGCGAGGTAGTTGACGTTTCACTAAAATGTCGCTACTATGTGAAACGTCACCGAATAAGAGGAGCCCCGGTGCCGACCACGGTCCGTCACGACGACCACCACCAACGCTTCGAGGCCCTCATCGACGGCGCCATCGCAGCGCTCGTCACCTACCACGACGATGGTTCGCTGCGGAGTTTCGACCACACCGAGTCCATGGGAGCCTTCCGGGGAACCGGTGCCGCCACGGCGGTCGTCCGAGCCGCCCTCGACGACGCTGCGGCGACCGGACACTCCGTGCTCCCGGTCTGCCCCTTCGTGGCTCGACGGATCGCCCTCGAGCCCGACCGCTACCTCCACCTCGTCCCGACCGACCAGCAGGCGGCCTTCGGCCTCCTACCCTGACTGCATCCCCCCGACGCGCGACCTCGAGAGAGAAGGAACCATGCCCGCAGCCACCGCCGACACCCTGACCTTGGAGCGGCTCTCGGTGAGTCCCACCGCCAAGAGCCGTCGGGTCACCTCCCTCACCACCGCACCGCTCGGCATGGAGGGCGAAGGCTTCCCTGTGCATCGGGCCTTCGCCGGGGTGAGCCACGCCGACCTCGACCCCTTCATCCACATGGACCAGATGGGAGAGGTGGAGTACGCGCCAGGTGAACCCAAGGGCACGCCCTGGCACCCCCACCGCGGATTCGAGACCTTCACCTACCTGATTGATGGGCGCTTCCTCCACCAGGACTCCAATGGTGGCGGCGGCGTGATCAACGACGGCGGCACCCAGTACATGACCGCCGGTGATGGCATCTTGCACATCGAGACGCCGCCAGCCGACCTCGTCGACGCCGGGGGGCTCTTCCACGGCATCCAGTTGTGGATCAACCTTCCGGCGGCGAAGAAGCGCATCGCGCCGCAGTACCAAGATCTCCAGGGGCTCGATGCCGCCATGGTCACCACCCCTGACGGCGGCACCTTGGTCCGGGTACTCGCCGGAGAGCTCGGGAGCCACCACGGACCGGGGATCTCCCACACGCCGCTCGTGATCGCGCACCTCACCCTCGCCCCCGGGGCCCAGGCGGTGCTGCCCTGGCGCTCGGACTTCAACGCGCTCGCCTACGCGCTCTCGGGGCGGGGCACCGTCGGCCCGGAGGACGCGCCCTTCTCGAGTGGCCAGTTGGCGGTGCTCAAAGATGGCGACGCCATCGAGCTGCGCGCCGATGCCACCCAGGAGGCTCGTCACAGTGGACTCGACGTCTTCCTCATCGGCGGGGTGCCCCTGCGCGAGCCGGTCGTGCAGTACGGCCCCTTCGTCATGAGCTCGCGGTCCGAGATCATCCAAGCCTTCGAGGACTACGAGGCCGGACGGCTGGGCACCGTGCCCGCGAACGCCATCCAGCCCCACCGATCTGGGCAGTAGGCATTTCGGCGCAGCGGGCGCCGACGTGGCACGCTGCGCAGATGGCGAATCCCGGTCAGGTGGTGATCATCAACGGCCCGTCGAGCGCGGGCAAGACCTCGGTCGTCCTCGAGTTCTGCCGACGTCGGGCTGAGGCGGGACAGTGGTGGCTGCCGATCTCGGTCGACGACTTCCAGATCCGGACCCCGCCGGCGTTCTTCGCCGCGCCCGGACTCGAGGGCCCCTACGCGGACCAAGGGTTCTGGTTGGAACCGGCCGGCGGCGGGGTGACCGTGGTGCCTGGCCCAGGAGGTCGGCGGCTCCACCAAGCCTTCCACCGCACGGTTCGGGTCTGGGCGGAACAGGGCTTCGACGTCATCTGCGATGAAGCCGTCTTCGACCAGGCAGCGGCGCAGGACTGGCGGGTCGCCCTCGAGGGACTCCGCTGCACCTGGGTTGCCCTGCACTGCGACCTCGAGGTCCTCGAGGCGAGGGAGCGCAGTCGCCCCGATCGGGTCCCGGGTATCGCCCGGGGACTGGCTTCGGTGGTGTTCAGCCACATCGACCCTGACCTCACCTTGGACTCCACCACTGCGGGTCCCGAAGCGCTCGCCGACACGCTCTGGTCAGCGCTCGAGGCCGGAGCTTGAGCGCTGGGAGCGCCATCTTCAAGCCGGTAGCCTCGGAGCCTCACCACCCTCCCGAGTGGAGCTCCACCCCATGACCCGATCGCTCGAACGCGCCAACTACCGCACCACCTTCTCGGTGCTCCTGCTGGGGGTCTCGGCCTACGCGCTCCTGCAGTCGCTCGTCATCCCGGCGCTGCCGACGATCCAGCATGACCTGCACACCTCGCAGTCGACGGTGACCTGGTTGGTCACCGCGTACCTGCTGTCGGCATCGATCGCCACGCCCATCCTCGGGCGCATCGGCGATATGGTCGGCAAGGAGCGGATGCTCGTCGTGACCTTGGGATTCTTAGCCCTCGGCTCACTCGTGGCGGGGCTGGCGCACTCGATCTTGGTCCTGATCATCGCCCGCGCGATCCAAGGGCTCGGCGGGGGCGTGCTGCCGCTCGGCTTCGGGATCATCCGGGACGAGTTCCCCGGCGCCAAGGTGGCGGGCGCCATCGGGATCATGGCGGCCATGACGGCGGTCGGTGGCGGGATTGGGACCATCGTGGCCGGACCGATCGTCGAGCACCTGAGCTACCACTGGCTCTTCTGGATCCCGTTGGCGATGACCACCCTGGCGGCACTCCTGAGCCACCTCTTCGTGCCGGAATCTCCGGTCCGCACCCCGGGATCGATCAACTGGATCGCGGCGCTGCTGCTGTCGGGATGGCTCGTGGCGCTGCTGCTCGGGGTGTCCGAGGCGCCGACCTGGGGGTGGGGCTCGACCAAGGTGCTCGGGCTCTTCGGCATCGCCGCAGTGCTCTTCGCGACCTGGATCGTGGTGGAGCTGCGGTCCCCGGCTCCCCTCATCGACATGCGGATGATGCGCCGACCTGCGGTGTGGACCAACAACCTGGTAGCTTTCCTCTTCGGGTTCGGGATGTACTCCTCGATGGCCTTCCTCCCGGCGTTCCTGCAGACGCCCTCGTCCAATGGCTACGGCTTCGGGGCCTCGATCATCCAGAGCGGCCTCTACCTCATGCCGCTCACCGTGATGATGTTCGTGGTCGGCCTGGCCTCGGGACGGATCGCTGCTCGGATCGGCTCGAAGGGCGCGGTCATCTGCGGCTCAGCGCTCAGCTGCGCGGCGTTCATCCTCTTGGCGTTCGCCCACCGCACGTCGTGGCAGATCCTGCTGGCGTCCTTCGTCCTCGGGATCGGCCTGGGTCTC
>Ga0007854_10003092_pt1 | contig 10174 bp, 7 predicted proteins | sample CryBogCBH12Aug08_FD_60382 | JGI IMG/M metagenome (GOLD analysis project Ga0007854, IMG submission 60382) | Freshwater microbial communities from Crystal Bog, Wisconsin, USA - CBH12Aug08 | ecosystem: Environmental > Aquatic > Freshwater > Lake | place: Crystal Bog, Wisconsin, USA | collected... | reverse complement strand
GTGTGTTCCTTGGATCTTTCTTTACAAAATACAACCTAACAGGGGTGCATAACGACAAAATACAACCTAACAGGGGTGCATAACGACAAAATACAACCTAACAGGGGGTTTAAGGGGGAGGCATAAGGGCAAAGCCCTTATGATGGCCCCCTCCATCCCTTCCAGTCCATCGGTGGGCATCCGCATGTTTCAGGAAGACTAGGATCCATATCCGCTTGCAACCGTGTACATATCATGCGCGCATAACCCTTCCACGAGAATTCATTTGATAATTTTGTTCCCTTTGGCATAATACCATAATCCGACTGGCGCAGCCCTCTCTTCTTAACCTGATCTTCAATCTCTTTGGCACGTTGTTTCCAATCAAAATGAGCAGGGCCCCGTCCAGCATCCATGGGTTTTAATGCCAAATGATCTGTAATAGGAGCACCTGAATCACTCGGTATGAATTTTGCATTGGATACATTATTTAAATCTGCCATGGATGGAAACCCTGTTTTATCCACCATAGATGATTTTGCCATATGTACTTGGTTCTCATCATACTTTGATGGGCTATTATGTAACTGAACTTCATTGGGCGATGTATACTTTACACTAAATGACGCACTTATACCATTGATAATTTGATCAGCATACTTATTAAGTAAACTACTAATCTCACGCATTGCATTGGGGTCGTTTTGTACATTTGATGGCAATACATTTGATAAGCCTGCAGGAAGACGAAGCGCTTTAATTAACTTAGGAAGGGGTTCACTCGGTTTACCAAGAATAGGGAGTGCTTTATCAATATCATTCTTCATAATTGGTATTTCCACTGTCATTAATGTACCTGATTCCACTTGATTTACAATTCCTTGGATCTCTGATTTCATCTGTGTTAGCGCTGTAACACGGGATGCAATAATAGGATCATTTGTTCCGCTGGCAGATAGACGAATCGTTTCTCCTTGAATACGCGCAATAAACTCTTTTAGATCTTCGAGGGTTGCAATTTGCCCATTAGGGATTTTGTTATCAGTCTCTGCATTGGGTATTGTTCCACCGTTGGATTTCATGGGTGGCAATCCGTTGGATTTCATGGGTGGCAATCCGTTGGATTTCATGGGTGGCAATCCGTTGGATTTCATGGGTGGCAATCCATGTGCATGCGGAAGAGGTACTTTCTTTTTCATAGTACCCATAAATCCTTCCTCTGTAAATTCATACACGGGTCCTTGAAGTGTTCCCGCTGAACCAATTAAATGAACTTGCTGTTGTAAATAGGCCAAATTCGACGCAATCTCATTCACATTGGTTAATGTAAGGGTCGGCTGAATTCCAGGATTGCGATTTAGTACTTCCACTTCACTTTGAAGTGTATGAAAATCACTCTTGACAGATTGAAGTGGTAATTGAATAGACGGATCGGATCTCTCAGATAATTCTTGTGCCTCGAATGCAAGAAATCCTTTTACTCTTTCTAACAGTGATACAAGTTGCTGACGGTTTGCCTTTACAAGTGTGGTATCTTGATAGGGTAGCGGACTCATTGACGCAATTTGTTCATAAGGGGCTACAGGAAGCGATCCAGGAAGCGATGATGGTTTTACTTTAGAAATATCTGCTGCTCTAGACGGGTCCGTATCCGGAGATGGAATATTAAACCTTTTTGTGGGAATAATAACCTTATGTGACGAAGGATCTACTTCAAATCCCTCATGTAGCGTTGATGTAACGCCATAAATAACTAATAAAAGAAATAGTACTACTAAGAACGCAAACATCCTACTTTCTTATTCTTTTAATAATCAAGAGAACATCCCCAACAGGGAATGGCATCTTTTTTGATATATTGTGACATATCGACTGTGTGAGATTCGCTGTCAGAATCGTGCCCTGCGGAACATCCGAGGCTATTTTTAGAATATTCCATTCCTTGAGCGATTGCATTAGATCCAAGTGCATTAGATCCGTGTGCATTAGATCCATGTGCATTATTGTCAGACACTTGCTGCGTAGCGCGGTTTGCTAATAATTCATTTCTGAATATCTTCTGAATATCCTTTAATAAGTCCGATTTTTGCTGTAGAGCCATTGCCGTGTATCCAGTGTCACTGATAGATACTTCAGGAGTGACATCATTCCGTTTGGGTGGTAAAGAGGATCCAGATGTCAATGCATGATCACCTGCTGTAGAAGAAAATGGCGCAGGTTGAGAATTACTGTCTAAATGCTTCTTTATATCAGATGCAGATGAGGGTGCCAATGTTATAGGTGCCGTTAATGATTGAATCGTCACAGATGGAATTGTTACAGGGGGGATCACTGTGGGCTGAGACGCAGTTGGCTGAGACACCGTTGACTGAGACACCGTTGGCTGAGACGCGGACATCTTAGGCGGAGGTGGAAGCGCAGGAGTTGACATAGGTACAGGTGCTTTTCCCTTTACAGGTACTTTAACAGGTGCAGCCTTTGTAATATTATCAAATCCTTCTTTATTTACATAATATGATGCAATCACTACTGCAACAAGTAGAATACAAAGACTACAGATGGTTGCTTTAAGAATCATATCTACTTATTCCTACAAACTTTACATGTATTAGCTTTCATGTAAAATTTGATAAAGACTATCAGATGAATACTGAATCAGATATAACAGCGATCATGTTGGCATCACGTTTTAAAGACGATTCTATTATTGAAATTGGGATAGATGAGGCCGGACGAGGATCCTTTTGGGGACCCATTATGGCAGGTGCTGTCATTATTCCATCCGACTACACGGATGAGCAGGGTACCCTAGTAGGACAATTGCGTGACTCCAAGAAAATTAGCCCTAAAAAGCGTCTTGTTCTTGCAGAACAAATTAAACAGCTTCTTCCTCATACTGCAGTTGGAATTGTACATGCAAACGAGATTAATCTTCATGGTATTACATGGGCAAATATGGAGGCATTTCGTAGAGCAATTGATGGGCTACATCTTGAAAATGTTATGTCATCGCGCTTATTAATCGATGGCACTCTGCCAATTGATACGTGGACGGGTGAACAGCAGATGATTATTGAAGGGGATAATCAATATATGGCAATCGCAGCGGCATCCATTTTAGCAAAAGTACAGCATGATCTTTGGATTCAAGAATATTGTGTGGAGCATCCTGAATGCAATGAGCGATATGATTTACTAAAATCAAAAGGGTATGGAACGGTAAAACACCGTGAAGCTATAAAACTCTATGGAGGTCACGAACTACATAGAGAAATATATATACAAAATTGGCTTCCTGGTACCAGTCGAGCAGTAAAATCAAAGAAAAAAGAGGGATGTTTAATTAAATTTTAAAGGGGGTTAAAAAGGGGCGGGCCATAAGCAATTTACTTGCGGGCATGGCGGCGCGACTTGCGTCCAGACTTGCGTCTAGCACCGCCTTGACGGCGAGAACGACGCTCACGACGCTCGCGCTCGCGCTCGCGGCGCTCACGGCGCTCACGACGCTCACGCTCACGGCGTTGACGCATGGTCTTGCGGGCGTCCTTGCGGCCGTGCTTGCGGGTTCCGCGGTGGTGACGACGACGGCCACCTTCTTGAGGCTTGTTAAGATTGGGCATTGAGGCGTTAACGGCAGACATTTCTATATTCTTATCATAGATTATTTTTTACGCAAATATGGTCTTTAAAAGTGTAATTTACGATCCACCCATGCATTCAAAATTGCTAAATCAATTGCTCGAAACTTTGGGAAGCGCTCGGGGCTATATTGATGCGCCTCATTTCGTTCAAATGTGACATACTTTCCTTTCGGATGAATAAGAGCACAATCGTCGGAGGAGTTTATTCCACGCAACTTCTGAATCCACTTAAATGACTCATAGGCAAATACCTGTCGATCCATTAATCCTACACGGCTTATCACAAATACACCAGGTGCCCCATCTGCCGGTAAGGTGTTCACAGGTGATACAGACAACAACTCCTTAAAGTTCAAAATTCTAGTTTTTGGATTACCAAATTCCTTATATTCACCTACCGTAAGTGGTAATTCAGGATTTGAACTTGTTCGAAGAACATCCACATAAGGTGCTTCCGTAAAGGCTGCTCCAATAAGTTGGCCATCCGGAAAGCGTGATACCATAGCTCCAATGGGAACACCACCCGCAGAACGACCATAAATCACAGTATGCTGTGAATCCAATTTATTTACATGCTGTGAAGCGCGGATGACAGCCTCAAAGTCATCCACAGACACATGTCGATTTTCACGTCGAGCCGCTTCTGCCCATGCTTCATCCACATCACCTCCGCCACGAACCATTGCAAATACAATTGCCCATTTTCTTTTAAGAAGCGGATACCAATTCTGATATGGCCAATTGATAGGAGTAGTAGAACCATAGGATCCATATACATAAATGAGCTGTGCTTTTGGATTACACCCTTTCTCTTTAATAACCACATAGGGCACACGTGTACCATCCTTTGATGCTGCGTGAAATCGGTGAATATCAAGTTGTGCAAATGATACTGGGTGTGGAATAGTTGGCAAGGGTTGCTTTATTATTTTATTATTGATTATATTGATCGCATAAGGTATTTGAAAGGGGCTCTTTATAATAAATGTTTCAGCTAATACATTCTCCCAGATTGACCATACATTGGGATCAATTGTACCTATTTTAACCTTAAATACAGGATGGGGTTTCTTTTTTGGACTGCAATACCATATCGTCTGCGACCCTTCGAAAATAGTAAGAACATGCCCTGATTCTATATTCACCCACTGTATCTCCTCTTTTGGAAATATCCAATTTGTAATTGGTTTGCCATGTGCAGTCCATGGCTCCATTCGTGTATTTCGTGTTAAAACACAGTCATCTCCGTAAATGCTCTCGCCGAGTGGGAGTTGAATGAGTGAATTCTTATATAATTGCTCTAATTCGATACCACGAATGCGATACAATTGACTCTGTATTGGGTCCGATGATTCCAAATATAGTGTTCGATTCGATGTTTTAAATAGAATCAAATCCTTTTCAGGGTCAGCTTCTCGAAATAGGACTTTCTCATTGCGCCCCGTCTGTGCATTACAGACGCACAATTCTACTGTATTAAAATAGCCTTCTACTTTTATAAAATAACACAGGTTATTAATAATAGCAATCTGTGAAGAAACTGCAGATTTTGTCCATATTTTTGTTCCATCAGTATCTTCACAGATTAATAGATTTTTATAGTTTTTATCCTCATCTGATGTAACATACCATACAATATTGCCCTGAACATCTAATGCGTATGCGGGTGTTTTCTTTTTTTGCCATGCCCATTTCCAAAAAAACTTAGAAGATGCAGTTAGTGAAATGTCAATTGTTCCACATCCCACTTTAAATGGGTGCAATTCTAGATACTGCATTGCATCTTCTATTTCTTTTTGCATATGTCGGACTTCTTTTTGAACATAAGGCTGTGAGATTAACTCATTGTAGTAGTGCTTTTCGCGTACGATTAGATTCTCCCATCGTTTTCCCTTCATAGGTTCCATCCATGCCCACGGGTCTTTCCATTTAATATATCCTAGATCTCGGACTTCTTTACCTGTCATACTAGGGGATATCTACTATACATATGATACAACTTAAAAGTGCATTCTTTTCATATATAGTACATAATGCTAACCTCTACTATTATTCTTAATCTATCAAATACATATGGTTTACAAGATGATATTCTAGTCATTGAGCGTATTCTTAAAAATTTACAGTCGCTACCATTTACAGTTGCTCGGCCTAATATTCGTGATCTACGTCAGCCACATGCGCATACTGATATTAACTTTCATCTTGAAGTCCCCTGTTTCAGTGCAATTCCGTGGGGTCACACAAATATTATGTTGGTAAATCCTGAACAATGGTCGTATGCATATGATGATTATATTCATGCATTTGATGCACTTCTTTTTCGCGATCCCGTTTCAATGGAGCAATTTCGCACGGAGCTTGATAAAAAAGGGATTGCATCCAATCATTTATATCTAGTTCCATGGTGTAGTTCATGGCAAAAACGTGATATTACGCCATTTAATGTGGCAAATACAAATAAGCAAGTGGATGAATTTGTATGTTTTCTAGGAGGTTCCACTAATAAATATGAATATGTCCGAAAACTCCTTGCAGTTTGGAGAGAGTCTGATCCTGCTCTTACAATTTATACAACTCGAAAAGATCATGCTGAGGGCTTAAAACTGTCTTGTACCGATGTTAAGAATGTAACGGTGATTGAGCAGGATCTGGATAAGAATCGACGTATTATACTGTCAAATTATTATCGTGGTCATCTAATTTGCAGTCAGGGGGAAGCATTTGCATATGCCGCTGCACATGCAGAAGTATGTGGTGCATTTGCAATCATGAATCGACTTCCTGTATTTGAAACAATGTATCGCGATTTGAAGGGTGTTGCGTGGCTATCAAATCAATATCAGGCGTCTACTACTGTTCGCTATTCATTTGCAGAACCTTGTTCAACTGTTCGCGATGAGCTCGATACTGCATTTACTGCATTCTGGGAATCAAGTGATAATAATACGCGCGCAGTTCGTCAATTGTATGCCGAGAACCGCTTTCAAGATACATGTAATACCGTCTTGCCTATTCTTCAGGTACTGTATAATACTATTAATATGCGTAAACCTGCAAAAGGGGTAGTTCACTGTCCTCCTATCTTAACTGTAGAGAATTGTCCTCCTATTTCGATTATTACCCCAACGTATAATCGTAAGAAACTAATTGATATTGCATTTCATAATATGTTGGCAACGGATTATCCGCATAATAAAATTGAATGGATCATTATTGAAGATAATGAAAAAACGCCGCATATGGCTGCAGATAAAGTCATTCAATTTCAGGTTCAAGCACCGTTAATTTCCATGAAATATATTCCTATTGAGGGGCGCATGTCGATTGGTGAAAAACGTAATCATGCAGTTGAACATGCTGCGAATGATATTATTCTTTTTATGGACGATGACGATCATTATCCTAGTACATCCTTTCGTCGTCGTGTTGCATGGTTGCTAAAAGGAACTAAGCGTGGCCAAACAGGGTTGGCAACGATTGCATGCTGTACCACACTGCCTTTATATGATTTGAATCGTGGGATTAGTGCTATCAATGTACCTCCGTTTGATATTCCGTTTTGTCAACGAATCTCAGAGGCAACCCTTACATTTAAGAAGTCGGCGTGGGTAGAACGACGATTTCCTAATGTTTCTATATCAGAAGGGGAACATTGGATTCAGGGGCGAGAAGAGCAGGTGATTGAAATCCCTCCTCAGCAAATTATTGTTGCATTTAGTCATGGATCAAACCAGTCTAGTCGACGACTTTCTTCAGAAGGACCAGGGGCACATCCTTCTTGCTTTTGGGGATTTCCTAAAGAATATTTGATATTTATTCATGGGCTTGTTGGTGTAGAAGTGGAAGAGATGAAGGATCAACAGGTTAAAAGTAAAAAGAAGTAGGATTTATTTATTTGAATAACGCAATCTTCTAGTATTCTTTGATTGTCGACGGCGTCGACCGCCAATTGAGCCTGGTTCCTTTTCTTTTGGTTCCTTCTTTAGTTCATCCGTTGGTTCCTCCTTTGGCTCTTCTTTGAGTTCCTCATTTGGTTCCTCTTCTTTTGGCTCTTCTTTGAGTTCCTCCTTTGATTCCTCCTTTGATTCCTCCTTTAGTTCCTCTTCTTTTGGCTCTTCTTTGAGTTCTTCTACTGGTTCCTGTTCCACTGCTTCCTGTTCCACTGCTTCCTGTTTCACTGCCTCCTGTTCCACTGTGTTTTTTAGTTCCACTGCATTTAATTGCCCTGGTTCTTTATTGTTCTCTATTACATTCTCTAAGGGCTTAATAGGGGTCATTGACTTTTTAACAAGTGCAGGTATGAATGGTGTGCATTGTGAACTGCCGCATCTTACTCTTCTAAAATCTTTACTGATTGGAATATTAAGCATTTGTATAGCAATATACAGCATTGATGAATCTCGTAAGGGTTTAATAATCTCTTCGTATTCACACGAGCAAATATATTCAGTATCTCCACTGATGATTGACTGTAAATTATTGAGATCATCAAACGTTGGTGAGAAATAATCTGCACGCGGCTGTAGATCCGCATCGGTTAAGACCTTATTTATTTCGTTATTCTTCTCTCTAATTCGTTCCAATGCCTTCTTTACAGGCTCTCTTACTTCATATGGTGCAGTTACTTTAAAGATTGCTAATAAAATACCAATAAGAATTGATTTAGGAACACTAGGCAGTCCATAAATGATATTTTCACGTAGATGTGGTGAAAGTGTTTCATATAAGTACAAAAATATTTTAATATTTTGACCAATGAGCAACGGTGTTTTTCCATAATATCCAATAAAAGACACAATCGCCTGTTTCCAGTCACCTTTTAATAATTCAAGGAGTGCAACTACAATGGATAATATTCGACTATTTGACTCTGATCCTGCAATACTCATACTTACACGTGTAACATCTAGAATAAGATAAACTAAAAATACAATGGTACGAATCGGTAATTTGATCTCACTAAGAACTTTTCCAACGGCAAGACCTGTAGGTCCCAGCCCTTTGATTGGAGTTGTAATTGCATCTGGTACAAGATGAATATCTCCATTCTTTTCAAATTCACGCTGATAATATAATATACCATAATCACTTGCAAATTGGTGGGCTGCTGCATTGATATTATCAATCATATGAACTGCTTTGGAATATATATCATCGGGCCCAATTGGTTCACTTTGTTTTTGTTCTTGTTCTTCCATTTCACCTCCATGAATTTGTCCATGAATTTGTCCATGAATAGGTCCATGCTGCATAAATTCTAAGATGGAAGGGATATAGGGCTGAAATGATTGTGTGAATTGTTCTTGCTGTGCTTTTTCAGGGAATAATAGTGTCCCATCATCATATACAGCATGTGCCGCCCATTCTTTCCCACCTGTCTCATGAATTGCTTTTATAATCCCTGTAATGCCTGTCATCGAGTGATATAAATTTTGTAAAAAATTTTTATCAATAAATGTTGCATTTATTTGTTTTGTTAGATTATCTAGATTATATCGGATGGACATCCCTACTTTATATTTTTAATTAAATGATCGCTTGATACGCAAATCCCTACGCACTACACATCGTACACTCTTCCTCCTCTGCTGCATTTTTTCGTAGCATCCGCTGTTGTTCTGATTTAGCCGCCTCACGTTGTAGATCAGGATCTACTGTGAATTTCTGTGCCATTACAGGTGCACGTGTACGCAAATAATAAATTCCCGTCTTTAGACCCTTCTTCCATCCATAGAAGTGCATGGATGTAAGCTTTGCATAATTGGGATCTGCTACAAACAGATTCAAACTCTGTGACTGACAAATGAATGCACCGCGTGCGGCTGCCATGTCAACGAGTGTCTTTTGTTTAATCTCCCATGATGTTTTGTATAGTTTTTGAATGGATTCTGGAATTTGATCGATGCCTTGCACGGAACCGTTTTGAGAAATGATTTGTTGTTTCATAAATTCACTCCATAGGTCCAGCTTTTGCAGGTCGCGCATCAAGTGTTTGTTGACAATGATAAATTCACCCGCAAGCGTACGACGAGTATAAATATTACTTGTAAATGGCTCGAAGCATTCGTTATATCCCAGGATCTGTGAAGTTGACGCCGTTGGCATCGGTGCAACAAGAAGTGAGTTCCTGACACCTGATGCTTTTACTTTATCTTTGAGTTGGTCCCAGTCAAGTGTATCATCCATTGCAGTGAGTGGCGTAACATCCCACATATCATATTGAAAGATGCCCTGTGACATAGGTGATCCTTCATAGGTAGAATAGGGGCCATCTTTCGCAGCAATTTCAGCAGAGGACTCTACTGCTGCGTAGTAGATGTGCTCAAAGATACGCTGATTGAGATCGACTGCTTTATCTGATTCCCACGGCATGCGCATCATGGCAAAGACATCGGCGAGACCCTGGATACCAAGACCGACGGGGCGATGACGCATGTTCGAATTGTATGTTTCAGGCGTGGGATAGAAGTTGATGTCAATGACGCGGTTCAAGTTGCGAATGGCCACTTTGACGACTTCACGAAGCTTGGTGAAATTAAATATGCGATTTT
>Ga0007854_10003090_pt1 | contig 10176 bp, 5 predicted proteins | sample CryBogCBH12Aug08_FD_60382 | JGI IMG/M metagenome (GOLD analysis project Ga0007854, IMG submission 60382) | Freshwater microbial communities from Crystal Bog, Wisconsin, USA - CBH12Aug08 | ecosystem: Environmental > Aquatic > Freshwater > Lake | place: Crystal Bog, Wisconsin, USA | collected... | reverse complement strand
CACTACAACAGCACTATCCTTCAGGCTGATGGTCCCTCGAACGCTTGTGGAGTCATACATACATCCATTAATCGAGCAGTCAACGGCTATATCTACAACCTGGTTGACACTCAAAGACACCGTACCGCTATAGCCTTTCAGACTGGCAGTGCCATAGCCATTTATCGTTGCCGTATAGAGATCGGAGCCACCGGTATTGACATGAACGTTAGTCGATGTAGGTTTGGAATCCGCGCCCTGAAATTCAAAGGAAAGCAAATATGTTCCTGTCTGGGGGGCAGTAAAACGAAATGTGCTCAATTCATTATTTTGCCCAGGATGAAATCCTGCCCAACCTGTTGGAAATGTTGCTGGTGGTACGTTTGTTGATACAAAATCTATTCCACTCGAGTTATTCACGATCGAAGGAGTACCCAATAGATTATTATTGGGGTCATACCAGGATTGGAAATTAGCACCATTTGTGGATGTAACTGAAGAAACACCAGAATACTTGGTGAAAGTCCCATTAAGCACATTGAGCCAACCATATTGCCACGGCCCACTCGGGTTTAAAGTAGCTGAAAAATCATCCGTTAAGCTATAGGTTGCCGCATTCACGCTGGTGCAAGACAATAACCCAAGCAGCAAAACAGCGAAAAGTGTAGAAACAATACGGCAATACAACTGAAGGTACCTTAATCGATAGCCATAATTTTTCAATACATTAACGAAACCTAGAATCGCTTCAGGAAATCCAAAAAAACACTCCAACATTCGTCCAATTATGGCCATACCACCGCCCTCCCTTGCAAATCAGCCGAGCGCCCAGTACAAGTCGGAGAATGATTCGCCAAATCAAGATTCGTCACCGTACTCTGATGGCGTAGTCGCTGTACCGGATCGGAGATACGCACGAAACCGTAACGAGTACCAAATGTGGAATGCTGGTTCGGGGCTAAAGCCCCTCCTATAAAAACTGACAAGGATTTGCCGTTTCCTGTTTCTGTAGGAGCGGTTTCTAACAAAGTCAAGCAATCCACTGTCCGACAAGTCGAATGTGGAATTGACACAGCCGCGAATTGCCCTATCACCATGTCACATCCACCCCTTGCAGGTTAGTCCCAAGCACAAGAAATTATATGCTGCTAATTCTTGAGAAGATTCATTAGTTTTCAGATAATGAGATCGATGCATTGTTGGAAATTACCTTTGGATATTGGTCGTTGCATCTCTTGACTGTCTATTCTATTTTTTCTTTTTCGCCAATTAAAACAAAATATATTTTAACGAGAAAAATTGGCAAATAAAGCAATGCTTACTGTTACCAATGCAAAACTATCATGAAATTTCTATACTGACAATATGCCGAATGGTCTAATATCCACGCTGAATCTCATGGTGATGAATCAGGTTATTGACACAATATCTGCTTTCGAATCAGTTTCTGCTGTTTACAATTTTTCCAATGTAATCGTTTCGCTCCATCCTTCCGGAGGGGTGTCCTTGTCACCCATGCGCTCCAGGTAAACACGGGCAATACTATCTTCCGGATGTGTTTTTTGCACTTGTTGCCAAAAACGACGGCTTTCTGCCCACTGTCCAGCACGGTAACTTTGTACGGCGCGATCATTGTCGACGCACAAGCTAGTGTCGGTACATGGCGTATATACTTCTACCACCTGATTGCGGCCTTTCACACGAATCTGGTCTACCCGCCGCAAAGGAATCGTTCCCCCAAGCTTTTCCGCTGTGTTGTAACTCAGCAAAATTTCCGTTGAATACAGTTTGTTTGCGCCTTCAAGACGTGCAGCAAGATTGACAGCGTCGCCGACTGCCGTGTAGTCAAAACGCTCTGCCGAACCCATGTTGCCGATTACTGCTTGGCCTGTGTGGATACCAATGCGCATACCAACTTGATTACCGGTGGTTTCGATGAATGTTGATTGAAGATCTTTCATCGCTGCCTGCATGTCGATTGCCGCTTGTCCGGCGTGCAAGGCATGTTGCGGATCATCAAGAGGAGCACCCCAGAATGCCATGATGGCATCGCCGATAAATTTGTCCACTGTTCCTCCGTGTGCAAGGATTATCCGAGCCATGCGGGTCAGAAAGGTATTGATGAGTCTCGCTGTCTTGTCTGGTGGCAGATGTTCGGACAGAGTGGTAAATCCGGCAAGGTCGGCGAAGAGCAGGGTGACTTCGCGCCTTTCACCCCCGAGTACCAACTTTTCCGGCTGGGCGATCATTTGCTCGACGATGCTCGCAGCAACGTAACGGGAAAAGGCAAACTTTATCTGTTGTCCGCGTTTCTTTTCTATAAGGAAGGATAATAGGCCGGTAAGGATATAAAGCAGGACAACACCTGATAAAGTCGCTACGCTTGGTAACCAGAGGTTTTCGCGGGTGAACAGCCACCATGCAAGGCCGCTCACAAACCCCATGAGCAGCAGGCTCCACAAGGCGCTGCGTAGCGGATGCCAGCGTCGCATGGTAAACGCTGCGAGAAAAATAATGACGGTGAACACGCCGATGTTCGTCGCTTCGCCAACACGGTAGAGGGAGTTACCCTGAATTGCATTTTCGAGCAGGGTGGCATGGATTTCAATACCCGGGGTAAGCCAACGGTCAGTAGACAAAAAAGGTGTCCCGAGTGTATCGGCTTGGGCTGAACCTACATCGGGCGAAGAACGCACGTTGCGGCCGATAAGTACGATTTGATCTTTGAAAAAATCGGGCGGCAGAGACTTGTCCATTTCCAAAGCCTGATAATAGGAAACATAGGGGAAGGTATAGGCAGGACCCAGATAGCGGATCATCGCGTTGTGTGCCACTGAAATGGGGGGCAGAAGACCGGGGCGGGATTTGTCGAAGGCCTGAATCGTTCGCCGCCACAGCGTGTCCGGCTCTTCAGGAACTTTGCGGATAATTTGGTCGGCATCGAGAGCCATCGAGGCAAGGCCGGTAGTTGCCCCTGCAACGGTAAACGCTTGCAATGGATCTACACGGATCCATTGCCGTGTGTAAGTCGTTTCTTGATAGACCATATCGGAGGCAAGAACGACATTCCCAGCATTGGCAATAGCTTTGGTTAAAGCTTTGTCCTCCTGAACAGAGGATGGCTCCGAGAAGATAATGTCGAAAACAATCACGGCAGCGCCCGCCTGTTTGAGACGTTCGATCAGGGCAGCATGAACAGAACGGGGCCATGGCCATTGCCGTTTCATCGCCGCGAAGGATTCTTCGTCAACACCGATAATGGTGATGGGCAGGGACGATTTTCCCGGCGCAGTATATACCGTCAACAGATCAAAGGATTTCGCTTCGATGTTTGACCAGCGATTGCTGAAGCCAAGCAGCAGAAAGAGAATGCAAAGTATGGCAGCAATGAAAAAAGGGTAGTTTGTCTGCTGGGACATTCGTTTCACGAGCGCTACAATACGATTCCGCATGGCAACAGTGATCGTCAGAGTTTAAGACCAAGCATGATGCCGTAAAGGGCGTTCAGGTCGTTGGCACCAGCATGGCGAACGAAGAACGAGGTGGACCCTCGCTTGTCGGCACTTTCCCATCCAGCGTCAAGATTGAGCATGGTCTGCGGGCGCATGGAACTGTCCCAGATGGAGGACATATGGATGGCGCGCAAACTCAATTTCAGGTGCAGGGGGGAAATCCAGGTGGTTCCGGCCGAGATCTGGCTTCGCGGCAGGACGTGGGGAACGCGCCCGGTAACAGGATCATTGACCACAGAATCGGAAAGGAGGTAACCAAGGCTGTATGAGGTCGTTGCGCCAAGCAGTCCGTTGATTGCCAGTTTTGCCTGATCGACGCGGCTGCGGGCAAAGCTCTGCATGTTGATGGTAAAGTTGTCCGGCGTGCCGGCATATTGGTCCGCAACGTTTTGTTGCAGCAGTTGGTTAAGGTTCTGGGTTGAGTTGGGTACCGCTGTCTGACCCGAGAGCAACTGTTGCTGCGAGGATTGTCTGATGGTGGGGAAACTGATTTCGAGGTTTCGCGCTTCGCGATGATCGAGGGTTACCTGAATAAACATGTCGTGCGAGGTTTCTCCCTCGAAGCTGCCTGCGAGGCGATGCAGACGGCCTCCTTCAAGAAGCTGACTGTCATCCAGAGCAATGCCGGCAGTGGTGATACGCGTCAGTGTGGTAGTGGATACGGGTTTCAACCAGTCCTGATAAGCGATGCGGAACAGATGGCCATTTCCGGTATCCCACACACCACCCAGTCGCGGACTAATTGCCGAGAAATGCGTATTACCGGCAACGAACGGCCCATTGGAACCGAGCGGGCCATAGGCAAAGTAGCTGCGACTATATTCATTGTAGAAAAGATCAGCCTGTACATAAGACCTGTCGCGAGAAAATTTGCTGCCGAAATTAATAAGACCGGAGCGACTTTTATCGCGCAGCGGAATTGGACTGGAGCCTGCCTGAGTCATTACGCGTGGATCGTCAAGGTTGCGGTCTGCCGCTTCGGCTCCCCAATCAAATTCAGTCGTTGCATCGGGTTTGACGGTATGGGTAATTTGCAAGCCAAGACGGTTTTCGTCGATTCTGTCGCTAGCATTGCTGTTGGTATATAAGTCGGGAATAGAGGTTATTAAGTCGGCTTTAAGCCTTGTTCGATCCTCACTCACTCGGAACAGCGTTTGCGCGGCAGGATCCGGCTGATAACTTCCACCTGCCTGCAGGTGCTGTTGAGGGTTGTCAAACGTGTAGTTGGCCGTACTGGGATATCCGGATATCGTTCCAGCAGGCGGATTCCAATGTCCGATGTATGAGTCATGCTCGTACAGGGTAAAAAGTTTAAGCCGATTGTCGGGCACAATACCAAGCGCTAAAGTGCCGGTATGGAGCTGGTCCTGGTAATCGCCGACAACATGCGGGTTGCGTCCCGCATCATCGAGTTTGCTGAAGTTGGTGTAATATGAGATGAGCGTTGAATTGTCAGCAATGATCTCGCCGTTGGCGGTGACTTGCGGCATGTTGCTGGTGATGGATCTGTCGCGGCTGTAATTCAGGTTTGCTGCCAGGTAGCTGCCGGGTTTCTGGATGATAGACTGGAATCGATTACTGGCACCAAAAACAAGCGGGTCGAGCAGGTAGCCATTTACCAGTTCAGAATTTTTGGCAAATCCATTTTGATAGACCTGCGCCCGCAACAGATGGCTTCCGGCCCAGAAATTATCGTTTGACTGCTCGGCATAGCTTGCGGCCCATTCGCGCATCTCCCAGTTGAAAAAAGCCGTGCCCAGATTGGCCCCCCCTTTCTGGTCGTTGGCAAGCTGGTTGAGAGACTTCAGGTTGGGCATCAACTGAAGTGCGTCGCGCGCTTCCTGAACAGCAGCGTATGCTTCGTAATGATCGGTGTGGATAAGGCTGGCCACCATCGCCGGCAAGGGGTCAAGCGGATCAAGCGCTTTGGCTCTTTCGATCTCGGCAAGGGCATTGCGCGTGCGGCCCAGTTGATAGTAGGCGATGGCGATATAGAGATGCGCGCGTGCATACTTCGGTTCGACCAATGATGCTGCAAGCAAAGACTCAAGTGCAGCATCGACGTGCCCCTGTTTGAGCAATAATATTCCTTGTCCGGTGAGCGCCACATAATCAGCGGGATTGTTCTGCAGTGCCTCGCTGAAAGCATGGGTTGCGGCACCGTAGCGATTGGCGAATGCATCCAGGCTGCCCAGTTCGCCCTGATATCCCGCACCGTTCGGGTTAAGCTGCAACGCCTTCTGCAAAGCCTCGCCGGCTTGAATCACATATTCCTTCTCGGTCAGTGCGGAACCTAATGCAAACCAGGTATGGTCGTCATTGGGAGCAACTTTTACTGCCCTGCGCACTGCGGCTTCGGACTCGATTGAACGACCCGCGAAACGAGCCACAATGGCATGGGAAAGCAACGCATCAACTCCGTCCGGTTCCTGTTTACGAGCCTCGCGGGCATGAATCTCGGCCTCCGGCTGGTTTCCTGCAAGCAAGTTCAATTTGACCAAATGCGCATGAAGGCGTGAAGACTGAGGAAAGTGCTCAAGACCCAGCCGGTCGGTGGCGATTGCCGCAGGCAGGTCACCTTCGCGTGCATGGAGGTCTGCCAATATCAGGAAAGGAGCCACCTGGCTCGGTTTTTCGGTCGCAATGAAAGTTTCGAGGTTTGCCTTGGCCAAATCGTAACGCTGTTCCAGGATATCAAGACTGGTTTGAGCCAGAACGCGTTTTTCGTGATCACGAGGCGTGTCAGAGACTTGTGCAAGCTGTGCCCGTGCCGCATCAAGGTTGCCTGCGCGCAGATGAACGAAAGTTAGCCCCAGAGCCGTGCCAGCCTGTTGGCCCGCCTCACGGTAAAGTCGTCCGGCCTCGGCCCATTGCCCCGAATCGCATAGATTGTCCGCACGGTCCACCGGAGACGTTCCCGCATCTTTGGCTTGTGCATAGGTAATATGCCGCAGAGGATCGAGAGGATACAGGCTGACCCATTGCACCCGGTCACGCGGATTGGTAATGAATATCTTCACAGGCGCTTTGCCTTGCTCTGTCACCGCCTGTTCACCTGCATTCACTGACAGTCCACCGAATTCGTTCTGCAATTCGACTACGCCGCTGAGCACGGTAATCGTTGACTTGCCATCCTCGTTAACTTGCATGTCCCAGTCAGTGCCGCGAATCGAGGCGGTCACTGTCGGCGTTTCCATCGTCATTCGCCCCTGCACATTCTTGGTTTGGGTCCAGGCGCGCCCGGCATTAAGACGGATAGCCGTGCTGGTGCTACCGTTATCAAAAGCGACGTTCTTGATTTGCAATTGGCTGTTTTGGGTAAGGCTAAGCTGGGTTTGGTCAACCATCAAGAGAGCCATGCGGCTGGAACTCCCTGTACGGACAAACGCGCCTTCGGCGAGTTTTTCATTGATCCTGGCCTGCCCCCAGGATTGATCGGTATTATCCCGCTTCTCGCCCTTACCCTCCACGTTTACGATTCGAGCTGCATAATCGGCGGCAGCCGAAACCGTCGAAAAGCTGGAAATCGCCACAAGAATAAAGCTTGTGAGCAATCTGGCAAGTCTTGGGGATGATATCTTTAGCCTGATCATTCAAGCCCCAGTCAAAGTGACATTATAGTAGGGTGCGTTTACGCACCATCGCAACCGGTGTGCAAGCACACCCTACCATTCTGATCACAATTTAGAATCAGAAGCATTATGGGTGATTCACCCAGAACCCGGTAGCCGGATCAAGCGTCTTGGCATTTTTCGTGAAGTCCTCGTAGTTTTTGTTTGTGATATAGCTTGTCAGCGTGCCGCTGTTATCCAAACTTGGTGCATAGAAGTACCAGTTAGCATTACCACTGTCCCAAGCCCACAAGGTGGTGAGACTGGTCGCCGCTGTGCCTGCAGTTGGGGGATTGGTTGCTATCGTATTAACAAATACTTTTGGTGAGGGATAATCCCCGGTCGCAATCAGGCTCCACCCTTGAGGAAGTTTGTTCGGCGGTGTCGTTTGATCGGCAAATGTGCTTGAAGCAATCGTAGCACCCGCAGGGAGTTGAATGCTGAAAGCAGTCTTGGCATTTACCCAGAACCCTTCTCCCGCATTGATGGTAGTCAGGACATCATACCCTTTGCTTGCCGCATAAGAGGCCAGCGTGCCGGATGACGCCAGCGAAGGTGCGTAGAACGCCCAGGCTGGGTAAGTGATGCCGGTACTGGTTCCCGTCGGCTCCCATTTCCAAACGGTGGTGACCTGAGTGGCATTCCCTAGTGCCGAGACATCCAGCGGTGCATTGACGCCATTACCCAGCAGGTTCCAGCCTGTTACCAGACTTACCGGTATGGGCGAGTTTGTAAATGTCGCGCTGACTGTGCAACTAGCCGTAATAATCCCGGTGGTATAGGTGCTGCCACTCAGACTACCTCCGCAACCGCTGGCAGAAGCCGTGTAGCCAGAATTGGGCGTGACCGTGAAACTCGTAGTATTACCCTGAGCCACCGTCTGCGAAGCCGGGCTGATGTTGCCGTTTGCTCCTGCATTGGTTGATACAGTGAAGTTGACGACAGAAGCGACCGGCGTTATCGCATTCGATGCCGCAGATTCCACACTATTCCCAATCGCATTGATCGCGTGGACGGTGAAAGTATAGCTCGTACCGTTGGTCAATCCCGTAATGGTGTGCGTCAGGGAAGGGCTTCCTGCATTGCTGTCTACCCCGCCAGCCGGAATGCAAGTGACGGTATAACCGGTAATCGCACTGCCGCCATTATTGGCGGGAGCGGTGAAGTTTACGATTGCCTGGGCACTGCCACCAGTAGCGGTGCCAATGGTCGGCGCACTGGGAACAGAAGCCACGGTGAAAGAAACCACTGCCGGTGCAGGAGGTGCGATAGCAAGATCAGCTTGCGGATCTACCGAAGTAACAATAAGATCGTAACTCGTGCCCGGCACCAGATCGGTCAGTGTAATAGACGGGGTCGAGGTTAAGGTTGGAGTTGGTTGTGCTTTCACCACAGGAGGCGGGGCTCCGTGAACTTGAACCTGAGCTGTCGAGAATACGGGGACACTGGTTGTCCAGTTCACCACGCCTTGCGGGGCGACCCCTGACACGGGTGTACTCATCGTAACGACCGGGGGCGACACAATAGTGAGTGAGCCGCTCGCAATGCAGGTCGATAGATCGAGCGCCGATGTACATGCAGCTGTTGCAAAAGGGACATTAGCCAGCAAAGCAACGAATAGTATCAGACACATTCCTGCCTTTGAGATTGTTTTTCCGATTACCATGTTGTTGCTCTCCCTTGTAAATCAGCCGAACGTCCGTGAAATTGCGGGCTGGAACTCATGACTAGATTTGTGACCGTGATCTGGTGGCGCGTGCGCTGCACCGGATCGGAAACTCGCGTTAACGCTGTCGGCGTGGACAAAGGCGCGCACTCGACATAGGCATCGCTGGGTTCGTCAGTATCCCATTGGAACGTTACGATGGTAAATGCCACTTCAGAAACCATGGGGCCAGCGACCGCGAACCCTTGAATCACCTCCGACGCTGCGGAGTACGCACCATTGCCAGCCTGATCCGCAGCTATGAAACAGGCGCCTGTCGCTACCAATGTCACGATGCTACCGCTGACGGTACACACGCTTGTTGTCTGGGAACTGAAGCTAACAGCCAAGCCCGAACTGGCAGTTGCACTGACGGTAAAAGGGGCTGCGCCCAGCGCTTGAGTGGGCAGAGTGCCAAAAGTAATTGTCTGGGTCGTTAATGCCGACGCAAGCGAAGGAAAAAACAATCCCAAAAGGATTAAAATTCGGATAAAAAGAAAGCGCACACAAAGACCCAATACAAAGTTTTTCCCAAGAATTCGCAGGTTAACACTATAAGTCCGGGTAAAATATCATGGAATATCCATGCGGGCAATATGCTAAACGGCGTATATTGGCATGAGATATATGTACTGTTTTAAGGAGACAGCTAGTCAAAGTCGTTCTTTGACAAGAGAACACGTTAGGCATTTAACTTGAAACCAGGACAGCAATACATATTTAATTCAGCAATTCGACACCCTAGTGCTCAGTGCGAAGCTCTCCGCACCTAGCCACAATTTGCCAAAAATGTAATTTGGCACTTTGATCCCGTTTTAGGTGAGGAGGAGTCCATTCCATTGGTATAGCGGATTCCGGTGCAGGCTGGTGCTGGCTGGGAATAGTCCGTGGGTATCATTAGGTGCCGAGCATAGGGTTCCCTAGGAGATTAACAGTACAAGATGTGATTAGACTCTGTAGAGTAATTCGGGATGCTTGTTATTTCTGAAACATTAAGATAAAGTAAAGTGTGAAACCGCTTTCAAAAACAGCCCTCACAAAACAACTTATGAAATAAGTAACTCTGTTGGATAACATCGAAAAAGATCTATAAAACAGCAGATTTTTTAGGCTGCAAGCACAAAGGATTTAATAACAACGAACAAAAAACATTGAGGAAATTTAATATGCGCTCAATATTCATAAGTTTTTTTATCCTGTTAGTATCGTTTTTTCCTGTGCTTGCTGAGGCAACCACGCCGACTTTGACATTCTCAAGTGGATTTGGCGCAGGCGCTTTAACAGTTGAAGGGGGCGGCTTCGGCGGCTATGGCGGAAGCAATCTGGATAATTTCAACTGTACTGGCGGTGGGGCATGGTGCGGGGGGGG
>Ga0007854_10003088_pt1 | contig 10178 bp, 5 predicted proteins | sample CryBogCBH12Aug08_FD_60382 | JGI IMG/M metagenome (GOLD analysis project Ga0007854, IMG submission 60382) | Freshwater microbial communities from Crystal Bog, Wisconsin, USA - CBH12Aug08 | ecosystem: Environmental > Aquatic > Freshwater > Lake | place: Crystal Bog, Wisconsin, USA | collected... | reverse complement strand
CCACCAAGAAATTTCCGAACGTCAAAGCCGTGGCCACCACGCTGCGCGAAGTGCATTCCACCAACCGCCATACTTGGGGCGCGGTGGCGTGGGTCAACGGCAAAACCTACCAGTCGCCGATGTGCGAACTCGATGTCGTGGACCGCGTCGGCGGTGGCGACGGTTACGCGGCGGGATTTTTCTACGGTCTGCTGTCCGGCGCAAGTGAACAGGAAGCCGTCAATCTCGGCTGGGCACACGGCGCGCTGCTCACGACGTTCCCCGGCGACACCACGATGGCGACGGTGGAGCAGGTGAAGGCCTTTGCTAAGGGCGGTTCGGCACGCATCCAACGCTAATTTTTATGAATATTTTTAATCTCTCCGGCGAAGTGGCGGTGGTTATCGGCGCCACCGGCGTGCTCGGTGGCGCATTGGCGGAAGGCTTGGCGGAGTCCGGCGCGAAAGTCGCCGTGCTTGGCCGCAACGAAGAACGCGGCTTGACTCGCGTCAAAGCCATCACCGACAAAGGTGGTCAGGCGGCGTTTTTCGCCTGCGACGCCGTGTCGCGTGAAAGTTTGGCGGCAGCGCACAAGCGAATTGAAGCTTCGCTCGGCGTGCCGACCATTCTGCTCAATGCCGCCGGTGGCAACGACGCCAAAGTCAGCGTCACAGCGGAAAATCCTTTCGAGAATATTCCGCTTGAAGCGTGGCACGCGAATTTTGATTTGAACCTCGTCGGCGGAGTTTTTCTGCCGTGCCAGGAATTCGGCCCGGCAATGTGCCGACGCGGCAAAGGCAGCATCATTAATATCGCCAGCGTGGCGTCTCACATTCCGGTTTCACGCGGCGTGTGTTACTCGGCGGCCAAGGCGGCGGTGCTGAACCTCTCGCAATTTCTTGCGCGCGAGTGGGCGACCAAGGGCGTGCGCGTGAACACCATCACGCCGGGATTTTTTCCGGCGGAACAAAACCGCAAATTACTTTTCAACGACGACGGCTCGCCGAGTGCGCGCACAAAAGCCATTTGGGCGCACACACCGATGAACCGTTTCGGCGAAGCCAGCGAACTGGTCGGCGCGGCGGTTTTTCTCGCGGCCAACCAGGCCAGTTCCTTTGTCACCGGCACGGACATCCGCGTGGATGGCGGGTATTTGAGCCAGACGATTTGATTTTGCCGCGATGACTTTGATTTCCCAATCCGCATTTCCCGGCAAGCTGACCGATGGGCAGGTGGCTGACATCGTCGCGCAGGCGTTGCCGGTGGCAGCTTATCGCGACAAAAGGATTTTGCTCGTCGTGCCCGATCACACGCGCACGGCGCCGGTGGGGCTGATGTTCAAAGCCATCTTCGCGCAAATCGGCGCGGCGGCGAAAGCGCTGAATGTGCTGGTCGCGCTCGGCACGCATCCGCCGATGAGCGAAGCCGCGATTTGCCAGCGGCTGGAAATCTCGGTGGCGCAGCATCACGGCGAATTCCAAAAAGTCCGGTTCTTCAATCACGAATGGGACAATCCCGCCGCGCTCACGGAAGTCGGCCAGCTCACGGCGGCGGAAGTCAGCGAACTCACCGGTGGTTTGTTTTCGATGGATGTGCCGGTGGAAATCAACCGGCTCGTTTTTAATTACGATCAGGTCATCATTGTCGGACCGGTGTTTCCGCACGAGGTTGTTGGTTTTTCCGGTGGCAACAAATATCTTTTCCCCGGCATCGGCGGGCCGAAGATTTTGAATTTCTTCCACTGGCTCGGAGCTGTCGTCACCAACCCGATGATCATCGGCAACAAATGGACGCCGGTGCGCAAGGTGGTGGATCGCGCGGGGGCATTGGTGAAGGTGAACAAGGCGTGTTTCGCGATGGTCGTCGCGCCGGATAAATCGCTGGTCGGTCTGGCCTTCAGCTCGCCGGAAGCTGCGTGGGACGCCGCCAGCGAATTGTCGCGCAAGGTTCACATTGTTTATCAAGACCGGCCGTTCAAGACAGTGCTTTCCAACATGCCGCCGATGTATGACGACTTGTGGGTCGCCGGCAAGGGCATGTATAAACTCGAACCGGTGGTCGCCGACGGCGGCGAACTCATCATCTACGCGCCGCACGTCACGGAGATTTCCGTCACACACGGCAAAATCATCGAGGAAATCGGCTACCACTGCCGTGATTATTTTCTGACGCAGTGGGATAAATTTAAAAATTATCCGTGGGGTATTCTCGCGCACAGCACGCACGTTCGCGGTATCGGCCAGATGGTGGCTGGCGTGGAAAAATGTCGCATCAACGTGACGCTCGCCACCGGCATCCCGGAAAACATCTGCCGGAAAATCAACCTCGGCTACCGCGACCCTCAAAGCATCAACCTCGAGGATTTTGCCAACCGCGAGGCGGACGGCGTGCTGCTGGTGCGTAAGGCCGGCGAGATGCTTTACCATTTGAAACAACCGCCGAAATGGGCCGGCGGCCAAGTTTAATTTTGGCTCAACTATTTTTCTCTTAACCACCGACAATAAATTTTTATGCAACCACAAGGCGACATCGCATTAATCGGTCTGGCCGTCATGGGCCAGAATCTCATTCTCAACATGAACGACCACGGCTTCACCGTCGTCGCTTACAACCGCACCACCGACAAGGTGGACGCGTTTCTAGCCAATGAAGCCAAAGGCACGAAAATTCTTGGCGCCCATTCAATCGCGGAGATGGTTTCCAAATTAAAGAAACCGCGTCGCGTCATGATGCTCGTCAAAGCCGGCAAGCCGGTGGACGAATTTATTGAACAGCTTCTGCCGCACCTCGAAGCCGGCGACATCATCATTGACGGCGGCAACTCGCTCTTTGACGACACCAACCGCCGCCAGAAATATGTCGAGAGCAAAGGGCTGCTTTACATCGGCACCGGCGTCAGCGGTGGTGAAGAAGGCGCGAGGCGCGGTCCGAGCATCATGCCCGGTGGTTCGCCGGCGGCGTGGCCGTTTGTGAAGGAGATTTTTCAGGCCGTCTCCGCCAAAGTCGAAGGCGGCGTGCCGTGTTGTGACTGGGTCGGCGAAGCCGGTGCCGGTCATTACGTCAAGATGGTTCACAACGGCATTGAATACGGCGATATGCAGCTCATTTGCGAAGCCTACAACATCATGAAAAACGGCCTCGGTATGAGCGCCGACGAGATGCATCAGGTTTTCGCCGAGTGGAACAAAGGCGAACTGGATTCGTATCTTATCGAAATCAGCCGCGATATTCTCGGCAAGAAGGACGAAGACGGTTCGCCGCTGGTGGACAAGATTCTCGACACCGCCGGCCAGAAAGGCACCGGCAAATGGACCGTCATTAATTCCCAAGACCTCGGCATTCCGATCACCTTGATGGCGGAAGCGGTTTACTCGCGCTGTGTCTCCGCGTTGAAAGACGAGCGCGTGAAGGCGGCGCGCAAATTGAAAGGCCCGCGGCCGGCGCTCACCAGCATCGCCGCCAATCCTGAAAAGAAAAAAGCCTTTATCGCCGATATCAAGAGCGCGCTTTACGCCTCGAAAATTGTCAGCTATGCGCAGGGCTATATGCTCATGCGCGAAGCGGGCAAGCAATACGGCTGGAACCTCAATTACGGTGGCATCGCGCTGATGTGGCGCGGCGGCTGCATCATCCGCTCGCGCTTCCTCGGCAAGATCAAGGAAGCGTTCGACAAGAATCCAAAATTGGCGAACCTATTGCTCGATGATTATTTCCGCAACGCCATCAAGGAATCCCAGAAAGGCTGGCGCAACGTGGTCGCCACCGCTGCCAAAAAAGGTATTCCCGCACCGGCGTTCAGCACGGCGCTGGCGTTCTACGACCAATATCGCAGTGCCGTGTTGCCGGCGAACCTGCTCCAAGCGCAGCGGGATTATTTTGGCGCGCACACCTACGAGCGTGTGGACAAACCGCGCGGCGATTTTTTTCACACCAACTGGACCGGCCGCGGCGGCACCACCGCCAGCAGCACATACACGGTGTAGCATCGCCTGATTCGACTTTTTTGGTGGTTTAAAAACAACAGCCTCCGGCAAAGCCGGAGGCTGTTGGCTATTTAATCAAAGATACGCTAATTGCTATTACGCATTCACTTTTTCTGCCTGCGCCAGCAGCGCTTCGAACTCGCGTAGGCTTGGCTTGATTTCGCGCGCTTTACCGCAATAACCGTTGACGGCATCCAGCGTCTTGAGCCCGTTGCCGGTGACGCAGATGACGGCGCTCGAATTATGCGGAATTTTGCCGGATGCAATCAGTTTCTTCGCCACGCCCACGGTCACGCCACCGGCGGTCTCGGCAAAAATGCCTTCCGTCTCGGCCAGCAGTTTGATCGCGTCGCGGATTTCGTCGTCGGTCACGTCGTCGGCGGCGGCGTTGGTTTCGCGCATCACTTTGAGCGCATAAAAACCGTCCGCCGGCGTGCCGATGGCGAGCGATTTTGCAATCGTGTCGGGCTTCACCGGCTTGAAGAAATCGAGTCCGGCCTTTTGCGCGGCGGAGATTGGCGAGCAACCGGTGGCTTGCGCGCCGTGGATGTGCGTTTCGGTATTCGCGACGAGGCCGAGCTTGGCAAATTCCTGGTAGCCCTTGTGGATTTTTGTCAGCAACGAGCCGGACGCCATTGGCACGATTGTGTGCTGCGGCAGCCGCCAGCCGAGTTGCTCGGCGATTTCATACGCCATGCTCTTGGAGCCTTCGGCGTAATAGGGGCGCATATTGACGTTCACAAACGCCCAGCCGAACTTGCCGGCGATCTCGGCGCAGAGCCGGTTTACTTCGTCGTAATGGCCTTTGATGCCGATGACGTTGGCACCGTAAATGAGCGAGTTCAAAATTTTGCCCTGCTCCAAATCCGACGGAATGAAAACGTAGCTCTTCAAACCAGCGCTGGCGGCGTTGGCAGCGACGGAGTTGGCGAGGTTGCCGGTGGAAGCGCACGCGACGGTTTCAAAGCCGAGTTCCTTCGCGCGGCTCAAGGCGACGCTGACGACGCGGTCTTTGAACGAGAGTGTCGGATAATTCACAGCGTCGTTTTTTATCCATAATTCGCGGATGCCAAGTTTTTTGGCAAGGCGGTCAGCCTTGACGAGTGGCGTGAAGCCGACGAGCGGCCCGACGGTCGGTTCACCGGCGATCGGCAACAGTTCGCGGTAACGCCACATCGTTTTCGGGCGCGCCAAGATGGTTTCGCGGGTGAGCGATTTTTTGATGCGGTCGTAGTCGTAGGCGACTTCCAGCGGGCCGAAGTCGAACTCGCAGACGTGCGTGGCTTCGAGCGGATATTCGCGTCCGCATTCGCGGCATTTGAGCGCCTTCATGTAACCTTGATGCTTTTCACTCATAATTTTTTTTGCGCTGATTTGGGCAATAAAAAAGCCCCGGCTCACAAGGAGACAGGGCGACAAAATGGTTGTGCTCGTCTCATTTTCCCCAAGCCAATGATGCTCGGGCTGGAATTGGCACCTGCATTGAAACCTGAATCCAATCGGTTGCCGTGGTGTCATCGGGCCAGTCCCTCAACCACTCTTTATGAGTCCGTCAAATCAACGGATGCGGATAAACTGATACATCATCCGCCAAGAGTCAAAAACATTTTTCACCGGTGGAATCGTCGTCACCGGTGGTTTCGGGTAATCTAACTGCCGATAAAAGCCTAATAATGCCGGTTTTATCACGAAAAACGCAGGGACTTTGGAATGTCAATGGATAATTATTCACAATAGGTTGCGCCACAAGGCTGGTAGTGCACAACATATTGTGGTTTTCGCTTTACAGGCACCGGTGACTATGTTTGGATTTCCGCAAGCGGTTTATACGAGCTATGTATCTAAAAAATCTCACAGTTTTTGGCTTCAAGTCTTTTGCGGACAAGACGGCGCTGAACTTCCAGCCCGGTGTCACTGCCATCGTCGGTCCGAACGGTTGCGGCAAATCCAACGTCTCAGACGCCATCCGCTGGGTGCTCGGCGAGCAGTCGGCGAAAGCGTTGCGCGGCGGTGAAATGGCGGATGTGATTTTCAACGGCACCGACGGTCGCAAGCCGATGGGCATGGGCGAAGTCTCGCTCACGCTCGGCGGCGTCGGTGAAGAAAGTTTGAAAGCAGCGGGCGTCGAAGTTTCTTACGACGAAGTGACGCTTACGCGCCGAATTTTCCGCGACGGTGGCAGCGAATATTTTCTCAACCGCACGCCGTGCCGGTTGAAGGACATCCAGCAGCTTTTCATGGGCACCGGTGTTGGGCGCACGAGCTACAGTATTTTGGCGCAGGGCCACATCACGCAAATTCTTTCCAGCAAGCCGGAAGACCGTCGGATGATTTTTGAGGAAGCCGCCGGTATCACAAAATTCAAATCGCAGAAAAAAGAATCACTGCGCAAACTGGAATACACCGAGCAAAACCTGTTGCGCATCGCCGACACGATCAAGGAAGTGAAACGGCAAATCGGCTCGCTCCAGCGTCAGGCCGGCAAGGCGCGACGCTTCAAGCAAATTCAGCAGGAGCTACAGCATCTCGAAACGCAGTTGGTGCGGCATCAGTTCGACGTGTTACAACTCGAAATCGCCGAGAAGAATACTGCTGTTGAAAATCTGCGAAATGAAATCGAAACCGGCACGAATGACGTGCTGCGCTTTGAAAACGAAATTGCCAAGCTGCGCGAGCGGCTCATGGAGCTGGAACACGAAGTCGCCGCACAGCAGCAGCGCGGGTTGGAATTGAAAGGCGAAGCCGAGCGCCACGAAAGCCGGATTCATTTCAATCAGGAACGCATCCAAGAAATCGAATCACAAAACGCCAAGGCGCTCGCCGACATTGCGCAGGCTGAGGAACGCCATCGCGCCGCACAGGGAGAATTATCGGTGGTCATTGAAAAACTGGCCACTGCCGAAGCCGCGCTGGTGCAGCACAAGGAAACGTTGCTGGCCAAGCAAAACGCACTGCGCGAAGTTGAGGAACGTCTCCGCCAGCAGCAGGAAACGTTGCGACAGGCGCAATCCACGGCGTTTGCCGCCGCGCAGGATTTGTCCCGTGTGCGCAACGAAATCACGGCGCTGGATTTGGCGAAGCAGGGCAATTGGGTTCGGCTGGAAAAATTGTCCGCCGAAAAAGTGCAGCTGGAAGAAGAGCGGGTTCGCCTCGAATCGCGTTTGCAGGAATTTACCGCCAGCGTCGAGGTGGAAAAACTAAACGTCGCCACCACGCGCGGCTCGGTGGAACAGCGGCAAAATCGCTTGTGCGAACTTCAAGCCGAGCTTCACGCGTCGTCGCAGGAACAGGATAATTTTTTACAACAGCAGGCGGAAAAGCGTTCGCGGCTCCACGTCCTCGAACAGCTTGAAGGTTCCCACGAAGGTTTTGACGCCGGCGCGGTGGCGGCCTTGCGGCAGTCGCGTTCGGTCATCGGCTCGCTCGCGGACCGGATTCGCGTGCCGGATCAATTTGTTACCGCCGTGGAAAATGCGCTGGGTCACAATTTGCAGCTCGTGCTGACGGAGCAGCCGTCGAGCGCGCAGGAGATTTTGGCGGAGTTGAACACCAATAAATCAGGGCGCGCCAGCGTGGCGGCGCTCGCCATCCAGCAATACAAGGATGAAAAGCAATTGTCATTTGAGGGCGATATGGCACCGGCGTCCGGGCCGGTGGACGAATTGCAAATCGGCCAAATCGTTCACGCGATGAGTGTGATTCACGCCGAGCCAACAGTGGAACCGCTGTTGAAATCGCTGCTGGGTCGCACGTTTATCGCGGCGGATCTCAACACCGCGACGGCACAAATCCAGAACGGTCATGCCGGCTGTGACTTTGTCACGCTCGGCGGTGATTTGCTGAACCGCCACGGCATTTATACCGGTGGTTATTTGAACAAAGGCAGCAACGGCAAAGCCCCCAGTTCAATTCTCGGTCGCAAAAATCAAATTACCGAGTTGCAGGCGGAACTTGCCGGGTTGCAGCAGTGTGTGGAAGAAGCGAGCAAAAAACGCGGTGCGCTATTGGGCGAGCAGACGGAATTATCCGCCAGCTTGCAACAGGCGCAGACGGAATTGCGCCAGCAGGAAGTTGCCATCGCCACGCGCGAAGGTGAATACAAGGCGCTGCAAAATTCCGCGCGCTTACTGGGGCAGAAAATTGAGACCGTTATGTTTGAGGTCGAAAGCCTCGCTGCGCAGGAACGCGAAGGTTTGGAAAAGCGCGAGTCGCTCGCCGTCCGCCTGAACGATCTTGAAACGCGCGAACGCACCGCACAGGAACAGGTCGCAGTGCTGACGGTGGAATTGGAAAATCTCCGCCAAGCCCGGGATGCCGCGCTGGCGGCGCTCTCCGAGAGCAAAGTGGCGCTGGCTTCCGACGAGCAACTGGCGTCGTCGTTCCGGCAGCAGCAAACCGCACTCGGTCATCGCATCGGTGAGCTGGCGCAGTTGGTGGCGGCGCGGCGCAATGAGTGCGGGGCATTTGTCACGCGCAAAGAGCAGGCGGAGTCGGAGGTTTGGGATTCGCAGGCGAAGATTGAAAAATTGCAGCACGAACGCGAACAAGTCAGTGCCCAGACGGCGGAGACCATCGGACTGAAGAATGCACAGGAAGCTGAAATCTCGCAGCGCGACGAGACGCTGCGTGCGCAGCGCAGCCGGTTGATGGATATCCAGAACCAGCGCGGCGCGTTGGATGTCGAACTCGCGCAAAAGAACATGGCCGTGCAAAATCTCCGTGACAAGGTGCAGGAAAAATATCACCTCAATCTCGACGATATTCGCAGTGAGTGCATTACCATCACCCACGCCGACGAAGGCTTGGCAAAAATCGAGACGCTTACACCAGAGGAAATGGCCGCCAGCGGCGCGGGCACGGATTGGAACACTGTCGCTGAACAGGTGACTACGTTGCAGACCAAGCTGGATGAAATGGGACCGGTGAATCTCGTGGCCATAGAAGAATACGAGGAGACCGAGCAGCGCCATACCTTCCTCTCGCAGCAATACGACGACTTGGTGAATGCCAAGACGCAGTTGCTGGAAATCATCAACCGCATCAACACGCAAACGCGCCAAATGTTCATCGAGACGTTTGAGAAGATTCGTGACAATTTCCGCGCGATGTTTGTGGACGTTTTCGGCGGTGGCAAGGCGGACTTAATTTTGTCGGATGAGAACGACGTTTTGGAAAGCGGTATTGAAATTGTCGCCCGCCCGCCCGGCAAGCAGTTGCAGAGCATTTCGCTGCTGTCCGGTGGTGAGCAGACGATGGTGGCCGTATCGCTGCTGTTCTCAATTTATCAAGTGAAGCCCAGTCCGTTCTGCGTGCTGGATGAGTTGGACGCGCCGTTGGACGAGTCCAATGTCATCCGTTTCGTGAAAATTTTGCAGCGCTTTCTGGCGCATTCGCAATTCATCATCATCACGCATAACAAGCGCACCATCGGCATGGCGGATGTGCTTTACGGTGTGACAATGCAGGAACACGGCATAAGTAAGATCGTCAGCGTGAAGTTTCACAAGGCTGACGAAACCCCGTCATTACCAAAGGAAAACGGGTCAGTGATGGCGTAAATACTTTGGTTTCATCTTATTTACCTAGCTATCTATTGTCAGAGAGCGGCCCGACTTTGCTTGAGTCGAAGACCGCGAAGCCAATCGGGGAAGCAGACTGAAATTGGTAGTTGTGTTTGGCTGGATCTACAAAGCTGGGATTTTGATTGTTCGGCTTGCTATCTACAATGCTGCCGATATTGGGAAGCGTTGCATGGGGGGTCCAGTAGGTGTTCTCGCGGACTATCGGTTTGAGGATTGGCGATGGCGACTCATTCAAGAACGACCATAGCGCGGAAGGGGTTTTCTTGGCGAGAGAGTAAACGATGTTGTTTGCAAAACAGTTGCCAGCCATCCCGTAGTTTTTCCCCGGCGAACCATCTTGATAGTAGCCAAGTTTTGACACCTCGGTGATGTCGAAGATGTTGTTAGTGATGATATCGTGATCACCGCCATGAAATTGCACGCAATAGCTGCCGGTTCCCCAGACCACGTTATTCATCACGGTGGCATGCGAAAGTCCATCATCTAGGTAGATGGCCTTACTTTTGTTTTTCTGGTTGCCATAGTTACCGATGATATTGTTGGCGATTCGCACCGGTGATTCGGAGTGACCGCGATCCATAAGGTAAATGCCACCGCCATCCTTGACGGTTTTCATCGTGTCATAAACAACATT
>Ga0007854_10003086_pt1 | contig 10179 bp, 2 predicted proteins | sample CryBogCBH12Aug08_FD_60382 | JGI IMG/M metagenome (GOLD analysis project Ga0007854, IMG submission 60382) | Freshwater microbial communities from Crystal Bog, Wisconsin, USA - CBH12Aug08 | ecosystem: Environmental > Aquatic > Freshwater > Lake | place: Crystal Bog, Wisconsin, USA | collected... | reverse complement strand
TGCTCAACGCCCACCTCACCCCCGTCGTCTACGAGTTCGGCTCCCTGGGCTGCTCGGGCGACCTCGCCCCGCTGGCCCACGTGGCCCTCGCGCTCATGGGCGAGGGCGAGGTCATCCTGCCCGACGGACGCCACTGCGATGCGGCCACCGCCCTGGCGGACGCGGGTCTGGCGCCGGTCGAGCTGGCGGAGAAGGAGGGCCTGGCCCTGCTCAACGGCACCGACGGCATGCTCGGTCAGCTCGTGCTGGCCATCGCCGACGGCGAGGAGCTGCTGGCCCTGGCCGACGTGGCGGCGTCGCTCTCCATCCAGGCCCTGCACGGCACCGACCGCGTCTTCATCGACGAGCTCCAGGCGCTGCGCCCCCACCCGGGACAGCGCGTCAGCGCGGCCAACATCCTGGCCCTGCTCGCCGATTCCGAGATCGTCGACTCCCACGCCGACGACACCAGCCAGGTGCAAGACGCCTACTCGCTGCGCTGCGCCCCCCAGGTGCACGGCGCGGCGCGCGACACCTTCGCCCACGCGGCGCGCGTGGCCGACATCGAGCTGGCCTCGGCGATCGACAACCCCTCGGTGCTGCCCGACGGGACCCTGTCGTCCAACGGCAACTTCCACGGCGCGCCGGTGGCGTACGTGCTGGACTTCCTCGCCATCTGCCTCGCCGACGTGGCCTCCATGGCCGAGCGGCGCACCGACCGCCTGCTCGACGTGCACCGCAGCCACGGCCTGCCGCCCTTCCTGGCGCACCAGGCGGGCGTGGACTCGGGGCTGATGATCGCCCAGTACACCCAGGCGGCCATGGTCTCGGAGATGAAGCGCCTGGCCTCGCCCGCCAGCGTCGACTCGATCCCCTCCTCGGCCATGCAGGAGGACCACGTCTCGATGGGCTGGCACGCCGCGCGCAAGCTGCGCCGGTCCCTCGAGGCCTTCGCCGACGTGCTGGCCATCGAACTGGTGGCGGCCTCGCGGGCCATCGCCCTGCGCGGACCCCTACGGGCCTCGCCGGTCACCGCCGCGGTGGCCGACCGGGTCAACGAGGTCACCGGCGGACCCGGTACGGACCGCTGGCTCTCGCCGCAACTGCGCCAGGTCGGCGCGCTGGCGCGTTCGGGCGAGGTCACCGCCCTCGTGCGCGCTCACGGTTTCCTCAACTAGACCAAGGAGTCACTATGGAAGGCGCCCGTCCCGTTCGCTCCGCCCGGGGCACCACCCTCAGCGCTCAGGGCTGGCCCCAGGAGGCCGCGCTGCGCATGCTGCAGAACAACCTCGACCCCGAAGTGGCCGAGCGACCCGACGACCTCGTCGTCTACGGCGGCACCGGGCGCGCCGCGCGCGACTGGCGCTCCTTCGACGCCCTGGTGCGCACGCTGCGCTCCTTGAAGGGCGACGAGACCATGCTGGTCCAGTCCGGGCGCCCGGTCGGGGTCTTCCAGACCCACGAGTGGGCGCCGCGGGTGCTCATCGCCAACTCCAACCTGGTGGGCGACTGGGCCACCTGGCCCGAGTTCCGCCGCCTCGAGGCCCTGGGTCTCACCATGTACGGCCAGATGACCGCGGGTTCGTGGATCTACATCGGCACCCAGGGCATCCTCCAGGGCACCTACGAGACCTTCGCCGCGGTGGCGGCCAAGCGCTTCGCCGGCACCCTCGCGGGCACCCTGACCTTGACCGGCGGATGCGGCGGAATGGGCGGGGCCCAGCCCCTGGCGGTGACGATGAACGACGGGGCGTGCCTCGTCGTCGACGTCGACCCCTCGCGTCTCTCTCGTCGCGTCGAGCAGCGCTACCTCGACGAGTGGACGAGTGACCTCGACGACGCGCTGACGCGGGTGCTGGCCGCCAAGGCCGATCGCCGACCGCTCAGCGTGGGCCTGGTGGGCAACGCGGCCTGGGTCTTCGCCGAGCTGCTGCGTCGCGGGGTGGAGATCGACATCGTCACCGACCAGACCTCGGCGCACGACCCGCTGAGCTACCTGCCCGAGGGTATCGACCTGGGCGACTGGCACGACTACGCCGACAAGAAGCCCGAGGAGTTCACCGAGCGCGCGCGTGAGTCGATGACCCACCAGGTCGAGGCCATGGTGGGCTTCCTCGACGCCGGCGCCGAGGTCTTCGACTACGGCAACTCCATCCGCGGTGAGGCGAAGCTCGGCGGCTTCGAGCGGGCCTTCGACTTCCCGGGCTTCGTGCCGGCCTACATCCGACCCCTCTTCTGCGAGGGCAAGGGGCCCTTTCGCTGGGCCGCGCTCTCGGGCGACCCCAAGGACATCTGGCGCAGCGACCGGGCCGTGCTCGAGCTCTTCCCCGACAACGAGCCCCTGCACCGCTGGATCACCCGCGCCCAGGAGAAGGTCGCCTTCCAGGGGCTGCCGGCGCGCATCTGCTGGCTCGGCTACGGCGAGCGCGACAAGGCCGGCGTGGCCTTCAACGACCTGGTGGCCTCGGGCGAGATCAGCGCGCCGCTGGTGATCGGTCGCGACCACCTCGACAGCGGTTCGGTGGCCTCGCCCTATCGCGAGACCGAGTCAATGCTCGACGGATCGGACGCCATCGCCGACTGGCCCCTGCTCAACGCCCTCGTCAACACCGCCTCGGGCGCCTCGTGGGTGTCCATCCACCACGGCGGCGGCGTGGGCATCGGGCGCTCGATCCACGCCGGCCAGGTCTGCGTGGCCGACGGCACGGCGCTGGCCGGCGAGAAGCTGCGCCGCGTCCTCACCAACGACCCGGGCATGGGGGTCATCCGCCACGTCGACGCCGGCTACGAGGTCGCCGAGCGCTGCGCCGAGGAGCGCGGCGTGCGCATCCCCATGCGCGAGGGGGCATGACGACCCGACTGCTCACCAACATCGGTGAACTGCTCACCAACGACCCCTCCCTGGGCGACGGGTCCGCGGTGGGACGCCTGCGCGACGCCGCCCTTCTGGTCGCCGACGGGCGCGTCGCGTGGGTGGGGCGCGCGAGCGACGCCCCCGCCGCCGACGAGCGCCACGACGCGCTGGGCGCCGCCGTGGTGCCGGGCTTCGTGGACTCCCACACGCACCTGATCTTCGCGGGCGAGCGGTCCGACGAGTTCGAGGCGCGCCTGGCCGGCGAGCGCTACGACGGCGGCGGCATCATGCGCACCGTCGAGGCCACGCGGGCGGCCACGAGCGAGGAGCTGCGCGCCCAGAGCGCGCGGCGCCTGGACACCCTGCGCGCCGGGGGGGTCACGACCGTCGAAGTGAAGTCGGGCTACGCCCTCGACGTCGAGGGGGAGTCTCGTCTCGTCCATCTGGCGAGCGAGATCACCGACGAGGTCACCTTTCTCGGCGCCCACGTGGTCCCGCGCGAGTTCGCCGCGCGCCGCGAGGACTACGTCGCCCTCGTGGCGGGGGAGATGATGGCCCGTTGTGCGCCGGCGAGGTGGACCGACGTGTTCTGCGACCGCGGGGCCTTCGACGTGGACGAGGCGCGAGTCGTGCTCACGGCCGCGCGCGACGCCGGACACCAATTGCGCCTGCACGCTAATCAGATCGCCGACATCGGGGCCGTGGCGCTGGCGGTCGAGATGGACTGCGCGAGTGTGGACCACTGCACCCACGTCACGGACGAGGACCTCGAGCGCCTCGCCTCGTCGAACACCGTGGCCACCTTGTTGCCCGGGGCCGAGTTCTGCACCCGATCGCCCTATCCGTCGGCGCGGCGTTTCCTCGACGCCGGGGTCACGGTGGCGCTCGCCACCGACTGCAACCCCGGGACGTCCTACGTGACGTCGATGTCCTTCGTGATCGCCCTGGCGGTGCGCGAGATGGGCATGAGCGTGGACGAGGCCCTCTGGGCGGCGACGCGCGGCGGCGCCGCTGCGCTGCGCCGCGAGGACGTGGGTCAGCTAGGAGTCGGGGCGCGAGCCGACCTCGCGGTGCTGGACGCGCCCCGCGCGGCGCACCTGGCGTATCGTCCGGGGTCTGACCTGGTAGCGAAGGTGTGGCTCGGGGGCCGACCCCAGTAGGGCGGGTCCGAGGGGTGGCAGCTCGCCGGGCCCTTGCACGGGTTCAAGCGGTACTCCGTTTCGCTCGAGGACCTCGTCACCGGAGCGTCACGGAGACGCGGGACCGACGTCCAGACCCTGAGGGAGCGATGGACGCTGCGACCTCATTTCCCGTGGTTGCCGATCCATCTGGGTATCCCCTGTTTGGGGTAGCTGAGTGTGCCATAGTGCCAAGTTAAGGATTCGATAAGGCGCCCACATGTCACCTTTCACGACGTCGGCTCGATCCATAGAAGGTCGAGGGTGAAGTGGCGGGTGTGATGACGAAGTCCGAGTCAACGAAGTGGCGACGGCGCCGCACCGCTTCCGGCCAGCGGAGCTGGACACGGCGAGCGGCCATCGCGGGCCTGAGCACCATGCTCGTGGTCCCCACGGTCGTCCTCTCCACCGGCACAACTCTGGCGGCGGTTGCGGCCCCCACGCCGCTCGCGAGCCTGGTCACCTCGCGCCCCGATTCGATCTCGGCAATGCAGACCGCTCGCGCGGAACACCGCCGGATCCACATCGTCTCTGATGACACCGACTTCACCACCACCTACGCGAATCCCGACGGCACTTTCACCATGTCGTCCTCGCTGTTTCCGGTGCGCACCCGTAACACCGCGGGCCGGTGGGTCAAGGTTTCAACCACGCTGCGACAGACTGGATCGGCCATCACCCTCGTCGGGTCGAATCCCCTCAACCCGAGTTTCTCCTCGTCCACGCGAGCTGGGCAACCCTTGGTCACCATTGATCCGAGCGGACTCCCCTTCTCGATGACTCCCCTGGGGGTGGGCTCAGCCCCCGTCGCCCCGCGCCGATCGTTGACCGTCAGCCGCTTCAAGGTTCCTCACCTGCTCGCGTCCGACGTGTCCCTCTCGCATGCGACGGTGAGCTCGAACCTGGCCGGGTCCGCGGCCCTCACGGACCGAGGGAGGGGCTCGGGGAGCGAGGTGGACTTCGGACGCGCCATTCGCGGATCGGCGGTCGTTGAGACCCTTGGTTCGTCGTCGATTTCGCAGGACATCGTCGTGCCGAGCCTCGCCTCGGCGGCGGGTGGCGACTGGAGCTTTCTCATCAGCGCCCCCGGATACACCCCGCGGGCCACCCCGCGAGGCATCGCTTTCACGGCGCGCGGCGAAGCGCCACTTCTCGTCCCGAATTCCTTGGCGTCGGACTCCGCGAAGAACCCAGCAACCCACCAGTTGGCGTTCGTGCTCTCGGCGGGACCCACCGCGGGCAGTTGGATCCTCGACGCCTCGTTGCCCCTTCCGTGGCTTCGTTCGACGCACCGTTCCTGGCCCATCACCGTGGATCCGACGGCCACGTTGAACTTCAGCAGCGGAATCAACTATCGCTCCGACGGCGCAACCCAGGCCGTCACCAACGGTTCCGGGGTCAATCAAGGAAGCTTCGAAGGCGACCAGAGCGCGTCATCATCGACCATCTGGCGAAGTGGTGTCGTCTTCACCATGGGGGGACTGAACTCGGGCGACCACGTCGATTCCGCTTCCATTTCGATGACGGTCCACACTGGAGGTAGCACCGCGTGCCGTGATGGCTCGGTCTATCTCGCCTCCGCCGCCTCCTACGCCGGTATGAAGGCCGGATACGCGCTCTCGACCACCACGAGCAGTCCCTTGTGCGCGGGGGGCTCGAGCGGCACCCTTGCGTCGACCTCGACATTGGTGTCGGCGGTGCAGAGCTTGGTGAACGGATCACCGGTCGTGCTGGGCTTCACCGGCAACGAGGCGACCTCGACGAGCACCTGGAAGCAGTTTCAGACGAGCGTGACCGTCACCTACGACACGATCCCTTCGGCGCCCATCCTCGTCGGAACGGCCCCGGTCAACTGTTCGAACGCCAAGCCGGCCTCCTCGACCGCCTACGTCGACACCGTGACTCCGACGCTGTGCGCGTATTCGACGGAGGGCGACGGGTCGAATCTCGCCTACCAGATCTACGTCGCCAACGCCTCGGGGTCCGTCATCTACTCGCATTTGACGTCCGCTATCGCTCCGGGCACCGACGTGGCCTTCCAAGTCCCCTCGGCGCTTCTCACCGACGGGGTGGCCTACGAGTGGAAGATTGACGCCTTCAACGGATCGTCGTATTCGCCCACCTCGGCGTGGGTCCCCTTCGTCGTGGACACGACGCCCCCGGCGGATACGGGGATCTCGTGCGTCTCGACCTCGCCGTCGCCGGCGCCCAGCATCACCAGCACGGGTCAGGACATCAACCCCAGCCAGATTCCTTCGACGGGACTGACACTCTCGTGCACCGTCACGGCCTATGACCTCAATATGAAGCAATACGACTTCCAATTCGATGCTGCGGGTGGGGGTTCGGTGGGGGCGGGAGTGAATTCCGCGAACGAGAACCAGATCACGTTGCCCACCTTTACCGTCCCCTCAGGTTCCTCGGGGCAACAGACCCTCGCCGTCCAACCGGTGGACCAGGCAGGAAATACCGGGATCGGCGCACTGTGGACGCTGCAGGTGGGCCTCGGGATGAGTCAGCCCTTCGCCAACGCCGACGTCTCTTCGACGGTGCCGATCTCGGCGACGTCGGACAATGGTGTTGCGTACACCTCGGCCGAGGTGTGCTATTCGCTGGCCAGTGCCTCACCCGCTGCGGGGTCGTGCGCCAATAACGTCTCGAAGTACGTCACGGTCGCGTCGACCGGGGCCCAGTGGACGACCGGTCTGACGGGTCCCATCGAGTCGCTCGCCGCCGGTGGCTACTCGACACCAACGCCCGCTACGGGTCCGGGTACCGGCTACGTCAACCCCTACACCGCACCTTCGTTGTTGCTCAATCTGGCGGCGGCCAATATCAGCGCGCCCAATGCCATCGACGTCGAGGTGTGTTTCGTACTCGCCAGCGGGTCGAGTCAGTGCACGAACGCCGTGCCCGTGGACGTACTCGCCCACGCGTTCTCCAATGCCATGGCGACCTCAAATCTTGGTCCGGGAAACTTGTCGCTGTCCACCGGGGAGTACTCGATCACCGACACCGCCGCGACGCTGACCGGCATCGGCGGGAGTGCCAGCGTGACCGACACGTATACGTCGCGTAACGCGACCACCGACGACAATTCCGAACTCGGGCCGGACTGGACGATGAACCTTCCCGCCGATCAGGGATACGCGGGGGACACGCTCAACGACACTTCCAAGGGAGGGACCAATGGGGGTTCCTTGACCTTCACCTCACCGTCGGGCACCCAGTACGACTTCAACGTCACGACACCATCGGAGACGACGCCGGTTCTCTCACCGGTCGGCCTGGCGTATCAAAACGGCATGGTGGCGACAATCTCCCCGGGGATTCAATACGTCGGCAGCGCGTGGATATGCGATATCACGGTGACGCTGATCGATGAGTCCGGTTCTGTCACGACGTGGGTCGACGACAACGTCTCGACGTCCGTCTCGAACAGTATTTACGGCTGCAACGATAACGTCGTGGGTTGGAACAGTTTCGAGATCGCTGGGGTCACGGCACCGTCGTACGGTGGCGGCTCGGTGGCCCACTGGTACTACCATTCCTCGGCGACGGGCTACGTCCAGCCCCAGGAGGTTGCGGCGACGATGCCCGCGTCGAGTGGGTGCACCTCGGGTGCCCCCTTCAGCGTTCCCGTGTCGCTGAGCTCGAGTTACGAGGGGTGTCGGGTCCTCTCCTTCGTCTATGCGTCGTCGACCACGGCGACCGTTCTCGCGAGGACCGGCCTGCCCGATGCGACTCACACCTATGGCTCGTATTACAACTCGAGTCTCGCTGAAGGCCAACTCTCCCAGGTCGACCTGACGCAATGGGACCCGAACGCTGCCTCCGGCGCCGGGGCGATGTCGACGGTCCCGGTCCGCTGTTTCCTCTACGACGCAGGTGGCTATCTCCGCGAAACCTGGGATCCTAGGGTGGGACTCAACGAGGGGGCGGCGCCGTCGTGTGCCGGCACCCCGGTCCTGGCAACGACGTACGCGTACTCCGCCTCGCCCTACAACGGCACGTACCCAATGGCCAGTGTCCAGGTGTCGGGTATCAATCCCGTGAGTTTCGCCTACGACGCCGCCGGGAGACTGAGTTCCCTCTCTCAATCGCTCGACTCGGCGGATACGACGGGGTCCAGCACCTCGACGTCGACCATCTCCTACGGCGTGCCGATGTCGGGTGCAGGCCTGCCCACGATGACCGACCCCTCGTCGTGGAGTCAGTACGTCGACGTCCCGGTTGGTGCCGTGGCGATCTTCCCGCCGGACCACGTCCCCGCCGCTTCCCCGAGCTCGAGCGACTGGCCGCACGCGATGATCACCTACCTGGACGGTTATGGCCGGGCGGTGGACACTGCGAGTTATGGTGGCGGCGCTTGGACGGGCAGCGGGATCGGGTCGGGTTGGAACGTCTCGGCCCAGCAGTATGGTCAGCAATTGGGCGACGTCAACAACTCGTTCCAGTCTCAAGACAACGTGCTGTGGTCGCTCTCGGCGAACGGCTTCGAGCAGGCCGCGGCGTCAGGATCGGCGGGTTCGGCGGAGACGGCCGAGGAGCTCGCCTCGCTCAATTTCTACAACACGTCAACTTTGGACGGCGTTCCACTGGGTGCCGAATTGACGGATTCCTACGGGCCGCTTCATGAGGTCACCACTTCGAGTGGAGTCACGTTGGCGCGGGCGCATACGAATCATCAGTACGCGCTCGACACGCCGGCGAACTACGCCACCTATACCGGTGGATCAAGCTTCAGTCTCAACCCAGTGTCGATGGAACCGTGGCAACTCCAGACGGAGGTGACTTCGGGCTATTCGACGTCAACGGATCCAACCTCCCTCACGACCGCCGGTCTCGCCACGGATTTTGCGTCGACGGCGCTGCCGGACTATCGGACGACGACGTATTCGTATATGTCGCTGGGCGCGAACTACGCCAGTCCGCTGTCGTTCGCCACTCCCTCTAAGACGACGGTCACGGTCGCCTCTGGCTCGAGCATCACGAGCGAGACCGCCGTCGACGGCTACGGCATCGTGGTCTTCCAGATGCAGCCTCTCGCTAGCGCGTCGAATCAAGGATCGCGCTACACCACCATCTACATGGCAAATTACGGGGGCGCGTGCGGAGCGAATCCGCAGTGGGACGGCCTGACCTGTACAACGAGCACCAGTGGTGGTGCCACACCTCCGGCCACGGGGTCACCGGTCCCCAGCAGGGCGTATACCTATAACGCCAATCTCCAGCCACAGACCGTGACGGAGTCGGTCAGCGGGGTCACCGAGCGGACCACCAATTACGCCTACGACCTCGCCGGGCGTCTCACCGACACCAGTACCGTCGATAACGCGGCGACGGCCAGTGTGGCCGTCAACGACGTCGAGCCGGTGTACTCACCGACGACGGGGCTGCAGACCTCGACTAGCTACGTGACGGGTGACGTGATCGCCCTTGGCGCGATGACCAACCCGGGAACCGTCGTGAGTTCGGTCTCCTCCACCTACGACGCGAACGGGCGGGTGAGCTCCAGCACCGACGCCAATGGAGCCACGACGTCCTACGTCTACAACGTCGACTCCGAGGTGGTCCAGAGCATTGAGCCGGTCACGAACTCCCCCGCGGGCATCTCTCTCTGCGACGCGTACGGCGGCACCGACGCCCTCGGTCAGGTCGAGTTCCGATCCCTGGTGACCTCCGAGACCGTGGTGGCGGGAAGTTCGTGTTCGGGCCCGAACGGCCTCACCTACCAGGCCGCCTACGACGCGGACGGCAACGCGACGACCTTGCTCTACCCCAACGCCATGGTGGCCACGACCACCTACGACCCGGCGGGTGAGGCGACCCAGCTGGCCTACACCTACACCGCGAGCGGGGGGACGACCGGCGTGAACTCGGGTTACGCCAGTGACGTCATGACCTTCACCCAGGGCGATAACCCCTTCGCCCAGGTGGCCACGGCCTCCTCGCCCGAGTCCTCCCAGGTCTACTCCTACGACGGGGCCGGACGCCTGGTGGGGGTGGGCGACAACTTCGAGGGCGCCTGCACCACACGCAGCTACACCCTGGACGCCGACTCCAACCGCACGGCCTTCACCTCGGCGGCCACCACCCCGGTGGGCGGAGCCTGTCCCACCACCACGACGGCCTCGGCGAATCAGACCTCCAGCTTCGACACCAACG
>Ga0007854_10003085_pt1 | contig 10180 bp, 11 predicted proteins | sample CryBogCBH12Aug08_FD_60382 | JGI IMG/M metagenome (GOLD analysis project Ga0007854, IMG submission 60382) | Freshwater microbial communities from Crystal Bog, Wisconsin, USA - CBH12Aug08 | ecosystem: Environmental > Aquatic > Freshwater > Lake | place: Crystal Bog, Wisconsin, USA | collected... | reverse complement strand
ACAGACGCACCAGTTACACCACTGGTCGTAATCGTGGTGATGCCACCAGAGGTAGAGAATACATAATCACGACCGTATGTACCAGTAATAGTGGTGCCTGTTGGGTTAACCCATGTTACCGAAGCGCCACCAGAAGCAGCAGTTGGGTAACTAAGCGTACCGATATTAATACCACTAGCACCGGTAATACCGTAGAATACGTCAGTAGCCGTACCAGATACAGCCTGGTCAGCGACGATAGCGATGTTTAGATTGGTTGGGTTTACGCTGGTAAGTGCGCTACCAGATTGTGTAACATAAACGCCAGGAATCGAATAATTGGAAATAGGCATTACAATCTCCTTCAATGCTTTGTGCGGATAGTGCCGTGTTTTAAAATGCTAAATTGTAGATATTTCGTTAAGATTACTGCGCTGGTATGACCGATGGCACAAATTGAGTACCACTGATCGTAAGCGTAGTGATCTGAGGGATCTGATAATCGTATTTGGTGGCGTAGAAATTGCCAATACAATTAACACGGATACTGGCTTCATAAGTCAGCTCCTCAGGGCTCCATGGGGTACCAGCACTAATGCTATCCCCCAAAGTAGTATAAGTATCTGGCAAAGTTGTTAGCGCAATAAGGTCATTATTTAGAATGCTCTGATAAAAAGCTGCGCTTGCTGGGCTACCAGCGCCCATCAGAATGAGGTTCGTGAGGCTATCCCACAAACGGTCACGCTCTTCCGAGTGCATGGCCATGATCTGGAAATCGATACTTCCTTCAAAATAGCATTCTCGTGTAACGTTCTTTGCCGGATAGTTTTGCCCACTGATAGTTATACCACCAGGATAATCTGAGTATTCATCAGGTTGTAGACCAGTCCATTGGATAAGATTAGGACGGAATTGCACAAGTAGAGCTGGCCACTCGATTAGCTCTAGTGGGTACTCAATGGTTATACTATTAGGTACTAGATCAAGGCTATTATCAACAGGTCGGCTGGCAAGCTGCGAAAATCCAGATCCAAGGGCTTCAACGATTGCGGTTTTAACGGCGGTAATAAACATAATTATCCATTATATACTATAGCATTTATAGCATCTCTATACTCTGTTTGCCGCAATAAGTTTATTACATCGTTACTTGTTAGGCTTCTTTTCCATTCGGTAATGCTCTTTGATAACGCCTGCTGAACAAAGTTAAGTCCAGGTTTAGCAGGATAGACCCATTGTGGCTTGTTATCTACTATTCTACCGTCTCTAGCAGATCTATTAATAATTGGAATAGCACCAATATTGCTAGCTTTTGCTCGTCTAAAAGCAATAGTTCCATCTGATTCACGGATTGGGATGACCCTACCACCAAGCTCGACCATTGCATGAGCTGTGGTGCCCTCGTTGAGATCAAAATAATATGCAGCACTGTCGGGTATATCAACACCAATAATACCTGTTTGCCATACAGGAACGATACTACTCGCTGCACGGCCAGTGCGTTTTGGACCAGTGGTCTGTATTATTTCTACAGCACGTCGAGCAATGCGCTCGGTGGCTATGGCGGGCATTGGAATCATACTACCGGGACGTTGTAGTAGGGATGGTTTGGTGGAACATTTTCAATGGTTGTAAATTGATTAACAATTTTAGTGGTGTCGTAGCTGATACCCGGACCAGTCCTCACTGTTTGAACATTCACAGTGCTTACAATAAAACGGTCTCCGGTAGCCGTTGGGTTGTCACCATTCCATGAAGTAACACGGATTACGATGTCCCCAACGCGGATTTCAGGGTACCAACCAAATTGTACAGATGGGTTATCTTTCCAAAATTGACCAGTGGTGAGGTTCTGTCTATTCTGAGGCGTATCAGCGGCTAGCATATAAAGGTGATAGCAAGTTGGTTTAAAACCACCATTGAACGTTGTACCATAGCAATTAGGGCACCAGCTGTTACCAGTCTGACGGTAGACGTTACTTACACGCTGTTGAATACTCGTGTTTGGTATTGAAGGGTTTGGACTATCTTGGCATTCTTGGCAATAACCTACAAGGCCAAGGGCGGCATCTTCTGCACGCCAAAGTTGGCGTACGATTACTTGTTCACCAAACCATTGCAGTGCTTCATTATGGAAACGTTGTTGATCGATCTCAGCCCAGATCTCTCGCTGTTTTACAACGAGTAAAGGGCTTTCTTTTTGATAAGAAAGAGCGCCTTCGTTTACTGGTGGTAGTGGATTCGGGTTAATACCACTCATTGTTTACCTACTGAGTCGGTGCAGGGAACTGCGCCACTATGCGCCGGGCATCAGCTTCTCTGTTCTTTTTAGATCTAGAATCACTGGGAGAGTTGCTCATAGTAAAACTCCCATCTGGGTGGCCATTAGCATGCTCCCATGTCAATACAATATGATTATTTTTACGTCGGTCCCAAGACCAACCTTTGCCAAGACTTTTAATGAACTGTCTAGCATCTTTGTTGAGGCCATCACTCGAAGCTTCTTTTAGATAGCGTTCTTCCCAATCCATTATTTATCTAGCTTTTCGTGTATTTTAGCCATGTGATCATCAACATGCTTGGTGAGTTTTTCAACGATTGCATCGTGGTGATTATTAAGGTGGTGATGCATCTTGGCATCAACCCAAGCTTCGAAGATGTGACGTAGCTTAGGCCAGCAAAGACCAACCAGTACAGTCACAAGGATGCTTGCGCTGATGTTACCTATCCAGTTGGGCCAATACCACATGAACCACAGAACATGCCCTAGCCAATGCAGGAAAGACATTAGACACCACCCATATTTACGGCGAACTCAGCAACCTCATTCTCCCAAACAACTTGAGCGGTCCAGCCTTGTTCTGCATACCAATCGATAAGATCCTGTGGGTTCTCGCCACGATGCCAGTATGTTCCCCATACTTCTACAATCTCACGGGTATCACGTTTAACATAGTCTGGGATACGAGTTTTACCGCCTTTGGCACGGATATGGAATCCACCTTCACCTGTGTGCTCGTAACCAAGTGGCTCAAGAACGGGTTTAAGTGATAGCTCTACCTTTGATACCTTGTTGCCATAAGCGTTGACAAATGCGCCTTCTTTGTGGCGTTGACTAACAGTTTTAGCAATCTTGGCACGAACTTCAGCTGGATGCACCTGTGTACCATTCTTAATTCTTGTAGCACCTGACTTTTTGCTGCGTTCATGGCGTTGGTTTGGTGTTTGAAGAAAAACATTATGACCACTAATGAATTTAGAGTTATTCAATGCGGCAGTTACAAAACTACCACAGCCACAAGCACATGGGTTTTTTTTATTTTTGCAGTTATCGCATACTTCACGTAGTTTACCACATGAATTCTGTGTACGCTCTTCGTTGCAACGCGTGCAGGTATAAATACGCGTTGTACGTTCTTTTGCCCCTGTCTTGCAACCCATACACATGTTATACGCCTCCCATATTAACAGCTGCGTATTGAAAATGCGGCCTTGACGGATTCACAAACATTCGTGGGATAAGACCACCAGCAACAAGAAGACTGCGCTTGGATCCAACCATGAACGTACGCTTCATCTGGCGTAGCTGTTTGTCAGCAATTTCCTTGTCAAACAAATAAAGCTGCCACCAACGGTTGTAGTAATCTCTGCGGTCCATCCAGGCAGCATTCATACCCTGTGGTGTAGGCTGTTCGATGTAGTTACGAGCAATATGCTTTAAAAAGTGAGCATAAGTTTGACTCACCAAAACGCCATACCAAGTGCTGGGGAATGGGACAGCTGCTGATGCACCAATCTCATAAGCTGGTGTGAATACTGGCTGGAACTCATAGTTGATATAATCAATGGCTTCGGTGCTCATGACCATGGCAACTTCTTCGTACATGATAAAACCGCTTTGTTGCATTTCCTGGAGATAAGGTCCACCAGCGGTGCTATCAAAACTCTTGTCTAACCGGTGAACAATGCCAGCAACCAATTGGCGTTCATCATAACTAAGGTTGCTCCAATAAGGCATTTGGTCAGTTACAACGATATTATCTGTGTATTGTCGTGGGCTACCACTGATTGTATAATACCAATTAACATTATAGTTGCCCTGTGAAGCAGTCTGGCTAGAATTGAATGTATATTGGAATGTCCCGGTCGATTCTTGAGTGGCATACGTGCCGCTTGGGATAACAATTGCGCCATTGTTACTGTTAACAACTTGCAGTGTTACATCGGGGAATGTTACACCACTGACTGTTATCAAATCAGGATCAGTAAGTACACCGTTTGAATACGTCATGATACCCACTGGCTCTACAGCATATTGTGGATAAGGACGAACTCTCATTACTGGCTCACTAGTGTTGCAGTTAAGAACGTAGACTTAGAGTCGCTACTTACAGTACTGCTAACAGTATTGTATATACCACCATAGATACCGGCACCTACATAAGCTATACAATTAACTGTTAGTGTAAGAAAAGACGCAGTACTAGATATAGTTTGCACTGTCACATTCTGGTCCACACCATCCGCTCTAATAACAGCTTTGTATGTGCCAGCACTGGCGCTAGTGAACATAACACTTAAATTAATATGATAGTATCCGGCAACTGGCACACTCAAAAATGAACCAGTACCTGGGGTTGTGCCTACGGTCATTCCACCATTTAAGAATAATGATGAGTTATTCCATAGCGCAAAAGTTTCTGCAGCTGAGTATGTACCACCAGTTGCATTAAGGGTACCAATAGGAATGCCAGATAGTGTAACGGCAGCAGGATTTGCCCAAGTTGTAACACCACCAGATGTAGTCAGAATTTGACCATTAGTACCTGGCTTAATGCCACTGGCAGCGATGCTACCGCTAGGTACAACAACGTTCCCGCTTGCGACAGTAAGGCCATTGTTTAGTGTTAATGCACCAGACGAAGACAAATTGCTAGCGTCAAAATCACTAGCGAGTGGTCCCGCCACCCATACTGTACCATTGCTACCGCTTATTGGTGCTGTGCTTTCAGCGCCACGGCCACTTACAGTAATAACATTGCCTGTGATGCTGGTTACGTAAACAACTTCACTGCTTGTTGTAGCACCGTAGTAGCCTGGGTTAAGCGTGATTGCTAAATATTGATTATTTGGGATTGAAGCAGGGAACCCAGTGCCTGTAAAAGTAGTCTGAGATGTGTTGAAACCGCTCAGAGTACCATAAAGAAAATTAGCTCTATAACGAGTCGACATTGTTTTACCTTAGTTGGATGGGATTGGCTTTGGAGCGTGAACTTGCGTGGTGTCAAAACGTAGGAAAGTCTGTGGCGTACGACCATCGTGCGCAAACCCACGAGCAGGAACAGTCTTGGGAGCATTGACCCATACGTAGCTGGGGTCACCATTTTGACCCATACTTACAGTAAGAATATCAGTGCCGTGAACTTCTACAACGATACCTACATGCCAACCTGTGCTAGGCCCATAGACAACAGCATCACCAGGCAGCACATCAGCAATTGGAATGTGTTTCCCAGCGCTAAGCAGAGTACCTGTGTAACCTTGGTGAGTGTAGCCAAGCTTATTTGGATCAGCTGCACCACCGAGCCAGTACCAGTATGTAAAAGTAGCACTGCAATCAGCAGTAATTGGGAAGCGGATTGGCCAAACGCCAATAGCGCTCATACGCTGTGGGCCCTCAGAATAGATGAAGTGAGCTTTGTTTTTTACGCCCCAGTGAGCCCAGGCTACAATATTATTACGTACGTCAGTCATGATTTCTCCTTATTATCTAGGGTAAAATCAGGTAGGCACTACATCTTCACCAGATTGGTAGTCTGGTTCGACATAATCGTTTGGCAAAATATCTTTGAATTCTGCACGATTGTCTGCTGTTGATAACTGCTCTTCCGTGAAGTTTCCAGAAGCAAGATCATTCTGGTTGGTTATATTTCCAACAACGTCTACATCATTTTGTACAGTATATAACCCTGTTGCGTGCAGAATGGTAGTTACATTTGGTGATTCTAAAATATTTAAATGCCTATTTTGGAATTGTTTTATATACTCATTGGTAGTAATAATATTTATTAATTTATTAAATTGTTTGGAAGTATTGATACCATCGGCAACGTGAATAAGATGCTTACCTAGTAAGTATCGTGCGTTATCGTTTAATATATTATTGTCGAATAAAGATCTAATAACTTTTATGTACTTATAAACTTTATCAATTTGACCGCTAGAAATCAACAAAGGTATTGAATAACCAGATAGACCAAAGATGAATGCATTGTTGATATAATTATTAACCAAAGTTTCATAGAAAATTCTTGACTTTTTGGAATTATAAGTGATAGAATCCAAAAGCGTTAAAGTATCTAAAACTATTTTTGGTGTATTAATAGTCTTATTAATAAAATCAATTAATATTAACGAATCGCTAATTGATCGTTTATCAGAAACGTTATAGATGACTTGGTCTAGCTGATATTGATAATATTTTTGGTAAGTACCTAGTTGCCAATAGCCTAGTAAACTGGAACCAAATAAACCTTGCTGGTAAATAGAAATAAAATATTCTTGAAGTACTCTAAGATTAGCAACCGACCGTTTAGTTATAGCATCAACAAGTATTAAATTTTCATAAATAGTGCTTTTTGATGAATTAAATAATGCAGAATCTAATAAAATTAAATTATCAGCAATAGATCTACTGTTTTTAATATTTAAAAATACAGAATCAATTTGTGTATTATAGTTTTGTAATCCTATTTCATAGCTACCAAGCTGTGCTATGCCAAGTTGTAATTGGGTTGGTTTATTTTGTGTTAAGTAATCTTGTATTATCTGGTTTAAAGCTTTGCTTGACGTACCTTGGTAGAATCCAGTGAACGCAAGGCTTCTCCCACGGTAATAACTATTTATAACACCTGTGGTCATTTTATACTAATACCAAATTTCATTGTTTAGTAGATGGCACACCAAAACGGGTAGTTGGAGTTTGCTATGGTAAGGCCTGATAAGCTCGAGGGTAAAGCAGTTAAGTTAGTACCATATGATTGGCTTCGACCATTTAAAGAACCGACAACCGGTGTAATACCAATGTTGTACTGTGTTGTTGTGGTACTATTAGATAGTTTTAAGAAGCTTGGGTCTGTGGTGGTACCGCTGCCGACTAACAAACCAACCCAGTAGACACCCGGTGATAAGTTTGTCAATGAACCAGTAATAGTGTAAGTTTTTGCACCAGAAGTCTGCCAATCTGTTGTAATAGCAGCAGTTTGACCCAACAGTGTAGTAGAGTTATATAGCCCAAGATAACTACTTGTTAACCCGGTGCCACCAGCAGCAATATACACACTAACACCGGAGATCGTACTAGTAGTATTTAGAAATACTGGGGTAAAGTATACAGTTCCACTCGCTGGAACCACCGCGTTAGCACTCAATATAGCAATATCAGCAGCCCATGCTTTGTAGTTGTGGAATGCTGGTTGTACGTTACCAATTTGACCAGTTATGTTTAAACTGCCACTGAGTGTACCACCACTGGCAGGCAGTGCAGCGTATGCTACACCACTAACTGTTGATAGTTGGCCAAAGTTAACAGCATCACTGGGGTTAGAGCCACTGGCAACATTGACGATCTTGCCCGAATAAGCATTAACTGCCCAGGCTGGTGATGCAAATGTTCCAGTATTAGAGATGCCAAAACGTGGGTTTTGGTAGATGTCTTGCACTTGAAAAGTGTCGCCCTGAGTACCAGAATAACCACCTGAGCTAGTAGGAGTGGCAATAGCTTGTGATGACGTAACTGCACCATAAGTTGTAATTGCCGATGTAGTGGGGTTATAAATAACAAAAGTTGTAGGCGTTGGTACAGAATAAACTATGTAGTTGGTAACATTGTAACCAGTGGGGTTAAAACCAGTAATGGTAACTGTTGACCCAACCCAAAATCCATGTGCGGATGCAGTAGTGTAGGTGGCATACTGAGACAAGGGGTTAGAAGTTGCAACTGCTGTAATAGTATTACTGGCACTGCTAATGGTCGGCGTGCCTGAAGTTGTAGCAGTATAAGTGAATGAAGTACCATTGGAAACTGCGATGGGGAATGTGCCTTGAAACCCACTAATTGCACCGGTAAGGCCTGTGATTGTAACATATTGACCGGTAGAAAAATTGTGTGTTGCTGTTACAGTAACAGTTGAACCCGCAGCAGAAATAGCTGTGATATTTGCTGGAGAAATGGGAATTGCTGATATAGGTTTGCTATCACTTACTGTTGCTAATTGACCAAAGCTAGAAACACGAAAAGTCTTGTAGGGAAAAACACTGCTTCCATTGGTTAAGGAGCCTTGGTATAGATCACCTTGATAGACGCCATTCAAACGTAATGTAGACAAAAATGATGGATAGTTAATGCTACTATAGGTTTGACTACTAATACTTCCACCCAATGGAGCATTCGCAGCAATAATATAGCTAGATGAAGTAAAAGCCTCAGATATAGTTGCGCCAGCACTAGCATTACCAACTGTAAAAACAGTAGTACCACCAGCATTTTGTACGGCTAGACCAGCAGCATTGGGAGAAGCAGTGGCAGTACCTGTACCTGTTGAAACACCAACAGTTGTGTTGGTTACGGTGAACTGTGTAGGCGAAGCAGAAGCAATGTTAACGTTACCCAGGTTTAGAGAAGCACCCGAAGCGATACCAAGCCCTGAAATAGTTACCAAGTTGCCCGTAGCGAATGAGTTGTTTGCTGTATAAGTAACAGTAGTGCCACTACCACTGGCTGCCGTTACTGTTGCAGTGATAGTGGCCTGCTTAACAATCAACGAAGAACCCGAGTTGCTAGTAAAGGCAACGTTGGTTTGACCGCTAAAAGATGAGCTACCCAAATGGGTAGAAGTTCCACTTACTGTAAAACCACTAGCAACCGTTAGGTTGCCTGATATAGTGCCACCACTAATTGGTAGAAACGTATTAATAGCATTAAATACCTGTGTAGAATCAGTGGCTGTGGGTACTGGGTACACATTGTATGTGCTTGGGGGGCTAACATAGCCAGGGTGCGTTTGTATTGACGTACCGTCATAACCGCGTCCATTTCGGGTGCCATCGGTCCATACCGTAATAGTTTGATTGGTTCCTATTGTTACAGCACCACTACATAGTACTTTTTCTTCAAAACTGTTTCCAGCGTCTAGTACCAGTGTAAATATACCGCTTGTTCCCAATGGATTGGTTGTGGCTGTGCCGCTAGAGCTCACTTCATACCAACCGCTGGTGCTCGCAACAGTAAACGTTTGGCCTGTTGTGTAACCACCGCTCAATGAAGCAGTTAGATACGTTGGAGGGCATGCGCCAGCAATACTTCTAAGGGTTGTGTAATCAGGATAAGCCATGTTACTGTAATCCTAAGTATGCTAGAGAACACCATGTATAGTGGAATGCTTGGCCATAAAGCTGTGCAGTCGTTGCTGTTGATGTGCCAACGCTAATATAAATCTGTGTACCACTAGACAGTGGCAAAACAATATTACCAGTGAACATAGCTCCACCAGACAAAGCAGCTGATCCACCAGATCCCCACCAACCAATATTTGGTGCTCCTGACACAGTGATACCTGTTTCTATGACAGCAGAACCTGATAACATCGTTGTTGTATATTGTATTTGATAAATACCAGTTTTATTGACAGTCATTACGCCAGTACTCGTATTAATTGATGGTTGTCGTGCACCACCACCGGAATATTCAACTTTGTTGAATGGAACAATGAATGTACCAACAGATAAGTTGCCGGAAACAGTTGTCTGACCGCTATATGATACGAGTAAATAAGCTCCTTGTATATTTGGATTCGGATAGGTATTGGCTAGATCACCACCAGCACTAGTTCCACTAGCTATGACTGCATTGCCACCAACTGTTAAACCACTCGTTACTGCGAGTGTCCCGCTGATTGTTCCACCATAACTAGATAAAGCATTATTATAAACAGCTGTTTTGTCTACATACCAACCAGTTGTTGGTGTTGTAAACGCAGAAGTACCAGGTACGTACACTTCACCTAAAATTACTGAGTTGGACGGTATTGCTGGTTTAATCGGTGGGTTTACTGCGCTGTTTACGGACCAGTTAGCAATGGAACTTGGTGTGCCAGCAATCACTGATACAGTAGAGCCACTTGCTATAACGATATCACGCCGA
>Ga0007854_10003083_pt1 | contig 10181 bp, 6 predicted proteins | sample CryBogCBH12Aug08_FD_60382 | JGI IMG/M metagenome (GOLD analysis project Ga0007854, IMG submission 60382) | Freshwater microbial communities from Crystal Bog, Wisconsin, USA - CBH12Aug08 | ecosystem: Environmental > Aquatic > Freshwater > Lake | place: Crystal Bog, Wisconsin, USA | collected... | reverse complement strand
AGCAGTCGACCATCATCGCCGCCGACACCGAACTGGCCATCGAGCTGGTGGCCGAGGACGGCTCGGTGACGGCGCTCCGCGCCCCGCTGCGCGTCATCGCTGGAGAGATCGTGGACGCCGCCGTGATGCGGGTCGCCGCGCTGCGGCGCTTCCTCGCCGCGCAGATCGAGCGGGCGGCTGCCGAGGACGTCCTGTTCTCGGTGCACCTCAAGGCCACGATGATGAAGGTCTCGGACCCCATCATCTTCGGGCACGTGGTGGAGGCCTTCTTCCCGATGACCTTCGCCACCCACGGTCCGGCGCTGGACGCGGCAGGCCTGCGCTCGAGCAACGGCCTCGGCGCCATCCTGGCGGGCCTCGCCGACGTGCCAGGCGGCGCGGACATCGTGGCGTCGTTCGCCTCCGAGATGGCCGCTGGGCCGTCTCTGGCGATGGTCGACTCGGACAAGGGGATCACGAACCTCCACGTCCCGTCCGACGTCATCGTGGACGCCTCGATGCCGGCCATGATCCGATCATCGGGCCACATGTGGGGCGCCGACGGGCAGGAGGCCGACACCCTGGCCGTGATCCCGGACTCGAGCTACGCCGGCATCTACCAGGTGGCCATCGACGACTGCCGTGCGCACGGTGCCTTCGATCCCGCCACCATGGGGTCGGTGGCGAACGTCGGCCTGATGGCCCAGGCGGCCGAGGAGTACGGGAGCCACGACAAGACCTTCGAGATCGCTACCGCCGGCGTGGTCCGGGTGACGGATGGCACTGGTGCCGTGGTCTTCGAGGTCCCGGTCGCCGCGGGCGACATCTTCCGGATGTGCCAGACGAAGGACATCCCCGTCGCGGACTGGGTCAAGCTCGCGGTGAAGCGGGCTCGGGCCACCGGCAGCCCTGCGGTGTTCTGGCTCGACCCGGGCCGCGCGCACGACGCCAACCTGATCGCCAAGGTGGAGCAATACCTCCCGGAGCACGACATGGACGGGCTCGAGATCCTGGTCCTGCCCCCCGAGAAGGCCATCGCCCTGTCCCTCGAGCGCATCCGTCGCGGCGAGGACACCATCTCGGTGACCGGCAACGTGCTGCGCGACTACCTCACCGACCTGTTCCCGATCCTCGAGCTCGGCACCAGCGCCAAGATGCTCTCGATCGTCCCGCTGATCAACGGTGGTGGCCTCTTCGAGACCGGGGCGGGCGGCTCGGCACCCAAGCACGTCCAGCAGCTCCTCGCTGAGGACTACCTGCGCTGGGACAGCCTGGGGGAGTTCCTCGCCCTCGCGGTCAGCTTCGAGCACCTGGCCCAGACCACCGGGAACGCCAAGGCGCAGATCCTCGCGGACACGCTCGACCGAGCCACGGGGACCCTGCTCAACGAGGACCGCTCGCCCAGCCGGGCGCTCGGTGGGATCGACAACCGCGGCAGCCACTTCTACCTCGCCCTGTACTGGGCGCAGGAGCTCGCCCGCCAGACCGAGGACCTCGAGCTGGCCGAGCGCTTCTCGGCCCTGGCATCCCTGCTGGCCGAGCGCGAGGCGACCATCGTCGCCGAGCTGCTCGCCGTCCAAGGGCATCCGGCGGACGTCGGTGGCTACTACCGGCCGGACGACGCCAAGGCGTCGGCGGTCATGCGGCCGTCGGCCACCTTCAACGCCGCCCTCGCGACGCTCGGCTGAGCCGGTGGACCGCCCGGAAGCGTCGGTCTCGGGGTGCGACGTCGACGTCGTGATCGTGGGGGCCGGGCTCTCGGGGATCGGCGCGGCCTGCCACCTGGCCACGGAGAGCCCTGAGCGCACCTTCGTCCTGCTCGAGGGGCGCGAGGACCTCGGCGGCACCTGGGACCTGTTCCGCTACCCGGGGATCCGCAGCGACAGCGACATGCACACGCTCGGCTTCGCGTTCAAGCCGTGGACGGCGAGCAAGTCCATCGCGGACGGGCCCTCCATCCTCGCGTACCTGCGCGAGACGGTGGCCGAGCACGACCTCGCCGGGGCGATCCGGTACCGTCACCGCGTCACGCGCGCGTCGTGGAGCACCGAGGACCACCGCTGGACGGTCACGGCGGAGACCCCGGACGGCGAGGTGACCGTGACGGCGGCCTTCGTGTTCATGTGCTCGGGGTACTACTCCTACGCCGCCGGGCACACGCCGGAGTTCGCCGGCCGGGACGCCTTCGCGGGGAGGGTGGTCCATCCGCAGGACTGGCCCGAGGACCTCGACTACGCCGACAAGCGCGTCGTGGTCATCGGCTCGGGAGCGACGGCGATCACCCTCGTCCCGGCCATGGCGGCCACCGCCGGCCACGTCACCATGCTCCAGCGGAGCCCGACCTGGGTGGCGTCCCGGCCCGACCACGACCCGATCGCCAACGGCTTGCGCCGCGTGCTCCCGGCCAAGCTGGCCTACCGGATCACGAGGTTCAAGAACACGCTCTTCCAGCAACTCCTCTATCGGCAGAGCCGCACGAGGCCGGACAAGATGCGCGAGGCGCTCCTCGAGCGGGTGGCCAAGGAGCTCGGCCCCGACCTCCAGGACCAGCTGGCGAACTTCACCCCGTCCTACGACCCATGGGACCAGCGTCTGTGCCTCGTCACCAACGGCGACCTGTTCACCGCCATGAAGGACGGCCGGGTCGACGTCGTCACCGACCACATCGACCGCTTCGACGCGACGGGCATCGTGCTGGCCTCTGGTGGCCACCTCGACGCCGACGTCATCGTGACGGCGACCGGGCTCGAGCTCGTCACCCTCGGCGAGGTCGCCTTCGACCGCGACGGAGAGCCCATCGACTTCGCCGAGACCTGGACCTATAAGGGGTTCGCCTACTCCGACGTGCCAAACCTCGCCTCGGTGTTCGGCTACATCAACGCATCGTGGACGCTTCGGGCCGACCTGATCGCCTCGTACGTGTGCCGGCTGCTGAACCACCTGGCGGCCACCGGCACCACCTCGGCCACGCCGCGGCTCCGTCCGACGGACGCCGCCATGGCGCCTCGTCCGTGGATCGACGAGTTCACGCCCTCCTACATGACCCGGTCGATGGACCGCTTCCCGAGGCAGGGCGATCGCGAGCCATGGCTCAACCCCCACGACTATCGCCACGATCGGCGCATCTTCCTCAAGGAGCCCCTTGAGGACGGCGTCATGACCTTCAGCTGAGGCGCCGTGGGCGCGGCTGACGGCGAGGTCGTGCTCTACGGCCACTGGATCTGCCCCTACTCGGTCCGGGTGGAGTTCGACCTGGTGCGCCTCGGCCGGCCCTACCGCATGGTGGAGGTGCCACCGTCGGGCGTCCGACCCGAGGGGTTCGTCCTCCCAGTGGAGTTCGTGGAGCACAGCGAGCGCCTCGAGATCCCGATGATCGAGGATGCCGAGGGGTTCCTGGCCGACAGCCTGCCGATCCTCGACCGACTCGATCCGACGGCCTCCCCGGGGGCCCGTGCGACCGCCCGGTGGGTCGACGCGGTGGTCTTCCCCCCTATGGTCGGCGTCTACTACGCCAGGACGGAGGATGCGGCTGCGGAGGCGGCGCGTCGACTGGCCGAGGTGCTCGTGGCGCTCGCGGAGAGGGTCGAGGCCAGCGGCTGGTTGTGCGCGGCGGGCCCCTCGATGGCCGAGTCGACGATCATCCCGCTCTACGTCCGCCTCGAGGGACTCCGCGCCCTGGGCTTCTCCGCGCCGCTCCCTGCGCCGGTGGAGCGCCACGCCGAGGCGTGCCTCGCGCTCCCCGCTGGCCGTGCCGTGGCGTGGACCTCGGTGCAGACCGACGAGTTCGTCCAGCGGCTGTCCTCCCGGCGTCGAGGCTGAGCGACCGGCCATCGCGTCGAGGGGGACCTTGCTAGCGTCACCACGATGAGGGCCGGTCGGCGGAGGCCGCACCCGTTGGCCGCGGCGGTGCTTGCGACCGTGGCAATGGTCCTGGCCCCCATCGCCGCCTCGTCGGCGACGGGGGCGACGGTCGGCGTGCGGCCGTCAGGGTGCCTCTGGGTCGGTCCAGCGCACAGCCAGGGACGCTTCAACGCCGCATTCCCCGACACGGGCGCGGCCTACTGGGCGGCCACGATGCGGCTTCCGGTGGGTTCGGTGCTCACGCTCGTCGGTTCCTACCCGAGGGCGCGGTACATGTCGTTCAACGCGTACGACGCCACCGGCAGCGCGACCTCGAGCCTCCCCGACGTGGCGGTCCTCCCTGCGCGGGGATCCACCAACCCGTTCCGGCCAGGAGCCTCGCGCCGGTCGACGCACCGGGCCTACGCCATCCACGTGATCCCTCGAGCGCCGACTGGGCCTCGACCACCGAACACCCTCGATGCCGGTCCGGGTCGCCAGGTCCTCTTCTACCGCGTGTACCTGCCAGATCGAGGAACCGGGCTGACGGGTGGCGCCGGCCTCCCGCGAGCATCGCTCCGCCTTGCCGACGGGACGGCCCTGACCGGCCCCGCGGCGTGCCGGGCGGTCGGTGCGACGCGCACCGCACCGCCGAGCCAGGCATTCCCGCGGGCCTCCTATGACGCCCTGCGCGACCAGGCGGGGGAGCCGTCGACCTTCCCGGCGGCCGACCCACCGGCGTTCCATCGGGCCTTCAACGTGCCGGCCCTCGTCCAGTGCGTGTTCCATGCATCCTGCGGCGGTCGGCCGACCCTGGCCCCGGGCCAGTACTCCAACCTCGACACCGCCTATGCCGTGGCCATGGTGAGCCGCGGGTTCTCCGGAGGGCCGGTCCTGGTGCTGACCGGCACGATGCCCACCACCCCCGCCACGGGTCCCCACGTCCCCACCATGCAGGGAGCGGTCCAGCTGCGGTATTGGTCCATCTGCCAGAACGAGTCGCTGGCCACGACGAGGGTGGCCAGCTGCCTCCCAGACGACCGGGTCCCGTTGGCGCAAGGTCGCAGGTACACGATCGTGAGCTCGACCGCCGCGGCGAGGCCGAGGAACGCCATCCGACGCTGTGGCGTGGCGTGGCTGGCGTGGCCGGCGGCGGGCGACGGTGCGGGCCACCGCACCGATGGGCTGCTCATCGTGCGCACCATGCTGCCGGCCAAGAGCTTCCACCACGCCATCCAGGCCGTGGGTCGACCGGGGGAGGAGCGGCCCACGATGGGCCCCTACCTCCCGTCCGGGCGCTACACGACCACCGCGTCCTTCGAGGCTCGAGGCTGCCGACGGGGGTCCTCGGCGCGCTGACCCTACGATCGGTCCGTGGACGCCATCCCGGTCATCGACCTCACGCACCTCGACCGCTCGCCGGCGGATCGCGCGGTGGTGGCGGCTGAGATCGACGTGGCCTGTCGAGAGGTCGGCTTCTTCTCGGTGGTCGGCCATGGCGTCGACCCCGAGCTGCGCAACCGGCTCGACGCCCTGTCCCGAGCGTTCTTCGCCCTGCCTGTCGATCGCAAGGCGCAGGTGGCGATGGAGCGAGGCGGCCGGGCCTGGCGGGGCTGGTTCCCGCTCGGGGGCGAGCTGACCTCGGGGGTGCCCGACCACAAGGAGGGCCTCTACTTTGGGACCGAGCTCGCCGAGGACGATCCGCGGGTGGTGGCCGGGCTCCCGCTCCACGGGCCCAACCTGTTCCCTGCGGAGATCCCGGGGTTCGAGGACTGCGTGCTCGAGTACCTCGACATCCTCGCTGCGCTGGCCCAGCGGATCCTCTCGGCGATGGCGGTGGGCCTCGGTCTCGAGCCCGGCTGGTTCGCCGAGTCGCTGACGGCGGAGCCGACCGTCCTGTTCCGCATCTTCCGGTACCCGCCGGCCACGGAGGCCTCCGGCCGCTGGGGCGTCGGACCCCACACGGACTACGGGCTGCTCACCCTGCTCGCACAGGACGGCCACGAGGGCCTCGAGGTGCGGGTGGGGGAGGAGTGGGTGCGTGTGCCAGCCGACCCCGACGCCTTCGTGTGCAACCTCGGCGACATGCTCGAGCGCCTGACGGGAGGTCGGTACGTCTCGACGCTGCACCGGGTGGTGAACGCGAGCGGTTCGGAGCGGCTCTCGTTCCCCTTCTTCTTCGACCCGGGCTGGGAGGCGTGCGTCGAGGCCAACCCCATCGTGGACCGGCCGCTGGCCCCGGCCGCCGCCGACCGGTGGGACCATGCCAACCTGCATGGCTTCTCGGGCACCTATGGCGGCTACCTCACCACGAAGGTGGGCCAGGTCTTTCCGAAGCTCGCCGCCGAACGGCTCTAGATCCTTACGCTCCTCTTCATCTCCTCTTCGACGTGCCTCACAAGGGCGACCTAGAACATGGCCCATGCTGACCGCTCCGTCCCTGCCCGCTGACCACGACGACCCCGGGCCAGCCGCCGCCCGCCGACGGGGCCCGAGCCTGGCGGCGTGGGTGGCCATCGGCTTCGTCGGTGCCTTCGCCCTGGCGGTGCTGATCCCCGGCACCTCCCTGCTCGAGCCGGACGACTACGCCTACCGTGCGGCGATCCTGGCCCTGAGCCAGGGCCACCTCTGGTTGACCAACAGCCAGTACGTGGCGATGGCGCACCACTTCGCCGCGCTCGACGGCGGGCACTCGATGGGCATCACCCAGTGGGTCCACATGAAGGACGGGACCTGGATCAGCGAGAAGAACCCTGGCTACCCGTTCTTCGCCGTGGCCTTCCAGTGGCTCCACCTGACTCGCCTCATCCCGGTGTTCTATGGCGCCCTGGCCTCGGTCGCGCTGTACCTCGGCGCCCGTCGGTGGATCGGTGCCTGGGGAGGAACGCTGGCCGTCGGCCTCTACCTCTCCTCCGGTGCCGCGCTCGTGTTCGGCTGGAGGTGGACCATGCCGACCTTCACCGACGCCTCGCTGGTGGCCATCGGCATCGGCCTGCTGCTCTGGAGCTGCTTGGCCGACAACGCCACTCGGACCCGTCGCGGGATCGTGGGCATGGTCGGACTCCTCGCCCTCGATGGTGCCGTGTTCTGCCGCTACACCGACGTGGTCGTGCTCCTTGTGGCCATGGCGGCCATCGTGCTGGTCTCCCTGCTGGCCAAGGAGGTGATCCCCCGTCGGCAGCTGGCGTGGTGTCTCGGGGTCCAGGTGCTCGTCGGCATCGGCCTGCTCGGGATCAACGCCGCGCTCTATGGGAGCGCGACCAAGACGGGGTACTCCTCCGGGGAGATCACCTTCTCGCTGCACGCCATCTCCGGCAACCTCTCCGTGATGCCCGGTGCGCTGGTGAGGGCCATGCCGGTGCTCGTCGTCGCCATCCTCGCCATCGTGGTCGCCCCGGTGCTGTGGCTCGTGCGCCGGCGGCAGCCTGACCGCCGGAGCGCGGCGACGCGCGACCTGCTGGTGGTGGCCGTGCTCGGCCTCATGTTCCTCGCCGTCTTCGGGCTGTACTTCTGCTACGACTGGACCGCCCAGATGGGCGGGCACGGTGGCGGACCCTTCGGGGGCCACGGTGGGCATGCAGGTGGGCCCGACGGAGGCGGTGGCTACGTCCACCTGATCCGCTTCTACGTCCCGGCACTGGCGCCGATGGCCCTGCTCGGCGCTTGGTTGCTGACCAGGATCCCCACCTGGATCGGCTTCGTGGTCCTGGCCGGCCTCATCACCATGGGGGCGGCGAGCTACCACACGATGTCGGCATCCGGGATGGTCATCGGCGGGTTCCCCGGTGGTGGCTCGGGCATGGTCGGTGGACCCGGTGGCCCAGGGGGCACGCATGGAGCCACGAAGGCCGGCTGCCCATCCTTCCCCGGTGGGAAGGATGGCAGGCCGGGTGGGTTCGCACCCCCATCGGGGGCAAACGGCTCGATGCGCCCGCCCGGGTTCTCGGGTGGCACGATGCCAGCGTTCGGTGGCGCTGGTCCCGGAGGCGGGTTGCCGAAGATCCCCAAGCGATGCCTCCCCGCCGGGATGGCCCAACCTGGCCGCTGATCGAGCTGGTCGGTCGCCTCGACCCGGGCCCGGCCGGACCTGACGCGCGTCGCCGTCTCGCACGTGACGACCGTGGGCCACACCGGCAGGCCGGGGCACCTGGTGGGCTGACCAGGATCCGCCTCGCCCGCGGAGGCCGGGTCCGTGGATGATCCGTCCACGCCAGCGAGGGCGCGAAGGTGGCACACTGCTTCGATGACCGCTCGGCCGGACCTCGCCACGCCGCCCCGAACCGTGGGGCCCAAGGACGTGCGGAACTTCGTCCTCGGCGCGGTCGCCTTCGTGGGGTCGCTCCTCTGCGACGTCCTGGCCGCCCCGCCGGTGGCCACCTTCGTCGTCACCGCGGCGGCCCTGGCCATGATGGCCACCCTCGTCGGTGACGCCACCGAGCACCTCGGCAGCCGCTTCGGCGCCGGGGTGACCGGGATCATCCAGTCCGCGCTGGGCAACCTCCCCGAGCTCTTCTTCGCCCTCTTCGCCCTCAAGGCCGGCCTGACGACCGTGGTCGCCGCCGCCTTGGTCGGCTCGATCCTGGCCAACGTGCTGCTGGTCCTCGGCGCCGCCTTCGTGGTCGGCGGCATTCGCCACGGCCCCCAGCGCTTCCGCGACGCAGGGCCCGATCGCCTGGTCACCATGCTCCTGCTCGGCACCGCGGTGGTGGCCATCCCGAGCATCACCTCGGTGCTCCACCTCCCGGTGTCGTCCCACGAGCACGCCCTGTCGATGGTCGCCTCGTTGGTGCTGCTGGCGCTCTTCGCCCTGTCCATCCCGGCCACCATCACGGGAGAGACCGGCGAGCGGGGCCACAACGCCGAGGGCCCGGCCTGGCCGCTGTGGCTGGTGGCGACGGTCCTCCTCAGCGCTGCAGTCGGATCGGCCTTCGTGGCCGACTGGTTCGTCGCTGCCCTCACCCCAGCCCTGAGCGTGCTCCACATGTCGGAGGCCTTCGCCGGCTTCGTGGTGGTGGCGCTGGCCGGGAATGCCGTGGAGAACGTGGTGGGCATCACGCTGATGGCCAAGGACCGCGCGACCTACGCCGTCTCGGTGATCGTCCAGAGCCCCCTCCAGATCATCTACGTGTTGTTCCCGGCGATCGTGCTGCTGTCGACGGCGCTGGGCTGGGGCTCGTTCTCGCTGGTGCTCTCGCCAGTCCTGCTGGTGATGCTGGTGCTCGCCGCCATCCTGGTCACCGTGGTGGTGCTCGACGGCGAGTCGACCTGGCTCGAGGGCGCCTCGCTGATCGCCCTCTACGTGGTGATCGCCGCCTCCTTCTGGTGGGGCTGACGCTCTCGGGTCCCTAGGCGGTCCGCTCGACCAGGTGGCCGTCGACCAGGTCGAACACCCGATCCATGGCCGCCGCGTCCGACGGCCGGTGGGTGGCGATGACGAGGGCTCGGTCGCCGGCGGACGCGCACAGCGTGGCGATCGCCCGGGCGGCGGTCTCCTCGTCGAGGCCCTCCGTCGGCTCGTCGAGGAGCGCGATGGGAGCATCGCTGAGCAGGATCCGGGCCAGGCCGACGCGCTGGCGCTCTCCTCCCGAGAGCTCGATGCCGCCCTCGCCCGAGGCGGTCGCTCCACGATCGCCCCGATCCATCCGCTGGGCGAGACCGGCTGCCTCGAGCGCCTCGACCACCTCGCCGCCGCTGGCACCCGGGCGAGCGAGGCGCACGTTGGCCTCGAGGTCGGTGGCGAACAGGTGGGGCTCCTGCTCGAGGCTGGCCACCCGGTGGCGGACCTGGGATCCGAGCAGGTCGGCGAGGGCGGCACCGCCGAGCCGGATGGTGCCGGCCCGCGGTGGGACGAACCGGGCGAGTGCGTCGAGCAGCGTGGACTTGCCCGACCCGGAGGGCCCGACGATGGCGATGCGCGCCCCGGGAGCGATCTCGAGCGAGAGCGCCGTCAGCAGGGCGGCGTCGTGGCCGATGCCCACCTCGTGAAGGGAGAGGACCCGGGCTTGGGCCACGTCGGGGCCCGGATGGCCTGGCTCGGGCCAGGGCGCAGGAGCGGCGATGAGGTCGCCGAGGCGGCCGGCGGCGGCCGAGTCGGCCGGGTAGCGCGAGAGCGCCGGGGACATGGCCGAGGTGATCTCGATGGCACCCATCGCCAGCAGGGGAAGCACGGCCACCGCCGAGGCGGCGAGGGTGCCCGTCGCCACGGCCGAGCTGGCCACGACGGCCAGGGTGGCGACCGTGGCCACGCTGGCCATCAGGCTGAGGCCACCGATGGCGCCCCGGCGCCAGGCCAGGGAGCGCTCGGCGAGGTGGATCGCCGTCGTCGCGGCGGCCAGCTCTCCGAGTCGAGCCTCGAGCTGCGG
>Ga0007854_10003081_pt1 | contig 10187 bp, 6 predicted proteins | sample CryBogCBH12Aug08_FD_60382 | JGI IMG/M metagenome (GOLD analysis project Ga0007854, IMG submission 60382) | Freshwater microbial communities from Crystal Bog, Wisconsin, USA - CBH12Aug08 | ecosystem: Environmental > Aquatic > Freshwater > Lake | place: Crystal Bog, Wisconsin, USA | collected... | reverse complement strand
ACGCCGCGCTGACCGTCACCAACAGCGCGTTCACGTTTCAGAATTGCCAGGGCATTCTGGTGACACCTAATTGCGGCACGCACAACGAAACGCTTTCCGGCGCATCCCTCGATTTCTATCGCAGCCAATTCTCCGGCCAAAGCTACGGCGTGATTTGGCAGAACAACGCGCAGGGATATTTCAACTGCTCCATTCCCCTCAACGACGGCAAGCAGGCGGGACAGAATAACGGCCTGGTTCAAGCCGGCCCCGGCACGGTTGTTTATGGCGCGGCGAACTATTACACCCTCGGCACCTATCTCGCCGGCGGCTTCTCCGTCGTCACGGCCTACAGCGGATTTGGGCAGACTAACAACGGCTACAATTCCGTCTCCTCCGTCACGCTCAACGGCGGCACAGTCGTGGGCAACGCCACGTTCACGCACGACCAGTCCGGTGCCAACGCGCGACAGTTCTGGCTCGGCAACAACGGCGGCGGCCTCGCCGCGACGGCAGGCAACACCATGACCGTGGATGGCTACATCGGCGGCACGGGCCAGTTGGCCATCGGCATTCCGGCGTCGAGCGCCAATGGCAATACACTTGGCCAGTTGCCCGGCAGCGGCAGCGGCACAGCGAATACCACGCCGGTCATGGCCACTGGCACGGTGGTGTTGAATTCCGCCGGCAACGGCTTTGCCGGCGGCACGGTGCTTTACAGCGGCACGGTCAACATCAACAGCCTCTGGGCGCTGGGCGGCGCCGTCTATGGCGGCCTGACGTTTGCCGGCGGCAACTTGCAATATGCCGCCGCGTTGCTGAACTCGGCGGTGGATCTCACGCAGGATACTTCCGCCGGCGGCACCGGTTTGGGCGGCGGCGTGGCCAAACCCGTGACGCTGGCGGCCAGTGCCACGATTGATGTCAATGGAAATGCCATCGCCTACACGAACACTTTCGGCAACGGCGGCAGCGGCGCGCTCCTGGTGAAAAGTTCTTTGCCCGGCGGCAGCTTGAATCTGCTCAGCGCCAATAATTATTCCGGCACCACCACCGTCAGCAACGCCACCTTGCTCGTGAATAATCTCACCGGCTCCGCCACAGGCGCGGGCAATGTGCAGGTGCTGAATGGCGGCATTTTGTCCGGCAATGGCGCGGTCGCCAGCTCCGTCACCGTGGCGGCCGGCGGCACGCTGGCCGTGGGTAACGCCTCGGATTCGCTGAGCATCGGCAATAATCTTACACTGAATTCCGGCAGCACGCTGCGGTTTCAAATCCAGCCTTCGCCGCTGACCAATTCCAGCGTCACCGTCGCTGGCACACTGACTTTCGGCGGCGCGGTAATCGTGACGAACCTCGGCGGCGCGCTCGTCAGCGGCGACAGCTTTCAGTTATTCAACGCCAACGGCATTGCTGGCGCGGTTTCCACGCTGACGCTGCCAGGGCTGACCAACGGACTTTACTGGAACACCAATTTGTTCTTCACCAGCGGCACGCTCGTGGTGGCGACCATCCCCAGCCCGGTCATCGGCAATGTTTCCCTGACCGGCACGCAGTTGCTGCTGTCCGGCAACGGCGGCGCGGTGGGGAGAAATTATTATCTGCTGTCCGCCACCAACCTCGCCACGCCGCTGACCAACTGGACGCGGCTATTGACGAACCAGTTTGATGCCGGCGGGAATTTTAATTTGAGCAATGGTTTTGCGCCCGGCTCGCCGTCGCAGTTTTACCGGCTCCAGTCGTTTTAAATTGGGTCCAAAGCCGCAGCATCGAAAAGTGAAAAATACGAGAAATGGAAGCTGGCTTGCCGAGCCAATTGAAGCTGGTGCGCGCGACGGGAGTTGAACCCATAACCTTCGGCTTCGGAGACCGACGCTCTATCCAGTTGAGCTACGCGCGCAAAATCGCGGCGGTTATTATGCGCGGTTTGTCCTGCGCGGCAAGCAGTATTGGGCCACCGCTGAGAATGGCAGCTGAAACCAGAAACCAAAGCCCCCGCCGCCGGTCGGCTTTCCGCCGGGACTTTTAAAGCTTCCGCTTTCCAGCCTCTTCTCCTTGTCCGCCGCCGTTTCTTTGCTAACCTCACCGGCTCAATTGTGAGCATTGCCCAGGAAATCTCAAAACGCCGCACGTTCGCCATCATCTCGCACCCGGATGCGGGCAAGACCACGCTGACGGAAAAACTGCTTTTGTATGGCGGCGCGGTGCAGCTTGCCGGTTCCGTGACTGCGCGCAAAAACCAGCGCGCGACGACCTCCGACTGGATGGAGCTGGAAAAAAAGCGCGGCATCTCCATCAGCTCGACCGTGCTGCAATTCGATTACGACGGCTACCGCATCAACCTGCTCGACACACCCGGCCACAAGGATTTTTCCGAGGACACCTACCGCGTGCTCACCGCCGTGGATTCCGTCGTCATGGTGATTGATTCCGCGAAAGGCATCGAGCCGCAGACGCGAAAATTGTTCGAGGTCTGTCGCCAGCGCGGCGTGCCGATTTTCACGTTCATGAACAAGTGCGACCGGCCGATGAAAAATCCGCTGGAGCTGCTCGACGAGCTGGAGCGCGTGCTCGGCATCGGCGCGTTTCCGGTGAACTGGCCGATTGGCAATGGCCCGGATTTTCAGGGCGTTTATGACCGGCAGACGAAAACGATGCACACGTTTGAGCGCGTGGTGGGCGGGAAATATCGCGCGCCGGTGTCCGTCGGCGGCCTGCACGATCCCGCCGTGCGCGGCAATTTAAGCGAGGCGGATTTCAATCGCACCGTCGAGGAACTGGAAATGCTGGAACTTGCCGGCGAATCCTTCGACCTCGCTTCCGTGCTCGCCGGCCAGACGACGCCGGTGTTTTTCGGCAGCGGCGTAAATAATTTCGGCGTGCAGCTGTTGCTCGACGGCTTTCTAAAACATTCGCCCGCGCCGAAATCCCGCGTGATGGCGGGCATCGAAATCGCACCGGAAAATCCCGCGTTCTCCGGCTTCATCTTCAAGATCCAGGCGAACATGGACCCGAAGCACCGCGACCGCATCGCGTTCGTCCGCGTCTGTTCCGGCAAGTTTGACCGCGACATGACCGTGCATCATTCGCGTTCCGAAAAGAAGGTGCGCCTGTCCAGTTCGCACAAACTGTTCGGCAACGAGCGCGAGACCGTGGATGAGGCGTATCCCGGCGATGTCATCGGCCTGGTCGGCCACGACAGCTTTGGCATCGGCGACACGCTGACCACCGATCCGCAAATCATTTACAAGGAAATCCCGCGCTTCACGCCCGAGGCTTTTTCCTATCTGCACAATCCCAATACCGGCAAGTATAAACAATTTCGCCAGGGCCTCGACCAGTTGTTGCAGGAAGGCGTTATCCAGGCGTTGTATCTCCGCAACTCATCCATCAAGACGCCGCTGCTCGCCGCCGTCGGCCCGCTGCAATTCGAGGTCGTGCAGTTCCGGCTGGAAAGCGAATACGGTGCGGAATCCCGCCTCGAAGCCGCGCCGTGGAATGTCGTGCGCTGGCTGCCCACCGACATCACCGAGGACGCGCTCGACGCGCTGTCGCTGCCCACCGGCGCGCGGCTCGCTTACGACCTTGGCAAGAATCCGGTCATCCTGTTTCAGAACGAGTGGTCGGCGAACTATTTTGGCGAGACCAACAAAACCTGTCCGCTCTCCGCCCTGCCGGTGCAGACCGCGCGGGAATGATGTGGCGTTGCTTTGTAGATAAAATCCCACAAGGTGGCGGCGACGCCCCGTCGCAGTTGGGGCAACTGATGGAATTCCGGCGACGGGGGCGTCGCCGCCACGCTGAACCCCAGGTTTTCTACAAAGCAATGCCGCGTCTGTTTTCGGCAATGCTGGCGGAATGCGCTTGTTAAAGTTTTCGCTGGCTTGGTATTTTCTACCGGCTGAACCATGACTGATTCCCCAATCCAGACCGCGTCGCCCCGGAAATTTTTTGGCTTTGCGTTGCCCGACCTCGGGCTGGCGGCTTTGTTGTTGTTGGCGGTTCTGGTGCTTTACTGGCCGGTCACTCATGCCGACTTCGTTTATTTGGACGATGGTCAATACGTCCAGACCAACCCCTACGTCCAGCAGGGCTTGTCGCTGAACAGCGTTTATTGGGCGCTGACCAATCCCATCATGGGCAATTGGCATCCGTTGACCATGTGGTCATATATGCTCGACTATGAAATTTTCGGGCTGAATCCCGGCGGTTTTCACCTGACCAACCTCCTGTTTCATGCAGTGGACACCGCGCTGGCTTTTCTCGTGTTTTACCGGCTCACCGGCGCGCGCGGGCGGAGCTGGTTCGTGGCCGCGCTGTTTGGGTTGCACCCGCTCCACGTCGAATCCGTGGCTTGGATTGCCGAGCGCAAAGATGTGCTGAGCGCTTTTTTCTGGCTGCTGGCCATGGGAACCTATGTCCGCCAGGTCGAATGCGCCGCCGCCGCGGATGTCCGGGCCAAAAAATATCATTCGCTCACTCTCCTGTTTTTTGTGCTGGGCCTGATGAGCAAGTCCATGCTCGTGACGCTGCCGTGTGTTTTTCTGCTGCTGGACTTCTGGCCGTTGAAACGTTTTCCCGCCGTTCCGTTTCGCCGTTTGGTGACGGAGAAAATTCCTTTCTTTGCCGTGGCGGCGGCGGCCAGTGTGCTGACCTTCCTGTTTCAAAAGCGCTGCGGCGCCACCACGTTCGTGGATGGCATCCCCTTCGCCGCCCGGTTGCAAAACGCCCTCGTTTCTTACGGCCGCTATCTCGGAAAATTTTTCTGGCCGGAAAACCTCGCCATTTTCTATCCGCATCCCAAGCACTGGCCGCTCGGGGCCGTCCTGCTGGCGGTGCTGCTGCTGGTGGCGGTGACTGCCTTCGTTTATGGGCGGCGCAAACCCCAGCCGTTTTTGTTGGTGGGCTGGCTTTGGTTTGTGGGCACGCTCGTGCCGGTCATCGGCCTGGTGCAGGTGGGCGGACAGGCCATGGCGGATCGCTACACCTATCTCCCTTCGCTCGGATTTTTTGTGCTCATGGTTTGGGGCGGCTATGAACTGCTTAAAAACTACCGGCAATCATTTTATCTCTCCCTGGCCTTGGGCGTGGTCGCCCTCGGCTTTTGTTCGCTGAAAACCCGGCAGCAGTTGCCTTACTGGCAGAATATGGAAACCATTTCCCGCCACGCCCTCGCCGTCACGCAAGACAACTACATCGCGCATCAATTGCGCGGGGTTTATTTTGCCAGCAAAGATTTGCTCGATGATTCCGCCCAGGAATTCCAAGCAACGATTACCCTCAAGCCGGATTACGATTTTGCCTACTATAACCTCGGAGTCGTCCTTTCCCGGGCCAATCACTGCGCCGCGGCGATTCGGGCATTAAATGAAGCCATCCGCCTGAAGCCGGATCTGGCGGATGCCCATTACAGCCTCGGGTTCGCCCTGTTTAATCACGGTGAGATCGCCGCCGGCATCGCCGAATATCGCGAAGCCGTCCGCCTTCAACCAGTGATGTTGGACAGTTTTAACCAGTTTTGCGCATTGCTTGATGCAAATAACATTGCCTGGAAACTCGCCACCAGTCCTAATCCCGCCGAACGCGACGGCGCGCAAGCCGTCAGCATGGCGGAAAGCGCCTGTGAAAAAACGGAATACCACGTCACTATCTTTCTCGGCACGCTCGCGGCGGCTTATGCCGAGGCGGGGCGGTTTGACGAAGCGGTGGCCACCGCGCAGAAAGCCTGCAAACTGGCTTCGGAATGCGGCGATGTTGAACATCTGAAAAAAAATCAGGAACTGCTCGCCCGCTTTCAAGCGCATCGCCCTTACCGCGACGTCCCGCCGCCACGGGAATGAATCCCGGAAATTTTTTTACCGCCAAGCCGCCAAAGATATCGGCCTCCGGTGGCCGGTAAGGATGGACCGCCGTGCCGTCCGCTGTCCGGCGCTTTCCCATTTTCCGCCGGACAGCTTTCCCTCCTCGTTTTTTACCTCTTGGCGTCATGCCGGTTTGTCGTGGCGGCGACGCCCCCGTCGCCGGCAATCCATCAGTTGCCCCAAAGGCGACGGGGGCGTCGCTGCCACCTTGGGGCATCTTTTCAGCAAAGCATTTCCGCCATTAAATTTTAGGTTTCAGGTATCCAGTGGCGGTTCCGGCGGATGATTCGTTTTATTAATGAATTAAATCAGACTCTGTGAAATCGTTCAGAATGACTTATTTCGACTTTTATTTATGAGGGGAACCGATTAAAACCGTAGTGCGGCCAACAAAGGCCGGGTCTGTGTGGTTAAAGCAAACACAACAACAAATAAAAATGGCCGCTGATAATTTCATCGCAAAATCCACAGACCGATTTGCGACGGATCGCCGCCGGCCAGCCTGCACTAAATAAAAATCGAATGAATACCAATAAAATAAGCGCGGTCTTAAGTGACGCCGACCAGAAAGCCGCGCTTGCCTTGATCCAGAACCTCACCACCCTGCTGCCGTTTTTGCAGGGCCTCACCCCGGACCAGATTGCCCGGCTCAACAAGGCCGCCAACAGCCGCATCCCCTTCATTGAACAGGCCTATATCTATGCCCAGCAACATCCGGAAGTTTTGCCCGTCAGCTTCGACCTTGCCGAATACGGCAAAGATGTGGCGCTCATCACCGCGTTTCTGCCGGTGGTCACCGCCTTGAACAGTTTTCAAGAAAAATGCGCCGACACCCTGATGCTCGTCGCCAGCGAATCCTACGACGAATCCCTCGATGTCTATAACGCCTTCAAGAGCAACAACCGCAGCGGCGAATACGACAGCATCATCGCCGCTCTCGCCGTTTTCTTTGAAGGCCAGGGCAAAAAGGTCACCCCGACCCCCGCCAAAGCCCCCAAATAATCTGCGCCAATCCTTTCCACCCCGCTTTTCATCCCGAAAAGCGGGTTTTGCTTTGTAGCAGCGGTCGGTGAGCGCCGAATCGCCAAATGCAACCCGTTGATTTCCAGTCAGTCTTGAAATAAAATCAAATTGCCCGACCTTTTTATCCGGCAGTTCACCTCGGAGGTGAACCGGTTGCCCTCCAAGATGAACCGGTTCATCAAAAAGGTGAACTATTGCACCAATTGGGTAAACTGTTTCGTCAAATGGCTGAACTGGTAGTTCTCCGGGGCGAACCGGTTCACCGCCCGGATGAACCGGTTATACGTTTTGATGAACTGGTTCGTCAGCTGGGTGAACTGGTTCGTCAAAAGGATGAATCCGTTCATGTCTGGGATGAACTGGTTCGCCGTTTTGATCTACCGGCCCCAAACTGACTGCCAATGGAAACAGTCTTGCCAATCAGCAAAGTGGCGGCACTGGAATGACGGGGTTGCCCGGATGTTGCGCCGGCGGCTGGGAGTGCGGCAGTCATCTGCCGTTCCTAGCCAACCGGCTTGCGCGGCAAAAGCGGCAGCGGGCTGCCGCACTCCCAAATCTCGCGGAGTATTTCCAGCAGGTTTTCAAAATCTTTGCGACTTCGTGTCTTGGCACCTTGGCGGAAAATTCTGCTCAAAAAACTGGTGACAACTGGTTACAGACTGGTGAAAATGTGGCGGGCAGGGGTTGGAGAAAGGTTTGAATCTGGTGTAAGCGGCTGAAATGGAGCTTGTTAATGGCTGATTTAAATGGCCGAAAATTGTTCAATAAAAGATTGAAAAAAAGTTGACGGTGACACGGGGCTCTGCGAAATTGTATCCGCACACGGAAAAGAACAACAACACAACAACACTATAAAAATGAAAAAAACACTACTGATTGCTGTCGCGGCGCTCGCGGCGGGAGTCATTTCAACTCAAGCGCAAGTCTATTCACAAAACATCGTTGGCTATGCCAACATTCAAACCCCGAATGGTGGCACGTATCTGGTATCTATTCCTTTCAAAATTGGTGCTACCAACGGTGCAAATGAAATCTGGCCGTTAGTTGGCGGTAGCCCGAGCATTCCGGATGGTAGCGAGGTTTCAATCTGGACTGGTTCTGGCTATGCTAACTATCTGTCTGATTCAACGTCTCCGTGCTTGTGGGACGATGCACAGGGAAATTTTTTAACCGGAGCTCCCGCCATTCCCGTTGGGACAGGGTTTTTCTTAATTCCTGCTGGGGATACGACCAATACATTTGCCGGAGCAATTCCTGTGAGTGTTGGAACAAGCAATGTAACAACTTTGCCGAACGGTGGGACATATTTGATTTCTTCTGCTGTTCCCTACGCTGGTTCAATCACAAATGGCAATCCGACTACTGGTGCCGGTGGTGTTGGTTTGTCTTCTTTGAATGGTCTTCCGGACGGTAGCGAAGTTTCAATCTGGACTGGTTCTGGCTATGCAAATTATCTGTCCGACTCCACGTCTCCCTGCCTCTGGGATGATGCTCAGGGTAACTTTTTGGCTGCGCCTCCAACGCTTTCTGTTGGTCAAGGCTTCTTCCTGATTCCTGCTGGTGATTTTAATTGGAAAGTTGGTCTGTAATAAAATAGCCACTAACAATCAAACAAAAACTAAAACTAAAACTAAACACAAACCCATAACAAAATGAAAAAAATAGTATTAACATCAATCTGCACTCTGGCTGTTGCCGGTGCTGCATTGGCTCAAGGAAATGTGAACTGGTCTACGATTAGTTTTACATCCTTCACGGCTGTAACTAACTCTACCACCTATTCGCCTCTCCTTGGGGGTGGTCCGGCGGTTGGCGGAGCCACTGGTGGTGTTGTTGGCTCATCGGGATTCTATTTTGAGCTACTATACACTGGCTCGTATAACGGTAGCACGAATGGTGTTGCTCCAACCACTTTGACAGCGCTTGGAACTTGGTCTGATACAGGACTTGGTGCCACAAATACTGGCTCTGCTGGTCGTATCTTCCCTGAAGCTGCCAACAATGGTGCAACAATTAATGGTATGAATCCTGGCACAACCAACTACATTGAGTTGGTTGGCTGGTCTGCTAACTTGGGAACTAACTGGTCGCAAGCTGATTCACATTTGAATAATTCCTCCTACTTGGCTGGTTTGGGCACTCAAGCCTTTTTTGGTATTTCAAATATTGGCTACATTACTCCTTTGTCCAGCAGCACTACTCCTGGTGCAGCTGTATTCGGAACTGCCGCTACGGCTCAAGGTTTGCCGATTTATTCCTTGCTTACGCCTTTGTATTTGGTTCCGACTGTCACGCCGGAACCCGGCACGATGGCGCTCGCCGCTATCGGTGGTGCCTCGCTGCTCCTGTTCCGCCGTCGCAAGTAAGTTAACTTAGTTTTCAAGCCCCGCTGGTTCGCCAGCGGGGCTTTTTATTTGTCGCGCTTCAGCCTCGCAGAGGCTTCGGACAATAGCCGCAGTTTCAACTGCAGGTTGTTGTTCCAAAAATTTTCAAATACCGGAGGGGCGATCGAAAACCGGTTGGAACTATCCGCAATAATTCCGTCGTCCCTCGGGGACTCATCCAATTTTGTCCGGGGAAACCGCAGTTAAAGCTGCGGGCTATGCTCATCCGTCGCTGTGCGACTTGGCCCGCAACTTTTTGAGACCGCTGGTGTTTTTCTATCCATCAACTATATTTGTGCCATGAAGTTTCGACTGAACCTCGCGCTGCTGCTGGTCGCCGGGTGCGTGTCTGCGGCCGCCGTCCGGGCGGACAGTGACACGCCCTACCGCACCATCATTGAGCGCAATGTGTTCGGCCTGGTGCCCATTCCCACGAACCCGCCGGTGGATACCACGCCTGCCGTGCCGCCGCCCAAGATCACGCCCAACGGCATCATGACGTTGTTCGGCAAATTGCAGGTGCTCTTCAAAGTGGCGGAACCCGGCAAGCCCGGCCAGCCCGCCAAGGACGAATCTTACACGATGAGCGAAGGCGACCGGCAGAATGAAATTGAAGTGCAAAAAATTGACGAGGCCAAAGCCATCATCACTTTCGACAATCACGGCGTGATTCAGGCACTGCCATTGGTGGCCAGCACGGCGGGCGGCGGTGGCGGTCCGGCCGGTGGTGGCGCTCCGGGATTTGCGCCGCCGGGTGTGATGGGCGGCGCCGGCCCGATGGGCGGCGGTGGCGGGCCCTTTGGCATGGCCGGTCGGTTTGGCCGCAACCGCTCGATTGCTCCACCGGCACCCGGTCCATCAACACCGGATGCGGCGCAGCCATCGGATGGTTCCATGCTGCAAGGCACCGAAAACATGACCCCGACGACGGGTGGTTTTG
>Ga0007854_10003080_pt1 | contig 10187 bp, 5 predicted proteins | sample CryBogCBH12Aug08_FD_60382 | JGI IMG/M metagenome (GOLD analysis project Ga0007854, IMG submission 60382) | Freshwater microbial communities from Crystal Bog, Wisconsin, USA - CBH12Aug08 | ecosystem: Environmental > Aquatic > Freshwater > Lake | place: Crystal Bog, Wisconsin, USA | collected... | reverse complement strand
CTTTGGCTGCCACACGCGTTTTACGAATATAGTCAAGCAAAGTTGTTTTACCATGATCCACGTGGCCAATAACTACAACCACTGGTAACCTGGTTTTATCGCCCTTAACTAAATCGTCTGCCCTTTTATTTGCCGCAGCACCTGCGGGCTCAACCACCTCTAACTCAAAATGGTTGGCTATACCTACCACCTGATTTTTAGTTAAAAGTTGATTAATATTGCAGGCTACGCCTTGCTTTAACAAAAATATAATTAAGGCGCTTGCAGGTACACCAATTAACTCGGCAAGCTCGCCCAAAAGCATCGGCGCTGCCAAAACTTTTTTATTAGCTAAAGCTTCTTTTTTAATTTCTATTACAGGTTTGGGTTTAGAAAAAACCGCTTCTTCATTAATTTCCAAAATCGGTTTCTCTACTTTATTAACCCGTTTCTCTATCACTTTTTTACCGCCATCTTCTGTCTTTTTTTCTGGCACACCGGCCAAAACAAAACGACCTTCTAAATATTTAATTGCATCATCCGACAAGACAGCCATATGACTACCAAAGTCAAAACCGCCCTCTTCTAGCGCGCCAAGAATGTCCTTGGTTACCTTATTATATTTTTTAGAAAATTCATAAACACGCATCAAAAACCTCCTCAGCTCACAATTGAAGAATCGCCAGCATTTTCTGCAATATCAATATCTACACCAGTCAACTTAGATGCCAAAGAAATATTCTGCCCCAAGCGTCCAATTGCAATTGAACGCTGATCTTCGTCTAACCAAACTCTAGCACGATCCCCTAAAAACTCGACCCTATTCACCTTGGCTGGCTTAAGCGCGTCTTGCACAAAACGCTCAATTGACTCGCTCCACTGCACAATATCAATTTTTTCGCCACCAATTTCTTTCAAAATTGGCTTAATTCGCGCGCCACCCACACCAACACAGGTTCCAACAGGATCCACATTGTCATCGTGCGAAGCAACTGCAACTTTTGATTTATAGCCAGCAATTCTAACTACTTTTTTGATCTCTACCAAACTATCAAAAACCTCTGGCACCTCTAACTCAAACAACTCGGCCAAAAATTCAGGCGAGGAGCGATCTAAAATTAATTGATTTTCACCGCGCGGTTCAACCAACACCTCTTTTAAAAGAGCCTTAATTGGATGACCAGGAATATATTTTTCGCCCGGAACCGAAAGAGACCCTGGCAAAAATGCGAGTACATCTTGAATTTTTACCAAAACTCCATTTTGTTCGCGCTTATGTACATAGCCATGTACAATTGAACCCTCTTTGTCTTTAAAGGCTTCCCAAATGGTTCTTGCCTCTAAAGCCTTAATTTTAGCCGCAATGACCTGACGCGCCTTTAAAACCTCAACCCTACCAATAGTTCCTTCGAATGGAAACCAAGCCTCTTGACCGATTTCACACGCAGGGTCGTAAGTACGGGCTTTTCTTAAACTGATTTCGTGGTCTTCATCAACAACCGACGATACTATTTTTTTATGCACCCAAACGGAAAGCTTGCTACGCTCTTTATCAACCTCTACCTTAAGCTCAAGCTCTGGGTATTTCTTTTTATACGCAACCAACATTCCTTCACAGACCGTTTCTATCAAAACTTCTGCACTTATATCTTTTTCTTCAACCAACTGGCTGATGACTTCTGTAATATTCACAATTTCCTTCTGAGCTAGTATCTATCTCGACTGAAGACCACCTAGAGATTTTTAGTTTAGCAGAATGTTAATGAAATGAAAATAAGTAGATTTAGGTTGTTGACCATCTTATATCCAATACTAAATATATAAATATATTAAATATAGTAGTAGTAGCTAATGTGGATAATGTGGATAACTTTTTAAAACATCGATCTAATCGTTAAATGTTGCAAAACATCAATGTGGATAACTTGTGGATAACTTGTGGATAACCTTTAATGCTTGCTTTAGATCGGCGCTTTAGAATACTATTATTTATTATGCATGTCTGGATCGACTATTTTACGAACAGCAACACTCTGTTTTTTTAGGTTATCCACAAGTTATCCACCACTTATCCACAGGTTATCCACATAAAAACTAATTTAGTATTTTTTATTTTAACTATTTTTATAATTGAAATTACATTTTATATTTTATAGTTTAGATTATATGCTTTAGATCAGCTTTATAGTCCCTTTAAAAACAATGTTTTCTACTTGTCAAAAAAAGGTGTAAAAAAATGTCAATAAACCATTCAGATCGATGTTTTAGTTAAAAAATGCACTAGTTTTCTTTTTGGTGTGCTATTTTAAATAAAAACCAGGTTTGTGTGCAGATAGAATATTTATATTAAATTTAGCCGTCAGGAAAACAAGCAATCTTTCCTGACGGCTAAATTTGTTACATCATAACGTAATATGTGATCAAGTTGTACCATTGGTTGCTTTGGGCGAATTCAGTTTTTTGATAAGAGTTAAGCATATTTTGTTCTGGAAAATAGATCGATAGTCCGTTAGCATGGCTTAAGTTGCTGCCAAAGGTATTGGCAATTACGGATTTTTGCACTAAAGCAACACCTTGTTGCAGGGCTTCTTTTAGTTGTGCAACAAGGTGCGTGTTGCTTTGCAACATAAATTTATCAATATTAAGAATTAATCGTTTATAAAAGCTAACTAAATCAATATAGCTGGGCTCTTCAAAACAGATGTTTCTACGGCATTGCCTAATGATATACTTAACGCTTTGGCCACGTTGATTTTGTAAGCATTCCAGCAACAATGTTGCAACATGATCTATGTTGTTTTCGATTTCTTGAAAATTGTCTAAATTTACGGCTGATAAGGTGAAGTCACTAGTAATATTGGAGTAAGTGTCTTGATAAGATTTTACCAAATGGCAAGCAAATTCTTCTTTAGAAACACCTTGTCCGTTGGCAAATGGTTCAAGCGCTAAGTCATAACGCCAGCCTTGGCCAAGCTCTACTTCTTCAGAAGCAACCATAATGTGTGCATATTTTTTACAAATATTGGCAATCTCTACCATGGCCATTAGACAGGCATCCATTCCAATAATAGATAGTTTTTTGCCTTGTAGTCCTTCATTGCAAATGGTTGCAAGCGCGTATTCTAAATCTTGGTTATTTAAATAACTTTTGTAGGTGTCATCAAAGCAAATGCCACGTCTAATCTTGTCTGTTTGAATTTGGTCTAACATGTCTAAGTATCTAATGTTACGATCTAATTCTAACATCAAAGTACTAGGGTTAAACACAAAAAGTGAGTTAGGATTGATGGCTTTGTATTTTACATCTGCCCAACCAGTACCATGATTCCAAAGGTCTAAGAAGTAGTCATCTGCTGGAAAATTTTTAATTACCCAGTTACAAAAACCAATTAATGTGCGAGGGTCTCCACTATTTAATTTTTCTTGATTGTCTTTGTTTAATAGGGTTGCCTTATTTTTTTCGATTAAATAAATTTGAGTTTTTTTATGTGGACCGGGTTCATTTAAATAGACTAAGATATTAATATCTTGGCCGGCACTTTGTGCTAATTGTCTAATATTATTCCAGGCAAAATAGAATAAATCGTTGTCGGCAGCAACATAAACCATCATGGTACATTTTTTGTGTGGATGTCGATTTAGGCCATCTAAATGTAGATTTTTGTAGTTATTATCAAAATAATTGTTTGCTTGTAAATTAATTGGCATAACCAGTTTATTAATAGTAATAGTCGCCAAGATTAGCAGTTTTTTTATAAACGCTCTTTGAAGCATTTTCATGCCTTTCCTTCCCCCTAAAAACAACTAATTTTAGATAACTATAAAAATTTTTAACTTTTATAAGCAACAGAATGTTTTGGAAGGGTTTTACTTTTCATGTATGATAATTCATTTAAAAAAACAAGGCCGTAGGTTAGCAAAAAACTAAGCTGAAAATCCAAAAAGAAAATAGATATGGGGTTGTAAATCAACATCAAGATGCAACTGATATTCAAAATGTGCAACAAGTGAATTTGCAACAAGCCTAAATGACAAATTTGATAGCCAATAATCATGATTAATGCCCTTAAAAAGGGTAATGCGGTCCAACTTAAAATGGCAAATGCAAGCATAAGCAACAAGATCATAATGTTGCATGTTATGCTTGGAAACTGTAATATGTTGCACAAATTTTGCCAAATAATATTAATAATGACTAGGTGTAAACCAGAGCGTGCTAGGTAGTGTACAATTCCCCAGGTTTGAAATTTATTTCTAATTTTATTTAGCATTATTCTATCGTGATTCTTGTTACCTAAAAAGATCGAATTAAACATGATTTTAGTAGGGTTATCCATCTTAAAATTGATCTTCTTTAAAATGTTGCGTTTGTATCTTTCTAGGGAAAATGTTTTATGTTTTTTATTTTTTTCAAAATCTAAGACCGGTACAAAAACTGTTGCACAAATCTGATTTTTAATTAAAAAGTTCTCAAAATAAAAATTTTTTGTTGCAAAATTAAAATTTAAAGACTTAAGCAACACTTTTTCTCCAACATAGATCGGCGGAAATTTTTGAGTATAAATTGTTAAAAATTTATTGATGTGAATTGTTTTGTTGTTATTTTGAAACTTTGTAGTTCTAATTGTTAATTTGTATTTGAAGCGATTTAAATCATTTTTTTCGTAATCAACCACTGTGCCGGTGACGTTAAATGTTTGGTGATTAATTTGCTGTTTAAATTTTTCAAAATTACTTATCTGCCATTTATATAAAGCCCAACCTAAAAAAATACCTACTAAAAAAAAATTTAAAACAACGGTAGTAATTTTTTTGAATTTAAGTGCACCAATGCTTAACAAAATTAAACTAATTAAAATTAATTTATAATTTATGAATAAGATTCCTAGTACTAGGCCTAGTGCTAAGTAAGTGGAGTGAGGCAGGTAAATAGATTGAAGCATGACTTTAAGTATGCTGAAATTAGGCTGTTTTGTATACAATGTTTGTCTAAAGGCAGTTTTTGTTGTACTTTGATCATCATGCAAAACGTGCATTTTTAGGAGAATTTTAATGATCAAAAAAAATATTTTTCTGCTTTTATTAACTTCTTACCGAATTATTATTGGTAGTGATGAATGGATCTACCGGCCTAAGTTTGGTCAGTTGATTGATGAGGTTGCTGCTGTTTCGGTGTTATCCTTTGATTTTGACCAAATTCTTAAAAATGATTTTAGTAATCCATTACTTAGAGAAAAAATTATTAATAAAGTACCAGGTTTAGAACAGCAAAGAGCGAGATTGTTGTATTCCCCTGAAACAGAATTTAAAGCAAAACTTGAGTTGGCAATGCAAGACAAAGTGATGCCAAGGGCTCGTATTTGGAAAGATGATCTTAGTTGTGAAAAATACGAGCAGGAATTGGGTACAGACGGAAAGATGCTTAAAATTAGGCCTACAAGTGATGAGACTCGTGGTTTAATTAGAAAATATTGGAGAAAATCTGGCTCTGAGGTTTTATATCAAGTACCTCAATCGGTAAATGTTTCTGGAATGGGTTACGATCCGGCAATTTTAAGACTAGAGTTAGAAAAAATGACTCGGCAAATTGGGCAAGCAATAGTTGAAACAAGAACTCCTCAAATTAAAATCAGGGATGAATTTAAGTATAGTGGTCTTTCTAGACATATTTTTACCAAATGTAGCGCGCCACACCCCTTTCATAGTGGATGTGCTCGCAAAGTATTGATTCATGACTTAAAATGTCCAACTTGTCGTACAGATGTAACTAAAAAAGATTTAAAATTTAAGCCTGACTATACAAAAGGAGAGGTTTGTGCAATTTATCTTGAACCAATTTTACCTATTATTAGTAATGCTGTTGCTGCCGCAAGTGGCGGTGCTGGAAGCGAAACATCTAGTAAAAAACGAGCGAGATCATAAATTTAATTTAGCACTTTGGGATGATGAAATAATAATGAGAAATGAAAACACTGTTTATAAAAAAATTTTAAATAATGGTCTAACTGTGTTGGTGCATCAAGATCATGTAGTGCCAAAGGTATCTACCCAATTGTGGTATTACACTGGTTCCAAGGACGAAGATACTGGTGAAAAAGGAATTGCACATTTAATTGAACATATGATTTTTAAAGGCACAGAAAAATTATCTGAGTCCGATATTAATGAAATTACACATAAATTATCTGGTTATTGTAATGCCTTTACATCTTATGACTATACGGGTTATTTATTCGATTTCCCAGAGCACAATTGGCGCTATGCATTTGATATAATGTCAGACTGTATGCGCAACTGTACATTTAAAGAAGAGCATTTGAATTCAGAGCTAAAAGCGGTAATTCAAGAGCTTAAAATGTATAAGGATAATTATGTCTCTGATTTGGTAGAGAAGATGATTGATGTGCTATTCTTGGGCCATCCATATACTAATCCAATTATTGGTTATAAGCATGATCTTTGGAGTTTAAAACGTCAGGCATTAGTTGATTTTTATAAAAAACATTATGTGCCAAATAATGCTGTATTGATAGTTGTGGGCGATGTTGACCCTAATGAAGTGTTTGCTTTGGCAGATGAAAAATTTGGGACAATTGAGGCAGATAAAAGTTACATTAGACAGGAATTTAATTTGCCAAAAGATATTGTAGCAAAATCGGTTACAATTTATCGTGATGTCCAGCAGCCTGTTATGTTAATTGCATATATTACGCCTGGTGCCAAAGAAAAGCAGGATTATTTAACAGATACTATTTCTTGGATTATGGGTTCTGGTCGAGGATCGCGCCTTTACAAGAAATTGGTAGATGAATTACAGATTGCCGTAGATGTCGAAACATCGGTTGATGATCTATTTGATGCCGGTGTTTTTTTTGTTTTTGTGCATCCTGCAGATGCTAAATACATTGAACAAATCAAGCAGGTAGTGCAAAAAGAGTTGGCAGATTTAGCAGCCAATGGACCAACCGCCATTGAACTGCAAAGAGCTGCTAAAAAAATTGAAGTTGATTATTTATCTTTGCTAGAGTCTAATCACAAGCAGGCCTATGCCTTGGGTAAAAATTATCTGGCTACTGGTGACGAAAACTATTTATTTAATTATATCAAAAATGGCCAAACGTTGGATCTAGGCAAAAAAGTTCAAGAGTTTGTAGCTAAATATATGCGTCCTTCTGTTATGCATTCTGGCTTTGTAATGCCTATGGATAGTTCCGACAAGAAAGAGTGGACAGAGTTACAAAAAATTTCGGATTTAGAAGATCAGCGCATTTTATCTGGCAGGGAACGGTTTGGTGGCGTTGAGCCAGCTAAAATTGCAAAAGAGATTAACCCAGAATTTAGCTCTAAATTTAATTTTCCTAAATATGAAACTTTGCAATTATCTAATGGATTAGAAGTTTTATATTTTAATCGTCCAAATTTACCTAAAATTGATCTGATTTTAGAACTTAAAGCAAATTCTCAATTTGACCCCTGGGATAAACAAGGAATTGGTAATTTTGTAAGTCGTATGTTGCTAGAGGGTACCAAAAAGCACTCGGCGCAACAGTTGGCCGATGAAATTGAAAATTACGGTATGGAAATTGATACTGCACCAGGAGTTTTAACATTAGAAACATTGAGTGCTGATCTAGAGCGTGGTTTAAATCTAGTACATGAGATCTTAACTGAGTCGATTTTTGATCAAGATGAAGTTGAAAAAGTACGTTCACAGATTTTAACTGAAATTCAACATTATTGGGATGACCCATCCCAATTTATGAGTCAATTGGTTAAAGAGCAGATGTACCCAAACCATCCATATAGTAAAAATGCACTTGGGACTAGTGATTCGATTCAAAGTATTACTTCGGCAGACCTTAAATCTTTTTATGCTAAATTTATCTCGCCCAAGCAGGCCCGTTTAGCAGTTGTAGGAGATTTAAATACTTATGATTTAAAAAAAGTTTTAGAACAAACTTTGGGTAAATGGCAAGGCTCAGTGGTGGAAGATTTAGACTATCCTACCCTGCCAGATATTAAATCTGGTGAGGTTAATTATCAAATAAATCGCGACCAAGTAACCTTGGCAATTGCAGGGCGATCGGTTGACCGCAATGATTCGGATTATGATAAGTTAGTATTATTTGACCAAATCTTTACTGGTGGAGCATTGCGTAGTATGAGTTCTCGCCTGTTTGAGTTGCGTGAGCAATCTGGTTTATTTTATACAATTGGTGGTTCGGTTGTTTCGAATTCTGGTAAACAACCAGGTATTGTGTTAGTGCGTACCATTGTTTCTCAAGATCGTTTAAAAGAAGCGGAGGCTCGTATTAAGCAAACAATTGATACAGGAGCAGAGGGACTAACTTTGGCCGAAATTAACAGTGCTATTAATGCAATTGCAAGCACAACAATTGACAGTTTTGAGTCTAATCAAAAAATTGCTAAAACTTTTTTGTTTTTGCGTAAGTATGATCTACCTGCAGATTATTTTGATACTAGAATTGCTAATTTATCTAAAATTAAATTGCCAGAGATTGTAGAAACTGCCAAAAAATATTTAGACAGCCAAAAAATGATTACAGTAAGGGTTGGTAGGGTTTAGGCTTCATAGTAAATAAAAAAGAAGGGGGCAGTAAAAACTTACTGCCCCCTTCTTTTTTATTCTAAAATAATTTTGTTGTCTTTTAGTTTTGCACTAATTTCTTTAGTGCCGGGATGTTTTAAAATATATTGTGATACTGGTATTACTAAATGTTGTTGTACAGATCGTTTTAGTGGTCTTGCGCCGAATTCGTTAGAATAACCCAACTCGCCGATTTTTTTAATTACATCACTACTAATGTTTAAAGTTATGCTGTGTTCTGCTAAACGTCGTTCGACCTTGATGATTTCAAGTTTAGCAATTTTGGCAACATCTTGTTCATCCAGTTTCCTAAAATATACAATTGCGTCAATTCGATTTAAAAATTCGGGCCTAAATGATTTATGTAACATCTCGTCGACTTGCAATTTAATGTTGTCAGTTAGTTTTTCATTATCTAAAATTAAATGTGCACCAATATTAGACGTAATAATAATAATCGTATTTTTAAATGAGACTATGCGCCCTTGTCCGTCGGTAAGGTGCCCTTCATCTAAAATCTGTAACATGATGTTAAATACATCTGGATGAGCTTTTTCAATTTCATCAAATAGCACAATACTATATGGATGTTTGCGAACTTGTTCAGTAAGTTGCCCGCCTTCTTCGTAACCAACATAACCTGGAGGAGCTCCAATTAAACGTGAGACTGCGTGTTTTTCCATATATTCAGACATATCAATGCGAATTAATCGGTGTGGGTCGTTAAACAAAAAGTCTGCTAGTGCCTTGGCAACTTCGGTTTTTCCAACGCCCGTTGGCCCCAAAAAGATAAACGATCCAATCGGTCGGTTTGGGTCTGTAAGGCCAGCGCGATGCATTTGTATGGCGTGTGAAATTTTTTCAATGGCTTCATCTTGGCCAATTACGCGCCCTTGTAGGATGGTTGGCATATTAAGTAATTTTTCCGACTCATCCTGTTTTAGTTTTTCAGTTGGAATTTTAGTCCAACGAGATAAAACTGCGGCAATATCGTTCTCGTCCACCATTTGTTTAACTAGTTTATTATCAAGATTTTTAATTTTTTCCTGTTCTTGATTTAGATCATTTTCCAGCTGGACCAACTTGCCATATTTAATCTCAGATGCTTTGGCATAATTTCCTTCGCGTTCTGCAAGATCATAAGCATAATTTGCAGCTTCGATTTGTTCGCGTAATTTATTAATTTTTTCTAGGGGCGCTTTTTCGGCTTTCCATTGATTTAATAATTTGGTGTGTTCGGCTTTAATAGTTGTTAATTCCTGGTTAAGAGCTTCAAGTCTGTTTTTGGCAGCTTGATCGTCTTTTTCCTTTGTTAGAGCAACTTTTTCAATCTCTAATTGTTTAATTTTTCGCTCTAATTTGTCAATTGATTCTGGTCGCGAGTCGATGGACATTTTAACCATAGAAGCAGCTTCGTCTACCAAATCAATTGCCTTGTCTGGCAAAAAACGATCCGGAATATATTTGGCAGATAGTTGCACAGCTTTAATTAAGGCATCATCTTTAATGCGAATACCATGGTGTAACTCATAACGTTCTTTTAGACCACGCATGATAGAAATGGCGTCCTCGATGCTAGGCTCTTCTACCAATACTTTTT
>Ga0007854_10003078_pt1 | contig 10190 bp, 7 predicted proteins | sample CryBogCBH12Aug08_FD_60382 | JGI IMG/M metagenome (GOLD analysis project Ga0007854, IMG submission 60382) | Freshwater microbial communities from Crystal Bog, Wisconsin, USA - CBH12Aug08 | ecosystem: Environmental > Aquatic > Freshwater > Lake | place: Crystal Bog, Wisconsin, USA | collected... | reverse complement strand
GGATCTGCGCGTGGCGGATCGATCACAGCGTGTCCTTAGGACCCCAGGTGAGGGCCGATAGCAAAATCAATCAGTTAGAAAAGCTCACCATCAATATTATGACGAATATCCGGATCTTGCAACGGGCGGTAAAGATCATGATGGGCGGTATTCAATCACCTCGACCAAATAATAGCGTCCAGACGGCCGTATCCTACAGAGACGAATTCGAACACGGGGCCTTGACCGAAGCACTATCCTGTTCTGCAACACCGCGCTCTACGTGCCGCCTTAGTAGATTCGGCCACCAGGCGCGCATGGGCCAACCGCCGCTATTCGAGCCTCCCTATGCTGCATCCAAACAGGAGCCAAGCGTGAGCTCCATTTGTGCCCAAAAGTGGCAATTAATCAGCAATGCAGTCTCTGTCGAACTTGGGCGAGCGGGACCGTCCAAAAGTTTAGTCTGGGCGTGAATGTTGGCACCCAAGGACGCGCTTCACGATCACCCTACGCGCAACCGCTATAGCCTTCGCCGGCGATCTCGCGGAATGCGTGAAGCGACCAAGAATAGATTGATCAAACTCGATCTTTAATTCAGAGAATTGATTTACGTCTTCGACGCATTCGAGAAGCCGTTTTGATGGCTTAAACTCAGACCGTGCCCTAGCCTCAATGCCTATTCTTTTGAATGAGTATGGATATATGCCGCTCGCACGATGGGATCGGAAAAAGACCGAAAGCGAAGAACTGCGATGCAGACCACTAAATCCAGCTGTAAGTTATATTTAACTAACCTACCCCTTTTTAAGGAAGACGCGATCGTACGATCGCGTCCCAAAATTAGATGGCCCTCCGGGACGTACCACTCAAGGCAATATACCGAACGTCAGTAGACTCCCTAATGCGGGATTTCTACCTGCCCTGCTTGTCCAAGGCAACGCGATACGACAGAGCCGTAGGGTATTTCTCCTCCTCGATGCTTCTCGAATCAGCTTATGGCTTGTCGGGATTAATCCGAAACGGCGGCGTCATGCGTCTAGTGATTGGTCACCCGTTGACGGAGGATGACTGGTCCGCAGTACAAAGTGGTTCGGGGCTGGCGGAATTACAGGAGCAGCTTCGCAAAGACCTGATCGAGATACTCGAACGCGCCGGCAGCGAGAGGAGCGTATCTTCGCTGGACCTACTTTCTTGGATGGTAGCAACGAATTCATTAGAGATTCGATTTGCCTTTCGTCGAGGCGGGATGTACCACGAAAAGATCGGCGTAATCACCGATGAAAATTCCAATCAAGTCGTATTTCAGGGTAGCGCGAACGAGTCTGCAAACGCTCTGATGCCAACGCGCAACTTCGAGTCATTTGCCGTATACCCGAGTTGGAAGCCAGAGATTTTTAGCGAATACGGGAAACCTTTCTCAGACGGCTTTGAGCAGCTGTGGGACAACACAACCCCTGACGTTCTCTCCGTGCCGGTGCCTTCGGAATTCTATGAGGCGTTGCTGAAATTCAGAGGCGATAAAAATGAACCCCCCGATTTGACGAATGAGCCGCCTTGCGCGTTTGACGCAGAGGTCTATTTTAACTCCGAGACCGCCGGTCCCCGACTTCCAGAATATTTTGGAGGAGCGCCGTACGGCCTAAAACCCCACCAAGAGTCAGCGCTCAAGAAATGGCGAGCGAATTCATATACCGGAATATTTGCCTTAGCTACCGGTGCGGGCAAAACAATACTCTCGCTCCATGCAGCGACTCGATTTGCACACAAGCAGCAGCCGATCGTGCTTGTAGTCGCAGTTCCATACGTGGTTCTTGCGGAGCAGTGGTGCGAGGTGATGAAACTATTCGGAATGGCTCCGGTGAGGGCATTCGGTTCCCGCGAACAGTGGAAACTACGTCTTGAGCGCGAACTGCTTAATTTCCGAGCAGAAGCTTCAAAATGGTGCGCCGTCGTAGTGGTTAATGACACACTAGCATCCGTTGAATTCCAAGAACAGCTGCACTCAATCCCACCTGAGAATCTCTTCTTTGTTGGCGACGAGTGTCATCATCACTCGGCCAAAGTATGGAAGGGGAGGATCCCAGAAGCCACGCGCTTCCGAATGGGGTTGTCGGCGACGCCGTGGAACCCGGGCCGTCTTGAAGCAGAGGCCAACCTTACGGCCTTGTACGGACCCATCATCGCGACTTACAGTTTGCAGGACGCCATTCGCGAAAAGGTCTTGTGCCCCTATTCTTACAGCATAGTGCCCTGTAATTTCGAAGCCGATGAGGCCGAAGAATATGTGAGATTGTCGGCTCACATTGGATCGCTGGTCGGCCAGTACAAGGCTGACCCAGACCCAGCAAAATTGGTAATCCTTCAGGCCACCGTATCTCGACGGACCCGTCTACTGGGCTCTCTCCGAAATAAAAACCACCGCCTTGAGGAGGTCTTAAAATTCGCGCCTCGTACGCCACACACTCTCATATATTGTGGAGAAGGAGCGCACCCACTTGACGCAGCTTATGACGTGGAAGCGGAACGGAATGTAGATTTAACAATAGGCAGCCTTTCATCATTCGGTTGGCGGGTGAGCCGAGTAACTGCGCATGAGGCTGCAGCGGAGCGGCGGCAGATTCTCTCTAATTTCACGGACGGTACTATCGACGCGGTAGCAGCGATCCGCGTGCTGGACGAAGGCTTTGACATTCCAAGCTGTAGGCATGCCTACCTACTAGCCAGTTCGACGTCCCATCGACAGTACGTTCAGAGGCGAGGGCGTGTATTGCGACAATCCCCGGGCAAACACATAGCCGCGATCGCTGATTTCATCCCCCTCCCAACGATCACCCAGTTTGAAGAGAACCGAGAGATCTGGAAAAAACAAATTGCAAACGAATTAATCAGAATTAGAGAGTTTGCCGAACTTTCGACCAACCCAGATGACGCCAGAACGGAATTCGAACGTGCTACGAACTTGTTGAATATACGATCGGACGAATTTGATGACTGGCCACAGATCGAGGACGAGGTTTATGACGACTAAAGAGACTTTGATCAGGGATGCCCTCCGGCGATTAATTTCTGTCGAACGCGATCACCTGTTTGGTGGCACGACCGGTTCACCTACTGCGCGGCGCAATGCGTTAGAAAAGGAACTGAATACGGTTGTTGAATCGCTGAAGTCGACCTTAGTCTCTGAGCCCGGAGCTCCTACTCGCCGAGGCGGCTCACGATGAAAATAGACCGCGTTGAGTTGAAGAACATCCGACAATTTGTCGGTACCCAGGTCATCGATTTCTCGATGGACGCAAGAAAAAATATTACGCTGATCCACGGTCCAAATACGACGGGCAAAACTACGCTACTGAACGCGATTTACTGGTGCCTATATGGGTCGTTTTTACCGGGCTTCGCGGAACCAGATCGCCTCTTGAGCGATCACGCCACCGAGGCGGAATTTAGCGTCGAGGTAGAGTTTTCGAATGAAAATAGGCACTATTTCGCGCGACGAAGTTCGAGAACAAAACCCAGTGATTCGAAGTTTACCGTAAACGAGAAGCTCTCTACTGGGCGCCTGAAGCCCCACCCGTCGCCGTCAATGCTAGTCAACTCTCTCCTGCCGGAGCCGCTCGCGCCCTTCTTCTTTTTTGCCGGCGAAATGATTAAGCAGGGGTTGGGAGCCGGTACTTCACAGCATAGTGCCGCGGCAGCAATCAGATCGGTCCTGGGTTTCGCATTGGCGGAACAAGCGATCGAAGATTTAAAGTTCATTTTGAAACGCAAACGTACGGAGCTCAATGCCCTTTCGGCGGGGACGGATCTTGGACGTTTAAATTCCGAGCTGACAGAAGCGGAACAGTTGATTGAGACTTTACAAAGTCAACTTGAACAGCAGCGCGTATTGATTGGGCAACTCGAAGCGCAAAAGACCGAACAAGCAGACAAGCTACGAGGCTTGGAGTCAACGGCCGCGCTGCAGACAAAACGTGATCGGACCAGTTCTTTATTGGATCAGGCATTAAAAAGACAAGTTAGTGCCAATAAAACCTGGCGCGAGCTGGTAGCAGAATTCGGATCGAGTATCTATTTACGCGAGGCGGCGGAAACCGCCCTGAAACATGTCGATCAAGCTATTTTAAAGAAGCGCATCCCGGGCCCTTTCGACAAGACGTTTGTTCAAGACATTCTCAGTTCCGAAGAATGTATTTGCGGGCGGCCAGTGGTTAAGGGCACCCAGGAGTATAAGAGCGTATATTCTTTGGTGAACACGGGTACCGATGCTGCGACAATCCAAAGGGCTATGAACGTGCGCAGCGCATCAACAGACGTCGCCCGTAAGGCTGCAGAAGTGCAGAAGGCTCTTAATCGCGCGACGGAACAGCTTACTGGCGCGGAGGGCGAGGTTCATAGGCTCGAGCAGGAGCTTGCTCGAATTAGCGATCTTTTGAAGCGCAACGAAGACAAGGATGCGGCAGCCACAGAAAGGGAGTTGATTCGAGTAGAGAAAGTATTGCGAGAATTGACGAGCAACCGAATCTTGACTGAGCGGGACTTGGAAGAAAAAAAGAAAGTCGTTCGATCACTTCGAGTCGAAATGGATAGAGCAACAGCCGCCTCCCCACAAATTGAAGAGGTTCGCCAAGTCGTGGAACTCATAACCGAGCTAATAGAAACATTGGAGGCTGAGCTTGCAACTGTAGAAGCCGCTGGGTTAAAAAAGATTAGCAAAGCGCTGAATGAAGTTGTTCAGAAATCTACGCGTAGTAAGTACGAGGCAGTGATTTCTAGCGGCTATTCCATTGATTTGTTCAAATCGGACAACAGCGGGCAGCGTCGACCGGTATATGTTTTGTCGAGCGGCGAACGTCGACTACTTCAGCTTTGCTTCATCTCTGCCTTAGTTTCGGTGTGTCGCGACCATGAAGCTGATGCGAATTCGATTGTACTTCCAGGCGCAATCGCCCCATTGATTGTAGATGCTCCATTCGGCGAACTTGACCCCGAATACCAAGCGCTTGCCGCCACCACGATGATGGAACTTTCCGATCAGCTGGTTTTGATGCTTTCGAAGACGCACTGGACGGAACGTGTGGACAAAGCACTCAGGTCGCGAATAGGCCGCGAATGGCTATTTGTTGGGCACCATGTTGGTATCGCAGATAAAGCAGACAACGTCGAGACCACTATTGCAGGGTATACGTATCAACAAATGAAGTTCGGCTCCGACAAGAATTGGACTGAGTTGGTGAGCGTGAGGGATGCGCAATGAGAGATATTCGGCGTCCTGATTCAGCTGAGCCACTTATCGAGCGGTTAACGACTAGCGGCTCTAGTGACGAGCCAGCGATATTTTCGACAATCATGGATCTCTTGATATTCGCTGCTGGTATCGGTTTCTCCCTTAAACGACGGTCGCCTGTTCCAACGGGTGGTAAGGGCGTCCCGATACGAATCTTTGAGAACAATCAGAAAGATGGCTTGATATACATGCTAGCTTTGGCGGCTACGGAAGACCCAAAGTCGCTTTTGCCGGAGCATGATGAAAAAACGGCGATGATATTCGAGGAGTACGCTGCGGCCGGACTTGAGGAAATTCAAATGTGGCTTAATGCAAATGCAACGGATATTGACGGCGTACAGACGTTAATGACAAAGCTGCAAGCACAGGTAGTTGCAAGACCCATAGTTGTGCCGGATCTCGATCCTATATAGCGTTTAAAGCCGCTGAGGGAGGACTAGATAGGCCGATAATCCCGCGACTCCCAACAAAGCCTCGCATTTATTTAAGGCGTAATAGGCGGTTGGCGATCACGTTCCAGTCGGGCTCGACGGTCATATGACTCCACGACCAACGAACCGCCGCATTGACGGTTGAATTAGGCAAGTTCATTGCGGTCAGCACGTGACTTAGTGAGTAGTTGGCAGAGGTGCATGCGGAACCATTAGAAAACGCTACATAGTCCTTGAGTGCGAGGATAACGGCTTCAGAGTCGATATCGTCATAACTGAAATTCAATGTAGATGGAAGCGTAATAGAGAGGTCTCCATTTACAGATATGCCTAGCGGACTAAGCGCCTCCAAAAGGCGGCTTCGGAAAGCCATGCAGCGGTTGCGCCGAGATGCGTAATCTCTAACCGCCGTCGAAGCTGCCACGCCGAACCCGACAATTAACGGAACGGCCAATGTTCCGGGCCGTAGACCGCGTTCCTGGCCGCCGCCGAAAAATACGGGACTTAGACCTTTCAATCGCCCCGTTTGCCGAACGATTAATGCGCCGATGCCCTTAGGGCCAAATATCTTATGGGCGCTGACACTAATAAGGTCGATACGGTCATGACATAGCTGCTGCAGATCTTTTCCGTACCCTTGAGCTGCATCTGTATGGAATACCGCTGGATGTCCATGGAGAATTTCAGCGATGGCCTCTATTGGCTGAATAACGCCAGTTTCGTTGTTTACTTGCATGACCGACACCAGTGCAGTGTCTGGGCGTAATGCGGACTGAACGGCGGCAGGGTCGACGGCTCCCGTCGAACTGGGCGGTAGCAGAGTGACTTCAAACCCGCGCGCAGAAAGTGCTTCGAGCGGCTCCAGAACAGCCTTATGCTCAATTTGCGTTGATATGATGTGTTTGCGGCCCATCGCTTCAGCTGAGCCCGCCAAACCGAGAATAGCGAGGTTATTGCTCTCGGTTGCTCCGCTGGTAAAGGTCACCGCATCCCACTCAAGCCCGACCACCGCCGCTACCTGCTCGCGCGCCTTACGGACCGCGTGAGAGGCCTCCAAACCATAACGGTGGGTACGACTGCCGGCGTTACCAAATGTGGTTCGGTACGCATCCATCATTGCCACTAGGACCTCATCCTCGAGGGGAGTGGTTGCATTGCAATCTAAGTAGACGGGTAGGGGAGAGGTCACGGGCAATCTCTGTTTGTTATTCGTTGACAAACGTATGGCTAAATACTAACTTACCACACGCTGTCGGCGCGCAAAAGACAAACAAGAGATATCGGCATGGACCCAAAATTTGGCTATAACTTTCCAGCAATCCGTGGAATCCAGGCACAGCGCGAATATTTTACGTCGATGTGTCCCCTGCGGCTCATCCCAAAGATTTTTTACTTTGACGAGGAAGAGGCGGAGTTGGGACCCGAGCTCCGTGCACAGCGGACGCTAAACAAAACCCGCATTCCGGAAATCTCTAACTACATCCTCGATAACCCGCAGGATTATGCCTTCTCGGCAATCACCGCTTCCATCGATTCTGCCGTCCATTTTGTGCCTCTCGGCAGTGACCCAAATTCATCGCGTATCGGCCTATTGCAAGTACCAATGGACGCTCGCTTCATCATCAATGATGGCCAACATCGGCGCGCCGCCATTGAGGCAGCGGTCCGCGCGCGTCCAGAACTCGGTGACGAGAGTATTGCTGTGGTGTTCTTCATTGATCGCGGTCTTGAGCGTTGCCAGCAACTCTTTGCTGACCTAAATCGCCATGCAATCCGCCCAACTAAGTCCATCGGGGTCTTATATGACCACCGTGATGACATGGCGCAGCTCTCCCGTCTGGTCGTCCTAAAGTCGCGAATTTTCGGCGAGCTCGTCGAGATGGAGCGCAGTTCGCTGTCGGCACGGTCCAGGAAACTGTTTACCCTTAGCGCGATCTATACGGCCACTGGCGTTCTCCTCGATAGGATAGAGATGCCGCAGCAGGCGGTTGCAATTGACCTTGCGGTGAGCTTCTGGGAAGAAGTCGCACGTTACATCCCGGAGTGGCAGGCAGTGCGAGAAGGGAGACTATCTTCCGGTGAAGTCCGTCAGGACTACATCCATTCGCACGGCATAGCGCTTCATTCGCTTGGGTATATCGGGAATTATCTACTCAAGAATTTTCCGGACAATTGGAAAGAGAAGCTCAAACCCCTCAAAAAAATTGATTGGGCTCGCTCAAATGCCGCCCTTTGGGAGGGTAGGGCAATGCTTGGTGGGCGCCTCTCAAAAGCCACCCAAAATGTGGTTCTTACGAGCGTGGCAATCAAACAGGCCTTGCGCTTGCCGCTGAATCCCGAAGAAGAAAAATTGGAACATGCTCGTCGGAGAGCAAAATAATGTCTGAAACTCCCGTCCGCCGCCGTTCGTATTTTGACGAACTTGGATTTACCGAAACCATTAACACGGTCTGTGGGGAGATCCGAGGGCTCTATCTATCGGACGAAACACCTTGGGTAATAGGCTATAGCGGAGGAAAAGACTCTACCGTTGTCACACAGCTCGTCTGGATGGCGCTCGCGGCGCTGCCGATCGGATCGCGTAATAAGAAGCCGGTCTATGTCATCACCACAGATACGCTGGTTGAAAACCCGGTCGTTGCGGGATGGGTCAGGACCTCTCTCGCGGCGATGGACAGAACGGCGAAAGCCAATCATCTACCCTTCCAAACGCGTCTATTGGAGCCTCCTCCAGCCGACAGTTTCTGGGTCAATCTGATTGGAAAGGGCTATCCGGCTCCTCGCCAAGGTTTCAGATGGTGCACTGAGCGTCTCAAGATTAAACCCACCAGCCGGTTTATTGAGAACACCGCAAGCCAGTACGGCGAAGCAATACTCTTACTGGGCGCGCGTAAAGCCGAAAGCGCAACGCGATCGGCAAGCCTGACCAAACGCGAGAGTTTGTCTAAAGAGGGCCTCACGGCGCACAACGAGCTGGTCAGTACGTTGGTCTATGCCCCCATTCAAGATTGGTCCAATGACGATGTATGGACGTTCTTGATGCGCAGCGCGAATCCCTGGGGAATCTCAAACAAAGACCTCATGGTGCTTTACCGCGGCGCCACAGAGGATAACGAGTGCCCGATTGTCGTGGATACATCGACGGCAAGTTGTGGCAATAGCCGTTTCGGGTGCTGGGTCTGCACGCTCGTTGACCAGGACAAGTCGATGAAAGCCATGATCCAAAACGACGCGGATAAAAGCTGGATGCGACCGTTACTTGATCTTCGCAATGAACTGGATTTCCGTGGCGATGCTCAGCGCCAGCTTGAGATCGAGCGGCGCGATTTTCGTCGACTGAGTGGAATGCCATCCTTTAATCGAACGCGGGACGACCTGGTGCCGGGGCCCTACACGCAGGACACACGGGCTGCATGGCTTGAGAAGTTGCTCACGGCGCAAATGACGATCCGTCAGAATCCAGATTCCCCGGAGCACGTCAAGGCAATCGAGCTGATCACGCAGCGAGAGCTAGCGGCGATTCGTTCTATATGGGTGAACGATAAACATGAGATAGAAGACCTACTGCCGAAAATTGTTGAACGCATCACTGGCACGCCCTATCAAACTGCAAGTGAAGAAGCGCCGGCTTTCGACAATGAGGTATTAGAAATCCTGTCGGAAGTCTCGAACGGTGATCGATTACATTACGAAACCCTTCGAAATCTATTGGACCTGGAGCACCAATTTAGGCGTGGCGGCAACGCGATCGCACGCAAAGGTCTTTTTAAGGCTCTCCAATCAACCGTGGAAAGTGGATTCTTCACCAGCCGAGTGGACGCTTTGGAATGGCTCAAGAGCCATGAAGCAGACGAATTACAATCTGACGGATCTCGGCCGGACTTTAGAGTGCAACGGGCAGAAGTTGACCCTGAACTCGGAAACGGGGACGTCATTCAGTTTGCGTTGGAGCCGAACGATGCAATTTGAGCGCCTCGTCATTGAGAACCTCGGGGTCTTTCGAGGCCAGCATGCCGTTGATTTATCGATGACCGACGAATCGAAGCCGATTATCTTGGTGGGTGCTCTGAATGGTGGCGGCAAGACGACAATTATTGAAGTCTTGCAGCTCACGCTCTACGGTAAAAGAGCGGCCTTTGGATGGCGTGGGGCTACAGGCTATGCCCTCTATCTGGAAAATATTCGTAATCATCACGCGGCAGTAGAAGAGCCGTCCGTTGCCGAAGTTTCGCTGCGACTGATTGACGGTCGGCGCGTACGCGTCCGCAGACAGTGGTCATTTACCAAAGCTTCGCCCAAAGAGTATCTCTCCGTTTTTCTGAACGGAGCAGAGGAGCCTGATTTAACCCTTTCAGAAACTTGGGAGGAGGAGATTGAACGTCTGCTCCCAGCACGCCTTTCGGAACTCTTTTTCTTCGACGGCGAGCGTATCGAGAAATTGGCAAATCCTGGGGAGAGCGCTGATCTCCTGAAATCTGCCGTAGCCTCATTATTGG
>Ga0007854_10003076_pt1 | contig 10193 bp, 6 predicted proteins | sample CryBogCBH12Aug08_FD_60382 | JGI IMG/M metagenome (GOLD analysis project Ga0007854, IMG submission 60382) | Freshwater microbial communities from Crystal Bog, Wisconsin, USA - CBH12Aug08 | ecosystem: Environmental > Aquatic > Freshwater > Lake | place: Crystal Bog, Wisconsin, USA | collected... | reverse complement strand
CAGCACTTCCTCGCGATGGTTGGCGATGATGTCCGTGGTGATCTAAACAAAATGCAGATGGCTTTTGCTCCGGCTCAACGCGTCGCGGCCAATCAGCAGCAGCTTGGCTTCCAGCGCCTGCGCGAATAATTCCTCGACCGGATCGGATGAAATCTCGTCGCTCATCACGCCGTCTTCACTTTGAGTTTATGGCCTTTGAGTTCCGCGCGATTCAGTTTCGCGATGATGCCGTTGGCATGTTCGGAGGCGACGTCCACAAAGAGATGCCGCTCGCGCACGTCCACCTTGCCGACGACTTTGCCGGGCAAGCCGGTTTCGCCCGCGATGGAATTCACCACGTCAATCGGCGCGATACCCATTTCTTCGCCAACGTTCATGTGCAGGCGCGTCTGATTCGCCGGCGTCTTGCGGTCGCCTTTGACTTTCGGTCCCGGTTTGGCGGCAACTTCCACCGGCGCGACGGACGCAGGTTTGACCGAGGCTAAAATTTCATCGTCCGAAAAAGTTTTTGCAACTTCCGGCTTCGCTTCAACCGGCGCGGCTTTAATTACGGGCGCAACCGGCGCAATCGGTTTGGCCGGCGGCGGGGTGACCACTTTCGCCGGACGCGGCGCGGCAGGCTGCCACGGTGTGATTTTTTCTGCCGGGCGGCTGGGCGCGCGAAAGCTGCGGTCGTCGCGCATCGGGCGATCATCCTGCCGGCGCGGACGCTCTTCGCGGCGGTCCTCGTAACGCGGACGTTCGCCGCGATCGGGCGGGCGGCTGTCGCGATAATCCGGACGTTCCTGCCGCGCGGGCGGTGCGGCAACTTCCGGCTTCGCCGCGCCTTCTTCGCCGCCACCTTTGAGCATGTGAATCAAAGCTGACGCGATGTCGGTGGAATTAAATCCTTCTTCAAGCAAACGCTCGATGAGGTGATCTTGTTTCTTGAATTCACCCGCCGTCAGCGTGACGCGCAATTTATCGAGGAACAGGCTCGCACGGGCTTCGTGCACTTCATCCGCCGTCGGAATTTTTCCGCGCTGGATGCGCATGTTCGTGAAGCGTTCGATGTTGCGGATCGCGAACAATTCGCGACCAGAAACAAACGTGATCGCACGACCCGTGCGGCCCGCGCGGCCGGTGCGGCCGATGCGATGCACGTAATCTTCGCCATCGTAAGGCAGATCGTAGTTGAACACGACCTGCACGTCGTCCACGTCAATGCCGCGCGCGGCGATGTCTGTGGCGACGAGAAATTCCAGGCCGGATTTGCGGAACTTGTTCATCACGCGATCGCGTTGCGCCTGGTTCATGTCGCCGTGCAAGCGGTCGGCCATGTAGCCCTGCGCCTCGAGCTGATCCACGAGGTCGTCCACCATGCGTTTGGTGTTGCAAAAAATGATGCCGAGCTTGAGATCGTGCAGATCAATCAGCCGCGTCAGCAAATCCATTTTGTAGCGGCGGTCCACTTCGTAATAAATCTGTTCGACCGTCGGCACGGTCATTTCCTTCTGCTCGATCTTGACGCTCTCCGGATCGCGCGAATATTTTTCGATTAGATCGCGGATCGGGCGCGGCATGGTGGCGGAAAAGAAAACCGTCTGCCGTTCCTTCGGCGCGTCTTTCAAGATCGTTTCGATGTCGTCGCGGAAACCCATGTTCAGCATCACGTCAGCCTCGTCGAGGATCACCATTTTGATTGTGTCCAGCCGCAACGTGCCGCGCCGCATGTGATCCATCACGCGACCCGGCGTGCCGATGACGATCTGCGCGCCCTGCCGCAGGCCGAGAAACTGGCGCTCGTAAGATTGACCGCCGTAAATCGGCAGCGCCGTGATGCCGCGTTTGAAAAAGGCGAGCTTGTGAACCTCCTCCGCGACCTGCACCGCAAGTTCGCGCGTCGGGCAAAGAATCAGGATCTGCACCGCGCGCAAGGTGGGCACGACTTTTTCAATCGCCGGAATGGCGAAGGCCGCCGTCTTGCCGGAGCCGGTCATGGACTGGCCGACGATATCTTTGCCCGTCAGCAAAATCGGAATGGCGGCGGATTGGATCGGCGAGGCCTGCTCGAAGCCGAGTTTATCGATGGCCTTGAGGATTTCAGGTGACAGGCCGAGTTCGGAAAATAGTTTGGTGCTCATGCGTTTGGTCTCTGCGACCGATGGAAGATAACTGAAAATCACCGGCAAAGAGAGCTAAATCTTGGACTGGCGTCATGGCCGCAGAATATCGCAGCAAAACGGTTGGCCATTTGTCGAGCCGGCGTTGTTTGTTGCGGGCAGCGAACGCCAATGCCCGCCGCGTCATTCACCGAAGGTCAGCCGACCGGCTCATTTTGTCAGGCAATCGGTTTGACATCGGATTGGGGTTCCTGCCCCAGCCATTCATACGCAGTTGCCGCATCTCTGAATATCATGATCTCAATGGAGGGATTTTTATTATGCGCCATGAACATGCGGGCGAGGCCGTATTGAACCGGACTGGGAGCGATAATGGCCGACTTAACCCTGTTTTTGAGTTTTGCGCTTTCGCGTCCCGCCGCAAACAAGACCACATCACTGGAAAGCAATTCTGAACCGCAGGCATTTGATAAATCGGCGATCCGATCGGGGCTGACGTCCAATCGTGATTCCAAATCTCGAAATATTTCAATCTGCTGTTGAAGGTCAATCGCGGTGATGTTTCCCTGATAAGTCGCCTCAATCAAATTGTCACGGACTTGAAGTTTGATAGCCATAGACTTAAGAAAATAATGATGCTACTGAATGCGGAAAGGCAAGACCGGATTCGGCAATTCAAGTTGCAAGTTGGGTTGGGACACCAAGCCGTTGGTGAAATCGGTTGAAATGAAAATGACCGGGTCAGACGCCGCCAATCCACTTACGGTCCTCCCAAACGGCCTTGATCGAAGTCAGATTGCGGGAATCAAAAATATTTTTTGCGGCGGCCACCACATTGCCTTTTTTCAGATTCTGGCAGGCGTCGCTCGCGCTGATGGCGACGAATTGCAGGATGCTCGGATCGCGGTAGCAATCAATCATGCAGCGCGTGCAGCCGTCCCGGATGAGCTTGGAATCGTCCCAATCATAGACCTTGCACATCGGCTTCTCCCAAAAATGGCAGCGATACAAATCGAGGTTCCAGTCGAGGTAGAAATATTTGTGGCCGCCCAGGCAGCCGAACTTTTCCTTTTCGCCGCGCAGGTGGCGCTGCATCTCATCGAGTGATTCCGTCGGATTCACCACCGGAAAACCGCTGTGCTTTTTCATCCGCTTTATTTTTTCAAACAGTTGAATCAGCTCGGCGTTGTTGAAATTGACCAGGCCGCTGTCGCTGAAACTCAAATAGCTGCTCGCCAGCGTCGTCAGTGGATAACTGAACGTGCAGCTTTTGAACTCCAGCGATTCCAGAAAGGCCGGCAGTTTTTCGTAATCTTCAATCAGCCGGCTCGCCGTGATGCTGGCGGTGGTCTGGATGCCGACGGAATGAAAAAACTGGTTGGCCCGCTTGATTTTTTTGCAGACATCCGGCAGGCCGCGGTTTTTTTCGTGCGCGGCGATGTCATGCGCGTCAATGGACATGATGACGCTGCTCATGCCGTCGCCGGCGAGGTCGCGCATGTTTTGATCGGTCCACAAACCGCCGTTGGTGCAGATCATCGGACGAATGCCGCGCCCGGCGGCGTAGCGCGTCATGGCGCGCAGATCGCGATGCACCATCGGCTCGCCGCCGACGAAGAGCAGATAACCGATGTGGTTTTTCACCGCGATATCAATGACGGCGCGCGCCTCCTCCAACGTGACGCTGCGCCGCGCCTTCGGATCGAACTTGGAACGAGCAAAGCCGCAGAAGCCGCAGTCGGCGTTGCAGAGGTTGGTGATGGCGAATTGCAGATAGCCCGGCCCGCCATGGGTCAGCACTTCCTTGAAAAGCTGGAAGCCGCTTTTTTTCGGGCGGACAACCGGCCGGGAAAAGTTGTCTGGCGGCGGATCGGTTGGTGGCTGGCTGCTCACAAATCGGGATAATTGTGGCGGCAAAAAAATTGGCGGGCAAATCTTCTTTCTGGGGCCGGCCAGGGAGCGCCGCATTTTCGCTTTGCGCCCGGGCGCGGGAAAGTTTAACGTCTGCTTGGTTTGTCCGATGGTGTAATGGTAACACAGCGCTCTTTGGAGGCGTTATTCATGGTTCGAATCCATGTCGGACAGCCACTTTTGCCAATGAAAACGAGGGTTCATTGAATCGTTGCTCAGATTCCCGCCCGACCTGCTGACGAACACGTGAGATGCCCCGTCACTATCACGCACCAAACAGGCAAGGTCAAAATCTATGCCCCAGCCAATAACTTCGCCTATTCCCGGCTTTCTTTCACCGTAGCGGGCAAACGGCAGACGCAGACTTTCGCCACTTCACGGAAGCCAAGGCTGCCGGCGATCCAACAATTCACCCCGTCGGCGTGGGCCAAGGCCAAAGCGCAACAGTCAATAACGTTTCCGAGTATGGCATGAACATTTGATAAATCGTAAGTGCTACCGGGACATGACTTGTTTTATGGTGCTGATGAGTGTCTTTATCTCATAGGGTTTAGACAAGTAAGCCTGGGGCATTTCAGAATGAAGACTTTCCATCGCCATCGTCTCATTGAATCCGCTGGTGAGGATGGCGGGCATACCGGGCGCCAGTCGGCGCAATGCGATCAGCGTTTCCCAGCCACCCATACGAGGCATGGTCAGGTCACAGAGCACACATCCAATCGCTTCACGGTGCTTCTCAAACAACGCCACCGCTTCGACCCCATCTACGGCGGCGAAGACTGGGAAACCCTGCCGCTTGAGGCTGATCGTGACTACCTTGAGCAACGCTGCGTCATCCTCGACCACCAGCACGGCGGCTTGGTGGCCAAGTTGTGTGACGGGAGCCAGGGGAATTTGTTTCGGTGGAATAGCCGTCTCGGTCACGGGTAGAAAGACCCGGAAGAGGCTGCCCTGTCCTGGATTACTTGCCACGGTAATGCTCCCGAGGTGTTCCCGCACTATGCCCAGGGCCACCGGCAACCCAAGACCGCGTCCAGCGAACTTAGTGGTGAAAAACGGGTCAAACAGTTTCTCAATGTCCGAGTCGGCGATGCCACAGCCAGCATCCTCCACGGTCAAACTGGCATAAGCAGAAGCTTGCGGCTGCCAATCCACGGGAAAGCGATTTTTGATTGGAATTTCGGCGGCGGGGACCGCGGCGACGCTCAGGCGAATTGATTGGGAAGGGGCATGGCTGGCCTCCCACGCATTGGTGAGCAAATTGGTAAATACCTGTTGCAGTTGATCGGCATTGGCGCAAACCCATGGGCCGGGAACCGGCAGATCAGTCACCAAGCTCAGTTGTTTGGGCATGGCCGCCGCCAGCAGCGGCAGGCTCCGCCGGCAGGTCTCGGAGAGGTCCAATGACTCATGCTTCACATGGGTTTGGCCAAGATAGACCAGCATCTGGTGACTGATTCCCGCCGCTTTGCGGACGGACTGCAAGACTTCGGTGAGATTATTAGCATCGGGATGCCCTTTTTTGGACTGATCCTCGATGGCCATCTCCAAGCCCAAGGTAACTGACTGGAGTTGGTTATTAAAATTATGGGCAATGGCCCCAGCCATGCGCCCCAGGCTTTCAGTCTTCTGGAGCAACCGATTTTGCTCTTCGAGCTTGGCCTTCTCCGCCTCCGCCAGCTTGAGCCGGGTGATATCCTCCACCATCCAAATGGATCCCGCCGCGAGGTCTATGGGATCAATTGCTTGGCCGGTCAAACGTGCGGTAAACGGGGAACCATCTTTGCGGCGCATTTCGGATTCCGTGCGAAAAATCTCGCCCCGTGCCAGCGCGGGGTAAATTTCCCGCCCCATACGGTCGTATTCAGCGCGGTTGGTGTAGAACGCGTCAGTTCCCAACCCGACCGTTTCGCCCAGCGCATAACCAAACAGCTGGTCGTGGGCAACATTGGCCGTCTTGACCATCCGGTCCTGGAGAAATGAGATGCCCACTGGAATCGTCTCCAAGATGAGCTTTAATTCGCTGGCCAGCCGTTTGATTTGATCCTCGGTGTGCTTGCGTTCGGTAATGTCGCGCAAGATGACGAAGACATGAGTTTTGTCCTCGATCCGGAATTTTGACACCGCCACTTCCATGTCAAATTCTGTCCCGTCGGCCCGCTGTCCTCGGGTGATATAGCCCTGCGGCGTATCTGCCTCCTCCGTTCGGCTGCGCACAAAATTGCGGATGCGCTCCCGTTCCCCGGGGGCAATGACATTGAGTAGCGAGGTGCCTAGCAAGTCGCTCGCCGCGGATCGTCCAAACATTCGCACCGCCGCGGGGTTGCATAGCACCCAAGTGCCGTCGAGATGAACGCCAAAGGCATCGCGCGAGTTTTCCAGAATGGCCTTCAACCTGGTTTCGCTGGCTTGCAAGGCCGCTTCCGCCTGCTTGCGTCCGGTAATATCCTGCACGACGCCGACTTTCCTCAGCGGACGTCCCGTGGCATCGCGTTCCGTGTCGGCGCGCTGGTATATCCAGCGCAATTGACCGTCGCGCCGCAGGATCCGGAATTCCGCTTCCGCAGGCTTGCCGGCAAGAGTGGCTTCCCGGCCAGCTTGACGCACACGTTCTCGATCCTCGGAATGGATCATTTGAAAAAAAGTTTCGGACGCACCATCAAACTCGCCGGGAGCAAAACCAAATAGGCGGCAGGTCTCATCCGACCATGCCAGTTTGCTTTCCGGTCCCGCATCTGCGGTCCAACTCCCGATTTGGCCAAAAGCCTGGGCAGTTTCCAGCAGTTGACGACTCTCCTGGAGCGCCTTCGCCACCCGGTTACTTTCGGTGAGGTCATAGAGGATTACCACCCGCGAAGTGCCGATGGGGGCCACGCTGAAACGGATTATCCGCACGGAGCCGTCTTTGCAGGTTACGTCGTAAGCATCCAAATCCAAGGCGATGCCTTCGCGGTGAGCCCGGTCAATCGCCTCCTGCCAGTCTTGTGAGACGCGTTCGCGGTAAGCTGAATCAGGATAGGCTTGCGACCACCAAGCCGCTACGGTCGGGATGTCTTCCAGCGTATAGCCGAATGTCTCGATGAACCGTCGGTTTAAGAACGTGATATTCTGATTTGCGTCATTGATGGCCAGCGCGACGGGTGAAGACTCAATTATCGCTCGCAGCTACAACTGACTCTCCCGCAGCGCCGCCTCCGCCTGTTTCCGTTCCGTGATGTCGGTAATAAAGCCATGCCAGAGGGTGCCCCCGTCGGTTTCCCGCTGAGGAATCGCGTTGCCGGACAGCCAGCGCTCCGTGCCATCGGCGTGTTTCGTCCGGTATTCATGTTTCCAGGGCGTCAAATCACCAGCCGATTGTTGGATGGACGCGACCACAGCGGCATAGTCGTCCGGGTGCAGCACTTTAAAGACACAGGACGCATTGCTGAGAACATCCTCCGGGCTGACCCGGTAAATTTCGCGAATGCCTTCGCTGGCATAAGGAAAGCACGACGAGCCATCTGGGTTCAATCGGAATTGATAGACCACGCCGGGCACCCGGCTGGCGATCTTTTGCAGCCGGTTCAAGGCTTCCTCGCGGGCCGCCTGCCACTGTTTACGAGCCGTGACGTCATGCACAATTGAATGTATGAGACTGCGGTCCCCAAATAGAATCCGACTGGATGAGACTTCCACATTGCGGAGGGAACCATCGGCGATGCGGTGCTGGAATTCAAATTGCCGCCCTGTCTCCCGCTTAAGCGAAGCCATTGCTTGGAACACTTCGGCGGGCGGCAAGGTGCTGATGTCCGTGATGCGCAGGGCCAGCAACCGCTCGCGAGAATAGCCATAGAAGTGCAACGCGGCCGAATTAACGTCAACAATCGCGCCGTCGGTGGGTTCAATCAATAACATGACCGCCGAATTCTGGGAGAATTGATTGCGATAGCTTTCTTCACTGCGCTTGAGTGCCTCCTCCGCTTGTTTGCGCGCGGTGATATCTTGATTGCAGCCCTGTATGCCCACGATGCGACCGGCGGCATCACGGACGATAGTGATGCTCACGGCAACGTATCGGAATTCGCCATCGCGTCGCCGGATGCGGTGCTCTTGGTTCAACTCCGTAGCCTCGCCGGACATCAATTGGGCGATATCATCGGGAACGACATGCTGATCTTCCGGCGGCAGAAATTCGCGGGCATAAACTGCCGCCGGCATCTGGTAACCGCCCTCGCGTTCCGCCGTCGTGCCATAGAGCGCATAGAACCGATCGTTGAAAGTGAAAACCTGCGTCGCCGCGTCCATTTCCCAATGGCCAAGCTGCGCTTGGTCCATCGCAAAGCCAAGCTGCTGCTCGCTGGCCTGGAGTTCCTCTGTCAAGCGCTTGGCGATCTGCTGGGCAGTGGCGCGTGTGCCGAGCAAAGATAGCGTCAGCCCGAACAGGAGCAGGCTGATCATCGTTCCGCCAAACAAAGCGAGCTTGGCACTGGTATAGTCCGCCATGGCGGCCAGTCCTCCGGGTTGCGTGAAGCGCAAAGTCCAGCGGCGACCGGCGAAATCAACCGGGGCCAGCCATGTAACTTGGGCGGTGGCCGGCCGCGCTTTACTCCCGTTGCTTTCGCTGTTGAAGAGCAGGTTTTCCGCAGACAAACCCTCGCCATCATAAACTTGAAAATCAACCTGCCGGTCTTTGAACCGCACCGCTTTGTCCTGCATGAAACCGTGCAGCAAATCGGTCATTCGGTAGGGACTGTAAACCCAGCCCTGAATGGCGGCGCGGCGCTGGGCGAGCGTTTCCAGTGGCATCCCATGACGATAAACCGGGACATACATCAAGGTGCCCGCCTGCACTTCCTGCCCCGTTTCCTGCACCAGCGTGACCTTGCCGGAAAGCGCGGCGACATGCTCGTCTCGCGCCCGCTCCATCGCCGCACGGCGCACCGGCTCCGGCAACATGTCGTAGCCAAAGGCGCGCAGGTTGCGATTTGTGAAAGGTTCGACGAAAATGACGGACGAGTAAGTCTCCCGGTCGCCAACCGGCCAGACCTGGTAATTCGGAAAACCTTCGCGCCGGATGGCCTGCACATGTTCAGCGAGTTTCGCTCGGGGAATCAACTGCGCATAGCCGAAGCCCTGAATGCCGGGAAGTTCCTGCTCAAGCTGAAGACTTTGAACAAAGGTCTGCCATTGCTCGCGCTCGACCGAGTCTGCCGTATCAAACAAGGCCGCTCCGCTCCGCAGGAGCTGGGCACAGGCTTGCAGCCGGGCAATGATAATGTGTCTTATTTCATCACCTACAAACTCAAACTCACGCTGCGCACGGCTTTCCGCATCCGTCTTGGCGTAAGCCACAGCGATCCCGGTGACCAGCAATCCGCCGACCAGGACCCCTAGGGCGATCGCCACGTCACGCGCGGTATTGTTCCGCCACCGGGCGGTGATCCAAACTGTCAAGCCGGCACCAATCAACAGCGCAAATGTGACCAGTCCTAAGGACGGCAAACCGTTCACGGTTTCCATAGATAACAGGCTGACGATGCTGAACAATAATAGTTCCAACTGTTAGCTTGGCAATCGCTAATTCCACTGGAGAGGGTTAACTGACACCTCAGTTCCGATGTATTCTGCCAGGCGATACTCAACAACGCATCTGCCAGCTCCGGAAAATTCACGGATTGACGCAGGAACGTGCCGCTGAAATCTGCGGGATCGGATAGAAGCTTGACCAGCTTTGCGAACTGGGAATTAAGCAAGACCCAGAGCTTTTGGCGCTTGAAAAAATTGCCGCCGGCTACGGGTTGGACGTTTCTGAACGGCTCGACCCCAATTGCCAAAATCCCGTTGGAGCCGCTATTCCTGAAGCAAATTAACAAAAAATAATATTATGGCCGAAGCGATTTTGGCTTGTTCCGCTCTGGTTTCACGATAGTTGGGCCGCTAAAAAACGCGAACTCCAGCATGGTGCCAGGGCTCCCTTTGGCCATACAGTGGCGGCATACTAAGATAATGAAACCATTTCTCACGCACATTGCACATCGGATCGCGGCCGCAGGTTGGCCGGTTTTATGGCTGATGCTCGCCGGCATCTCACCCGCAGCAAACGCGCTGGCGGAGGTTCGACTGCCGCAGGTGTTCGGCAGCCACATGGTTTTCCAAAGGGAAAAACCGCTGATCATCTGGGGTTGGGCGACGCCCGGCGAA
>Ga0007854_10003074_pt1 | contig 10194 bp, 8 predicted proteins | sample CryBogCBH12Aug08_FD_60382 | JGI IMG/M metagenome (GOLD analysis project Ga0007854, IMG submission 60382) | Freshwater microbial communities from Crystal Bog, Wisconsin, USA - CBH12Aug08 | ecosystem: Environmental > Aquatic > Freshwater > Lake | place: Crystal Bog, Wisconsin, USA | collected... | reverse complement strand
CTCCTCCGCGCCTACGAGCAGGACTTGGTGACCGAGGAAACCGCGCTGCTGAACTGCATCAACAAATCCGCCATGCACCAGCGGCTGGACTACATCAACAAGACCAAGCAGGCGGCGAGTTCCTCCGAGGGGCTGAAGCTGAAGATGGACAAGACGCTGCCCGTGGCCCCGGCCATGCCCAAGCCACCCACGATGCCGCCGACCCTGCCGCCGCAACCCCCGCGGCCCGCCGCGTGACGGAAGTCGGCGGCAGCCGGCTGGCGGTCTCACCCGGGTGCAACGGGCGCTGGCGACGGCGATTTGACCCATTTTGACCAAAATTATCAAAAACCGCGGTTTTAGGGCCTTTCTGCCCAATTCTGAGACTTCAATTTTAAATGTTGAAGCTTCAACTTTTAATATTGAAGCTACTACACGACAAGTTGAAGCTACTAAACCAAGGATTGAGACTACTGGATTAAATATTGAAGCTACAACATTCAATATTGAGACTACTAAACTCAATGTTGAAGCTACTACCCAAAGTTTTGAAGCTACTAAACAAGAGGTTGTAACTACTAAACTTCGTCCAGTAGCTACTAAACAAAGAGTTGAAGCTACTACAAGTCGGGCAGAACTTACGGGAGGCAGGACAAAGGTAGCTGGTTCGTGTCCCGAATCGCTGGCCGGAGGGGAAAAGGCCCCGCCCGGTCTGGTGGCCGCACCCCAGCCGGCCGGCCGGGGCTCGCAGGTTGTGATTTATCCGGCGGCGGAAATTTGGTTTCATCGGGCGCGTGAACGAATTTCTCACGGTGTTGACGGCGGTGCTGCCGGTGTTCGCCCTCATGGGCACCGGCCTCTGGCTGCGCCGGCGCGGCTGGCTCTCGGCGGATGCCGACGCGAGCCTGATGCGCGTGACCATCAACCTGCTGCTGCCGGCGCTCATCTTCGGGTCCGTGGTCGGCAACGTGGCGCTGCGCCGGCCGGAAAACCTGCTGCTGCCGCCGTTGGTCGGGTTCGGCATGGTGGCGCTGGGCATCGGGGTGGCCAAATTGTTTGCGCGCGTCGCGGGGCTGCACACCAAGCCGGAGCAGCGCACCTTCGCCTTTCTCACCGGCCTGCAAAACTACGCCTACCTGGTCATCCCGCTGTGCCTCTCGCTCTTCGATGCCGGCACCACGGGCGTGCTGTTCGTCCACAACGTCGGCACGGAAATGGCCATGTGGATTTTGGGCGTGGCCACGCTGAGCGGCGGCTTTGCCGGCGGCTGGAAAAAGATTTTGAACGCGCCGCTGGCCGCGCTGCTGCTGGCGCTCGCGCTGAATTTTCTCGGCCTGGTCTGGACGCCGCCCGCGCCGGTGGCGTTCGCGGGCACAGTGGTATTGACGGCCGTCCACTGGTTTGGGCAATGCGCCATCCCGCTGGCGTTGCTGCTCATCGGCGCCATCGTGGCGGATCATCTGGCGGAGGCGCGCGGCGGCCGGGCGGTGCGCGTGGTGTTCGTGGCGTCGCTGGTGCGGCTGGCCCTGCTGCCGCTGGGGTTTCTGCTGCTGGCGAAATATCTGCCGTGCTCCATTGAGCTGAAGCGCGTGCTGGTGCTGCAGGGCGCGATGCCGTCGGCGGTGCTGCCCATCGTCATCACGAAACATTACGGCGGCGACGCGCGGGTCGCGTTGCAAGTGGCGCTGGGGACTTCCGTGCTCGGCCTCGCGACGATTCCGCTGTGGATCCATTTCGGCGGCCATTTCGCGGGGATTTGGTAAAGGCGGGATTGCCGGCGGCGCGAACAAGTTGCCGCCAATAATTCGCAAGCGTGCGACAGCAGGTTTTTCCACACCGGCTAAGCTTGCGGGGTGAAGAATATTATTCATCTCGTTTGTGGAATGAGTCTGGCCGCGCTGGCGACCGGAAAACTTTTTGCCGATGATTCCGCTGCGCCGGACACGCGCTACGGTTTGTTCGACGGCCTTGACCATCGCAGCAGCTACGGGCAGGGCGTCTATCCCGAACCGTTCTTGGTGGACGATTCGGATTTGGAGACCGGCGAGTTCCGGCTCGACTGGCTGCGCACCGCCCGTGGCAGCGATCACACGGACATCCTGCATCCGGAAATCGAATACGGTTTCGGCCAGCTCACGCTGGAACTTGAAGCGCCATACGAGCGCGACGTGGCGGACGGCCAAGTCACCGCCGGCATGGACAATGTGGATGTGGGCGCGCGCTACCCGTTTTACCAGTTCGTCGCGGGCAACGGACTTTTTGACACCACGCTGGGCGCGGCGGTGGAGCTGGGCATTCCCACGGGTTCGGCTGTGAGCCAAAACACCGAGCTGGTGCCGAAGATTTTTGACGACCTGAAGATCGGCAGTTTCACCGTGCAGGCCATCTTCGGCGATTCGCAATTGTTCGGCCCCGGCGAGGCCGGCGGCGTGAACACGTTTGAATACGGCTTCGTGTTCGGCTACGACATCACGCATAAGACGCTGCCGCTGCCCGGCGTGGATAAAATCATCCCGGTCGCGGAGCTGTCCGGCGAAACGCAATTGAACAAGGGTGCCGCCGGTCAGAACAACCTCACCGCCGACTTCGGCCTGCGCGTGAACCTCAAGGCCATCGGCCGCATCCAGCCGCGGCCCGGCCTCGTGTTCGTCCTGCCGGTGGACAACAATGCGCGAGCCGACCGGCATTGGGGCATCCTGACGAGTCTCGTGTTTGAATTTTGAAATGGATATCAACCGCCGAAGTTTTTTGTTTTTGAGCGCGGCCTTTGCGGCCGGCTGCGCCGCGCCCGGCGGCGGAAGCTTTTCTGCCGGTAGCCGCGAACGCATCATCAACGTTGGCCCCGCCGCACAATATCTCGCCGACGGCGTTTATGCGCGCTACCGCGACTTGGGATTTTTTCTCGTTCGGCGCGGCGCGAAGCTGTTTGCGCTGTCGGCCATCTGCACCCATCGCCGCTGCAAGCTGGATGCCGAGGCGGACAAAACTTTTTCCTGCCCGTGCCACGGATCGACGTTTGACGCGGACGGCAAAGTGACCGAAGGCCCGGCGCGGCGGGATTTGCCGGCGTTTGAAATTTCCACGAATGAAAAGGGCGAGCTGCTGGTGAAAATTTCCGCCGCGTGATTTTATTTTTTCTTCGGCACCGGGATTTTGAGCGGATATAAGCCGGGGCAACTGCCGAAGGTCTCGTGAAAGGCCGCGCTGAAATGGCTCAGGCTGTTGTAGCCCACTTCCATCGCCGCCTCGGTGACATTGTATTCGCCCGATTTTAAAAGCTCCGCCGCGCGCTCCATGCGGAGCTGGCGCAAATGCTGCGTGATGGTGTGGCCGGTCTGCGCGGAAAAAATCCGGCTCAGATAAAAATGGCTGCAGCCGATTTTCCTGCCCAGCTCTTCCAAGGGCGGCGGCTCGGAGAGATTTTGTTTCAACAGAAAAATCACCTGCTCGACGCGTTCCTGCGCGACGCGCTGCTGGCGCGAACAAAACATCTCCTGCTCCGGCGGCGGCTGGAGCAAAAAGGTGACGGCGAGTTCCAGCGCCTTGCATTGATACCACAGCGCCTGCGCGGCGGCGTAAACCGGCGGCTGCCGCAGCGTGGCGATGAGCTGCTGCTGCGCCGCCGTGAGCCGGATGGTCGCGCCGGAGACGAGTTCGCACGGTTTGTTCTCAATGGCCGCGCGCACCACCGGATGCAGCATCGGGGCCATGCCGGCAAGATGTTTGGCGAGAAAGGCGCAGGAAAATTCCACCGTGAGAAACTGGTGCTGTTCGTTCGCCGCGCGCTTCGCGGTGAGCGGTTCGTCCTTGCGATGATAAAAACCGACCGTGCCGGGCGCGAAGTCCGTGCGCTTGTGTTTGCATTCCACGAAGCCGTGGCCGGCGAGGTTCAGGCAGAGTTCGACGCAGCCGGGATGAAAGCTCGCGGCCCAGTCGAATTCACGTTTCGCAAAGAAATCGTGCCACTCGATGCTGTAACCCGCGCCCTGAAAGCTGCCGAAGAGCGGCTGCCAGCCCTTGCCGACATCGCGCCACGCGCCCGCTTCGGAAAACGCGGGCGCGGCGGGACGGGAATTCTGCGGTGAAGCCGGCACGCGGAAAAATCAGTTGCCCGTCAGTTTCTTTTCCCACTCGGCGATTTTCTTGAAGAGGTCCGGCAACCGCTGTAGCGCGATCATGATGCGCTTGGCTTGCTTGTCCGGCTGCGCGGGCGTGCCCAGCCACATTTCGCCGTCGGGAATGTTGTGCATTACCCCAGCCTTGGAGCCGACCGTGACTTTGTTGCCGATCTTTAGATGGCCGGCGATGCCGACCTGGCCGGCCATCACGACGTAATGCCCCACCTTTGCGCTGCCGGCGATGCCGACTTGCGCGCACAGGATGCAATGCTCACCAATCTCGACGTTGTGCGCGACCTGCACGAGATTGTCGATTTTCGTGCCCTTGCCGATGACCGTTGAGCCGAGCGCACCACGATCCACGGACGAATTGGAACCGATTTCCACATCGTCGCCGATGACGACGTTGCCGATTTGCGGCACCTTGCGATGAAAGCTCGTGTCGAAGACGTAGCCGAAACCATCCGAGCCAATGACCGTGCCGGAATGGATGCGGACGCGCTTACCGATTTGCGAGCGCGAATAAATTGTGACGTTGGGAAAAAGATTCGTCCCGTCGCCCAGGACGGAATCATCGCCAATAAAATTGCCGGATTGCAAAACCACGTTCGCGCCGATTTTCACACGCTCGCCAATCGAGCAATGCGGGCCGATGTGCGCGGACGGATCAACCTGCGCTGATTTAGCGATGACGGCGGACGGATGGATGCCCGGCGCGAATTTCGGTTCCGGAAAAAAGATGGCCAGTGCCTTGGCGAAGGCCACGCGCGGATTCGCCACACGGATGAGGATTTTTTTCGTCGAAACCGCGTCCTTGCCCGCGATGATGGCGGTGGCGGCGCTGGCTTCGGCGGCAGCGAAGTATTCGGCGTTCTCGGCAAACGTCAGGTCGCCAGCCTGGGCGGCGTCGGCGTTGGCGAAGCCGGTGAGCGGGGCGTTGGCGTCGCCGAGGACTTCGCCGGCGAGCTGTTTCGCGATTTCAGCAGTGGTAAGTGTCATTGACTTGATTTATTCGGCTAACTATAAAGCCGGAAAGATTCTGTTCAATCCCAACTTTATGGCCAAAACCTTTCGCGTCGGACTCATCGGCTACAAATTCATGGGCCGCGCGCACTCGAACGCGTGGCGGCAGGCGCCGAAATTTTTCGACCTCAAGGCGAACGTCGAAATGCACACCCTCTGCGGACGCGATGCCGCCGGCGTGCAGGCCGCGCGCGCCAAGCTCGGCTGGCAGTTCGCCGCGACGGACTGGCGCGAGGTCGTGGAGTCGCCGCTGATTGACATCGTGGACATCGGCACGCCGACTTTTACGCACGCGGAAATCGCCATTGCCGCGCTGCGCAATGGCAAGCACGTCCTCTGCGAAAAACCACTTGGCCGCGACTTGAAGGAATGCGAAGCCATCTTCGCCGCCGCGAAAAAATCCAAGCGCGTCCACATGATCTGCCATAATTACCGGCGTATTCCGGCGATTGCCCTGGCGAAGCGCATGCTGGATGAAGGCGCACTCGGGAAGATTTATCATTTTCGCGCCCGCTACGCGCAAGACCGGTTGGCCGACGTGGAATTTCCGCTCGACTGGCGGCTGGAAAAGGAAACCAGCGGCAGCGGCGTCCACAGCGACATCAATTCGCACATCATCGACCTCGCGCGGTATCTCGTCGGCGAGTTCAACAGTGTTTGCGGCATCGTTCACACGTTCGTGCCGGAGCGGCCGCGCGCGGATTTACTGGCGAAAGGCAAGCGCCAGCTTGGCAAAGTCACCGCGCCGGATTCCGCCGCGTTCATCGGCTGGATGGAAGGCGGCGTGATGGCGAACCTCGAAGCCACGCGTTACGCGCTGGGCCGGCGCAACCACATCGAAGTTGAAATCAACGGCAGCAAAGGCTCGATTTATTTCGATTTCGAGGACATGAACCGGTTGAAATATTACAACGGCGAAGATCCGAAAGACCGGCAGGGTTTCCGCGATATCCTCGTGACGCAACGCGATGGTATCCAACCTTACGTTGCGAATTGGTGGCCGCCGGGACATGGCATTGGTTATGAACACACGTTCGTCCACGCCGTTGCGGATTTTGTGAACGCCTGCGCCGACGGCAAACCGGTGCAGCCGACGTTCGAGGACGGTTTGAAAAATCAGCGCGTGTTGACGGCGGTGGAAAAATCCTCCGCCAGCGGCAAGTGGGTGAAAGTGTAACCGCCGTCAGCGCGACACGCGCACGCGGCGAAGCAGCGTCGGAATCGCGAGACCGGTGCCGATGGCGCCGACGGTGAATGTTACGCGCAAAGTGTATTGCACCGCCGTCGTGAGCGTTTCGGTCGCGTGCGCGGCGTCGGTCGAGGTCAGCGCGAACATGCCAAGAATCGCCTTTGCGGCAAAACTGCCGGGCACCATCGGGATGCAGCCGACCACGTCGAGCGCATTTTGCGAAATGTCCGTTTTCGCGCGCAGCACCAGCACAAAGAAACTCACCACCAGCGCGGCGGCGAATGACGATGCCTCCAGATTCCAGCCGCCGCCGAGGCATTGCGTCCGCACGGCCAGCGCGATGCCGCCGGTGAGCGCACACCACGGCAGTGAGCGGAAACTGATGTTGAACAGCACGCCGAAACCGGCGGCCGCAATCGCGCCGCACAGCGTCTGGTGTAAAAGATAAAATGGCGCCGGCGCCGGCTCGGCGTTCAGCGTCGCGCCGGTCAGCACCTGCGCCAGCCACAGGCCGACGGCGACAAAAATCAACTGCACCGCCACGGTCACGCCGCGCGCGCTGCCCAGCGTCGGATGGCCGTCAAGCACGTCGTTCTGCGCGTTCACGGACGGGATGCCGGGGACGAGCAGCAAAATCGAGGCGATCATCGCCGTCGTCACCGTGGCGCTGCCGGCCCATTGCGCGCCGAAGCCGCCGAGCAGCGCGGCCAAAAAAGCTACGAACGACGCGCCGATGAAAACGTTCGCGTGCCGCGCCAGCAAATCGCGCCGGACGAATTGCCCGATGGACGCTGCCAAAAAGACCGGCCCCGTTCCCGCCCAATCCACTTTAAGCAAACGACCGAACGCCGCGCACGCGAGGCCGACAGCGACGGCCATGACCAGCGGCGAATGGCGTTTGGTTTTTGTCGCGAGCCGCGTAAGTTCGGCGCGGGTTTGCTCGACGGAAAGTTTCTCAGTTTCGACGCGGCCTGCGAGCCGCCAGAGTTCATGGTCGAGCCGCTGGTTCACGCCGAGGTGGCCGACCTCGCGCATCCGCGTGATGCCGTTCGCGCCGATGCCGATGGTGATGGCGAGCGACGCGTAGCCGATGCGCAAGTCCACGCGTTCGGCGCCAAGGCCGCGCGCGAACCGCGCCACGATGGCGTCAATGCTTGTGGCGTTCGCGCCGGCTTCCATCAGCATCCGGCCGGCGTCGAGCGCGACCATGGCGACGGGTTCCAGCGCGGGCGTGGCGTTGTCGTCGGGAATCAGGCTTTCAATGGTGTCCATGCTTCGGCGGAAAATCCTCCGCAGGAAATTTTACCAACAAAGACGCCCGTCTCAACGGATTTTTCGCCGGCAGATGGTTCAACTGCGCGCACCGAAGACCGCGTCGAGTATGACTTCCTTGGTTTTCCAGATTAGCGCCATCGTCATCGCCAGTGGCAGCAGGATGAAGAAGACCAGCAGCAGGCTGCTCGCGCGGTTTACCCAGACGAACAGCCGGCCCGGCGGCAGCGGTGGGTTGGGCAGTTGCAGCAGCACGATGAACGCGATGGTGAAAAACAGCAGCGCGACGAGCAGCCAGCGGTTGAGCGCGGTGAACTGGCGCGTTTCGTGGCGGAGCGTTTCGTCCGGCAGCATCGCGCCCAGCCGTTTGAGCACGAGGTTCAGGTTGAAGAGGAAAATCACGGCGGCGAGTTCCAGCAGCCAGACGGCGGCGGCGAAAAAGATTTGTTCCGGCAATTTGTTGTGCCAGTAGATGAACGGGCACAGGCCGAGCAGCACGAGCGCGAGCAATTGTGCGCGGTCGAGCGCATGCCGCCACGGGCGCTCCTGTTTTTGGAAATCGCCCATCTGCCAGAGGCCATAGATGAGCAGCGCGTTCACGGCGAGCGCCGGCATAAAACCGAGCGGCTTGAGCCAGTCGGCGCGGGCGGTTTCGGTGCCGATAAGCAGCGCGGCCGGCAATCCCCAGAACAGCGCCGACAATCCGCGCGCCAGCTTGCCGAGCGAGCGGAGCAGTTGCGGATTGGTGGCGGAAGTGGCCATTGAGCGTCAGAAGCTCAAGTAAGTATAAGCCTTCAGCCCGCGTTCGTAATCATCCAGCAGGCGCATGGCTTCGCTGGGTTTCATGCGGTCGGACTTGATAGCTTCATCCATCTGCGCCTTCATCTGGCGCTTGAGTTCGTTCTCATCGTATTGCACGGACGTGAGCGAATGGATGACGGTCGCGCCCTCAATGATCTCCTCGATGTAATAGCCGGTCGGTTCGTCGGGCTCCAGGAAGACGTGGACTTCGTTCACGCGGCCGAAGAGATTGTGCAGGTCGCCCATGATGTCCTGATACGCGCCCATCAGGAAGAATCCCAGATAATACGGTTCCGGCTTGCCGTCGCCGTTCGGCACCAGCGCGTGCATGGGCAACGTGTCGCGCACGTCGCGCAGGTCAATGAACTTGTTGACCGCGCCGTCGGAATCGCAGGTGATGTCCACCAAAGTTCCCTCGCGCGTCGGGCGCTCGTTCAAGCGCGACACCGGCATGATGGGAAACAGTTGGCCGAGCGCCCAATGATCCAGCAGCGATTGGAACACCGAAAAATTGCAGAGGTATTGGTCGGCCAGCGAATCCTCAAGCTTCTGGATTTCTTCGGGAATGTAAGCCTGGCCCTTGAAGCTCTCCACCACGTCGCGGCTGATCTCCCAATAAAGATTCTCGATGCGCGCCTTGTCGGGCAGTTCCATGACGCCGAGCGTGAACATGTTGTGCGCGTCTTCCTTGCGCTCCTGCGCGTCGTGGAACGCCTCCAGCTTGTTGAGCTTCGCCAGATTCTTTTTGATGTCGAGCAACTCCTTCACGAGCGGATGCTCGCTCTCGCCGTATTTGAACGCGTCGCCGGGGCGGATCTTCTCAATCGCGCCGAACACTTCCACAATCAAAACGCTGTGATGCGCCACGATGGCGCGGCCGCTCTCGCTGACGATGTCGGGATGCGGCACCTTCTCGGCGTTGCACACATCGGCGATGTAGTAAACGATGTCGTTGGTGTATTCCTGCAGCGAGTAATTGGTCGAGGAATCAAACGCGCTGCGCGAACCGTCGTAGTCCACGCCGAGGCCGCCGCCGACGTCCATGAACTCGATGGCGAAACCCATCTTCACCAGCTTCGCGTAAAAGCGCGCCGCTTCCTGCACGGCCTTTTTCACCGTCAAAATGTCGGGCACCTGCGAGCCGATGTGGAAGTGCAGCAGCTTCAGGCAGTGACCGAGATTCTCGGCCTTGAGCATCTCCGTCGCGGTGAGCAACTCCACCGTGCTCAAACCGAACTTCGCATTTTCGCCGCCGCTTTCCGCCCACTTGCCGGCGCCCTTGCTCAACAGGCGCGCGCGGATGCCAATCAGGGGTTCGACGCCCAGTGTTTTGGAAATGGTGATGATCTGCCGCAATTCCTCAAGCTTCTCCACGACCATGATGACGCGCTTGCCGAGTTTGATGCCCAGCAGCGCCATCTTGATGAACTCCGCGTCCTTGTAGCCGTTGCAGATGATGAGTCCGCCCTGCTGATTTTGCAAAGCGAGGCCCGCAAACAGCTCGGGCTTGCTCCCCACTTCGAGGCCGAAGTTGAACGGCTTGCCGGCGTCGAGGATTTCCTCCACGACCTCGCGCAGCTGGTTCACCTTGATCGGGAACACGCCGCGATACTTGCCCGCGTAATTAAATTCGGCGATCGAACTTTGGAAAGCCTTGTTAATCGCCTCGACGCGGTGCCGCAGAATGTCCTGGAAGCGGATCAGCAGCGGAAATTTGAGCCCGCGCCCCTTGGCTTCCTCGATCACATCCGTGATGTCCACGCCCGCGCCCGCGTCCTGCAACGGGCGCACCGCGACGTGGCCGGCGTCATT